>Ga0214545_1009612_pt1 | contig 14601 bp, 17 predicted proteins | sample CNSS4metaG_FD_160064 | JGI IMG/M metagenome (GOLD analysis project Ga0214545, IMG submission 160064) | Root nodule microbial communities from cowpea collected in UCLA plant growth center, Los Angeles, California, USA - CNSS4 | ecosystem: Host-associated > Plants > Roots > Nodule | place: USA... | reverse complement strand
AATGAAGAAGTGTATGTATCACAACCTCTTGGATTTGAGGATCATCTCTATCCTAACCATGTTTTCAAATTGAAAAAGGCCTTATATGGTTTGAAACAAGCACCAAGACAATGGTATGAAAGGCTAAACAATTTTCTCTTATCAAAAGGTTATGCTAGTAGTGGATAAAACACTCTTCATTAGAAAACATGAAAATGATGTTATACTTGTTCAAGTGTATGTTGATGATATCAGCTTTGGTTCAAATAATAACATATTGTGTGAAGGGTTTATTGCAGTTATGCAGGGAGAATTTAAGATGTCCATCATGGGTGAGCTTACCTACTTTTTAGGGTTGCAAGTCAAGCAACTCAAGCACGGAACATTTTTAAATCAATCAAAATATTGTTTTGACTTGTTGAAAAAGATCAAATTGGAGGATTGCAAGGAAGTTGCCACTCCAATTGCAACAAATTGCCTTATCGATGCAGATGAGGTTGGCCAACCAGTAGATTCAACCAAATATAGAAGGTTGATTGGGTTTTTGCTCTATCTTATAGCAAGTAGGCCAGATATCCAGTTTGGAGTATGCTTATGTGCTAGGTTCCAAGCAAATCCAAAGTAATCACACTTTAAGGCTGCAAAAAGGATTCTAAAGTACCTTAAAGGAACAACCAATGTTGGTTTATGGTATCCATGTGATTCTAACATAATTCTTAGTGGCTTTTGATATTCAGACTATGCAGGGTGCAAATTGGATAGGAAAAGTACAAGTGGTACTTGCCATTTGCTTGGCTCAAGGATAATCTCATGGAATAGAAAAAAAGCAAGCATGTGTAGCACTCTCCAATACTGAAGCCGAGTATATTGATGCTGGACATGGCTGTGCACAACTCATATGGTTGAAGCATCAACTTTTGGACTATGGTGTAAGACTAAGCAAGGCACCTTTGTATTGTGATAATACTAGTGCCATCAACTTAACCAAGAATCCAATACAACATTTTAAAACTAAGCATATAGAGATTAGGCATCATTTCATTCGTGATCATGTTTAAAAGTGAGATTGTGAAATTCAATTTGTTAAAACTGAAAATCAATTGGCGGATTTGTTTACAAAACCATTGACTAGAGATAGGTTTAACAAGCTAAGAACTGAACTAAGCATATTAGACATTAAGAATGTGATCTTATGTGTTTGTAGCATGTTAATCTTATGTGCTCATGCATTGGTTTCATAAAAATCTGTTGTTGTATGCAAAAGTTGAAACTATCATATTCAACCCGTTGATTTTTCATTTCAACGTGTTGATTTCACTCTATGTTTGCACAATTCATGATTTGGCAACCTGTTGATTCTGTTTTTCAACATGTTTATTTCACTTACACTGCCACTAAATGATGAAAAGTTGATCTGTTATGGTTTTTAATCTGTTTTTTCAAAATTTAGTATGTTGATTTCATTAAAACTGAATCTTGAAAAATGGAGTTCAATTTTACGATTTTCAATCGATTGATTTTCAATATCAGTCAGCTGATTTCACTGAACCAGATTCTGGTTTTAATCTTTCATGCTCTGATGCTCTTTTAATCGACTGATTTTATTTTTCACCGTGTTGAATTGTTAAGTTGACCCAATCAAAGAAAGCATCTTTTTGTCAGGTACTATATGCTCTTAACTACCTATTTCATCATCCATGTGTTGCTTTTACTGATTTGTTTGAACAAAAAGCATGTTTAGTGTACCATTCTAATGTGCATGCAGCTCACATGATCTGAACTGACTGATTCACTCATAAAAACACATTAAAAACATCTTTAATGCATGAGATACTGTTTTGAACTGCATTAAACTGGTTTGGGTAATGTAAAACAAATTAATTAGGAAAATCTGCACCATTTAATCATTTGTTTATGAAAATCAGCCTATTCAATTATAAATACTGCACTTGTATTACTCATTTGCATCATACTTATCTTAGAAACAATCATACCCACACTTATCATGCCTCGTCGTCAACAAAGAGTTATCCAATCTGATGATGAACACTCCACTCCTCATACCCCAAAGTCTCCAAATCACGAAAGTCATGGGAGAATTGAAGCATGGTTTGAGGATAATGAGGACAACATTGAAGGATTCCTCATTGAGATGAACAATAAGCAAATCAGAATTCATAAGGTGTTAAGGTTCTCATGGCTGACGGTTGAAGGCTTTCAAAGCCTATTCCAACAACTAAAGCATCAAAAGTTGAAGTCCTTCCTTGAACTTTCAGGGAAAATCTATCCAAACTTGGTGAAGGTGTTTTTCACCAACTTGGAGTTCAAAAATGATGTGTTGATGTCAAGTATCAAGGGTGTCCGCATGGAGATCAACAAAAAGGCTTGGAAAGATGTGGTTGCACTTAAATCAAGGGGTGTGCAAGTGAGGAAAGGTGAAACTGGGGTTGTTCTAGAATTCAACAAGGTTTAATACTATGGCCAATGCTTGAGGAATCCAGTTGCTGAAATCAAGCACTTTCATGTTGGTGGTCTCAAGGTGGATCAAAGGTTACTTGGTATGATTGTCACAAAAATCTTTGTTCCATGTGGTAGCAATCATTCTACATTGAATGAGGGAGATTTGATTGGATCTATGTGTTTCATGATCACATGCTCAAGGCCAAGAGGCTCACGGATTTTAGGCTGCCATATGTGGTTTTGGTGTCCAAATTCATAGAATACTTTGGAATTGATGTAGAGGATGAGCTCGAAGAGTCAACTGGACTGTTGAACCATACCTCCAACCAAAATCTGCATAAAATGGGCTTTCTCAAGGTGGGAAATGGATGGACAACTGCTGGTGCTGTAGTTGGTGGTGCACATGACCATGAAGCTAGCTCAAATGGTGTAAATCAAGAGGAAGAACCAACTGCTAGACCCATGGACTTAATTCCTTACAACCTTCCAAAGGATAGAGGCCCTATATACTCATATATTGAGAGGATGGTGCTGAACCAGCTATATGAGCTCAATGTGTTCCAACATGCACATCAAAACTATTGCAATGAGAGGTTCAATGCATTGGATGACCAAATTCATGATATCCATGATATGTTGAACTCATTCCAGACCAGAAATGATCCTCAGGATGACTAAGTGTGTTGGCTGTTTAGGATCATGCATTGCATCCATGTGTTTGTGCTTTTCTAGTTTCAGCTCTGTCAGTTTCAATTGGTTGTTTTTTGTTTCAATTGGTTGATTACATCAGTTTTATGATTTTTCTTCTTTGGTTAAGTTTCAGTTTGTTGTATTATGTTCAAATATTAATGAAAGGATATGCAATGCTTGTTCTCTTTATGCATTTGTTTTGTTTGATGAATCCAAAGGGGGAGAAAAATTGGAAAATGGATAATTGATCAAATTGAACTAAGTGGAAGAATTAAAATTGGAATCAATAATAATATGAATTTGAACCCATATTATTGATAGGGGGAGCATGTGTATATGTGTGTGCTTGCCAGTTTGTATGCATTGCTACTGTAACTGTTTTTCAGGTTCACAAGTTTAAAGCTAAGGTGTCACTTCATCAATTTAATGATATCTAACAAATGGAAGCATTTTGCAATGGAAGATAGATGGAAGACGATAGAGGTTGGCTTCATCAAATCAAGGGGAGATTGTTGACATGAGAAGCCAAGGTGGTATGCTTCTTGAACATTTGATGAAGATTTAATGAAGCCGTTATGATTTATCTTGAAGCCATTACCATTGGAATGAAGCCTACATTGATGAAGGAAAGGAGATTTGATGTTATCCATGTTGATCAAGGCTGGAACATGTGCTCTCCACAAAGTTATATCATTAAGAAATTGTATTTGAAGTTTGTAATTCATATTGTAGACCTTATACCATTAATTAGATGTATTTGGTCTTTGGTGCGTCTTTTAATCTATTGAATGGTTTTTTAACAGGTTAAAATGTCTCTTTTAGTTTGTTGAATGGTTTTTCAACAGGTTAAAATGTCTCTTTTAGTCTGTTGAATGGTTTTTCAACAAGTTAAAAGGTTGGCCGCAGTAGTCTTAAACTGCAACAAATTCAATCAGTTGATTTACTTTTTAATCGACTGATTTCACTTAAGTCAAGTGAAATCAACTAATTGATTTGGAAATCAACCTATTGAATTTCCTAACAGTGTGACTATAAAAGCTGTGATTTTCGAAAGAGATGTCTGTTGATCATTTTTGAGCATGAATTTGATTTGAAAACTTGTGGAAACTCTCTATTTCGTGATCATACAGTTTGCAACAATTGAAGATTGATCTTGGATCAATTCTTAGAGCTTTTGGCTTGGTTTGAAGCTTGGAGAAAGTGGTTTGTGGTAGGCTGGGTTGTGCTACCACTGAGGTTTAATCTTTCTCAAGCTTTGTGTGTGTGCCTGGTGGTTCTCCAGGTTTATAAGAGGGTTCTTGCTGTGCTGGTGTGTCTCTTGTGTGATTCAAGAGACTTTTGTGGTGTTTTTACATATTTTTGAAAGTGTAAGGGTGGATACTTTATAAATCTTTTGAAATAGTGCAAAGTCAAGCTCAGGTTGTCTTGACAAATTGGATGTAGCTCAGGTTTGAGTGAACCAGTATAAAAATCTTGTGGTCTCCTCTCTTCTTTAACCTTTCTCTCTTGCATATTCATTTTAAAGTTTCAAGAACTTGTGCTTTTATCATCTTTTTCATGTTCTTGCATGTTTTCATGACATTTGCAACATTGAGCATGTTTGTATAATCATTTAAAACTTGTCTTGATTATTCTAGTGCACTGTTTCTCGTTTAACACTTGAATTTGCATTTCTGCATTTTCCCAGTATTTTAGTCGCCTATTTTTCTGTTTCAATTGATTGATTATACCAAAACAAAATCTGTTTAGTGAAATCAATCTGTTAACTCTATTTTTGATCGACTGAAAGTATACTGTCCAACATCTTTTGCATCTTAACTTGGTGATCTAATTGATTCAATTAAAGGTGGTTTTTAGCTTGCAAAGATAGCCTAAAGTTTTAACGAGCCAATTCAACCCTCCACCCCTTTCTTGGCATTTCAACCATTTCAAAACTAACAATTATGAGTCCTTGAAATACTTGAAAGGACAAGGTAAGCTTAATACGAGGCATGCTAAATAGGTAGAGTTTTTAGAGAAATTTCCATATTTCATCAAGTATAAAAAAGGGGAAAGGAAATATAGTAGTTGATGCACTTTCTAGGAGGCATGCATTGCTTTCTTAGCTTGAAACTAAATTATTTGGTCTTGAATCTTTGAAAGACATGTATAGGGATGATGTGGATATTGTTGAAATATTTGTTGCATGTGAAAAGTTTTCTAAAAATGGTTACTATAGGCATGATGGTTTCTTATTTAAAGTAAGTAAATTGTGTGCCTAAGTGTTCCATTAAAGAGTTGTTTGTGACTGAATCACATGAAGGGGGTTTGATGGGTCATTTTGGTGTTCAAAAGACTTTGAAAATTTTGCAAGAGCATTTATTTTGGCCTTATATGAAACGTGATATGCATAAGTTTTGTGATCATTGCATTGTGTAAAAATGCAAAGTCTAAGGTTAAGCCTTATGAATTACGTACTCCTTTGCCTGTTCCTGAATATCCTTGGACTAACATTTTTATGGACTTTGTTATGGGGCTGCCTAAAACAAAGAATGGACAGGATTATGTGTTTGTGGTTGTTGACAAGGTTTCTAAAATGGCACACTTCATACCTTGCAAAAAGGTGGATGATTTTTGTCATGTGCCTGACTTGTTGTTTTAAGGAAATAGTGACACTTCATGGATTACCAAGGAGCATTGTGAGTGATAGGGATACAAAGTTTCTTAGTCAGTTTTGGAGGACCTTATGGGAAAAGATTGGTACTTAATTGTTGTTTTCTAATAAGGTAGTCAATAGAACTTTAGGCACATTAGGACTATTTTAAAGAAAAAACTTAAGTCTTAGGAAACATGTTTGCTTCATGTTGAGTTTGCTTATAATAGGATTGTCTATAGCACAACTAATTATTCACCTTTTAAGATTGTATATGGATTTAATCCTTTAACTCCTCTTGATTTGTTGCCTATGCCTAACATTTCCATGTTTAAGCATAGAGAAGCACAAGCTAAAGCTGACTGTGTGAAAAAGTTACATGAGCAAGTGAAGGGTCAAATTGAAAAGGAAAATGAAAGCTTTGATAGGAGAGCTAACAAAGGTAGAAAGAAGGTTGTCTTCGAACCTAGAGATTGGGTTTGGGTGCACATGAGAAAGGTAAAGTTTCCACAACAAAGGAAATCAAAGCTTCAACCACGAGGCAATGGTCCATCCCAAGTGCTTGAAAGAATCAATGATAATGCTTACAAAATTAATCTACCTAGTGAGTATAATGTAGTTCCACCTTCAATGTGTCTTACATATCTCTTTTTTATGTAGATGAAGAATATGATTTGATGACAAATCCTTCTCAAGAGGGAGAATGATGAGACGTGACAATGAGCAAGGGCAAGGATCCACTTGAAGAGCTTAGAGGACCTATGAGAAGGGCTAGAGCAAGGAAAGCAAAAGAAGCTCTATAACAAGTGTTGTCCATATTATTTGAATACAAGCCCATGTTTCAAGGAGAAAAGACCAAGGTTGTGAATTGTATCATGGCCCAAATGGAGAAGGACTAATATACCAATTTGTTGTAGTTTCTTTTAAGTTATTAGTTTGTTTAAATAAGAGCCCAATGATTTGTAAAATTGGCTGACCAAATTATGTTTTGGGTTAACCAATTAATGACCTTTAGTTTTGCTTTATTTTCAAGCTGTAATAAGGGTCCATTTGCCAACTTAAGAATTAGCCTTTGGGAGACCAAGAGGATGCATAGTTGAATGCTTTTGGGTTGCCAAATTTGTAGTTACAATTAGCCACAAAGTAGTGGGATCATTAATAACTGAAATGGGATGTAATTGTAATTTATGGGTCTTTTGTAATTCTGATGGTTAAAGCTTCTATATAAGCTGAACCATTTTTATGAATGAAAAAAGTTGAGTTTTGTTCAACAATTATCTATTCTCTTAGTGAGAGTGATTCTCTTAAATTCTTGAGTGATTCAAGAACTCATTGGTTATATATATCAATGAACTTCCCCATCCTTTGTGTGTTGCCTCTCTTGGAAAGAGTGATTCTTTTCTTCCACGTTTTTATATTCACCTTTTCTTCTTTCTTCACTTAAATTCAAAAAAGAACCCATTCTGTCGAGATTTATCTTATAGTCATAACTCTCGTTCCACTCGTCTAAAATTAGTTTTCCATAAGCCAAAATTATAGTACAAAACGTGAACTTTCACTCGTTTTGGAATCATGTGAATTGGAGTTCTACAACTGAAGATATTAACATTTCTATAGTATTGTCCAGATTAGAATTTCAACCTTTTTTTTTCTAATTCACATTTTAACAAATTTTCTAAGTTTCCTACAAGGTTCTAACCCTAAAGATCCTAAGTCAGCCCTTGTGCAAATGGGATTCATATCATGAGATGTAGATTTTTTTCCTATTCTAGACACTTTTGAACTTTATTGACGTGAGTAGGCCATTAAAAACAATTTTCCCAATCTAGACCATTTTACTTAGGGATGATAAATAAACCCACCCTATGAGTATTGTCTGAATCCATCCCCGTTTTGACGGGAAATCCCGCATTGACTAGGTACGGGTATGGGTAATACCAAAATTTTTCAATTGAGTATGAGGATTGGTATGTACATATTTTTCGTGTCCCTATCTCCATCATAATACCCATGTCCGCCCTCATCTCGTCCTCGTTTAAATTACTCATAGTCTATTAAGTAACCTTATATATATCTATATCTATCTATCTATATATATATATATATATTATACACACACACACACATATCACACACTTTCTATTTTTTATTTCTTCTAATTGTTTGGTTTGTCATGAAGTTAATTACATCTCCAAGATACTTTTTCCTCTTAATACAACCTTTGTGCAATTATGTTCAAATGATGTATGTCAATTAAATGTTTTTATGTCACACACACACACACACACACACACACACACACATATATATATATATATGTACTCTATTTAAATATTTTTATTAATTTTGTATTTTTATTTTCACATGAGAATGTTAACCCCCAATATGAGTGTTCAATAACATAAATGATGAAGGATTGAGTTGGTTCATTTTATATTTTTGGATATGGTGATGAGTTATTTAAGAAAACCTAGTGAAGAATTCCACTGGACATTAAGATAAAAAGTTATTTAGATGTGAAGGTGCTCTTCAAAAGGCTTAAAGAGAAGGAGAAGAACCTATTAATCAAGAAAATAAAACAAGATACAAATGGAAATGGAAAGACGGAATTGAAAAGAAGAGAAATAGGAAGAAAATGGAATAGACAAGAGATGAAGATGTGAGTGAAGCACACCACTTCAAGGAAGGCCAAGGCCAAGAATCCTTGGAGATGATTGGTGTTGTGCCGCCACTTGAGTCAAGCTCAAGATAAGGCTTAAAAGTTTCACTCCCAAGGGAGGATACTCTCACAAAGGTTGAACAAAATATGTATAATAACTTTCAATTGATCGACCCTTCTACAAGTCTAAGGGCCTCTAAGCAATAACCAAAATTGTACAAGTGTATGTCTACAAATACCTAACCCAAGCTTCTAGAAACTAGGTTAAAATTAGGTTACAAAATGAGACAAAAGGAGCAAACTATAGTGTATACAAAGGAAATTTCGTCCAAGATCTAAAGGAAACCAAGAAATGTGTCTCATATGTCTTAAAAAATGCCAAAAAGGTGTTAAAGACAAAGGAGACCAAGTAGTACAAAGGTAAACTTGCTGTATTTTTTTACTTTATGCTTCTCTACTTTCCACCTAGCATGCTTCACATCATCCACCATACTTAACTTAATTAAACATAAAAAACACATAAACAAGGATTATCATGTTGGCTTTGGTTAAGTCAACTAGTCAACCATAGTCAAAGGTCAACAAGTCAACCAAGGTTAAATAAACCAAGTAAACTTAGGGAAATTCAAACATAATGATAAACAATGAAAAGGATGAAGTATTAGGAAACTTTATTCCTAAAGATGAAATTCAAACATGCTTAGAAAGAAGATGATCTTTTTCATTGAGAAGGATGAAAATAACCGAAAGTTGAGTAAAAATAAATACTTTACATACCATTGTCATTCTGCAACGAAAAAAAATCAAATCTTGCTTGTGACCCGTCTTCTACTCATTTCATTCATCTCAACAAAAACTGTAATCAGAAAGAAACCAAAAATAAGTAGAGATTTGAATGTGTTAGCGACAAACATTGAGATGAAGAATTGTAAAAAAAAAAAGAGAGAGATCTAAATGTTTGAGTGAGAATGAGAGAGATGAAGTCAAGTAAAAAAGGTGAGGAGGTATGTAAAGTGAGAAAGATGGTGTTCTGTGTGAGTGAGAAAGAGAGAGATGAAGTTGAAAAGGTTGTGTTGACCATGGTGTTCTGTGTGAGTGAGAAAGAGAGAGATGAAGCTAAAGAGGTTGTGTTGGCCATGGTGTTCTGTGTGAGTGAGAAAGAGAGAGATGAAGTTGAAGAGGTTTGAAAGAGGATGATATTGTGTGTGGGAGACGGAGGGTGAGAACAAAAGAGTGTGAGAGTTATTTTTTTCCGATTTATTTTTTAATCTTCAAAATTCTGAGAGATTGACATGTATGCATATTTTCCTCTTGTAGAAAGTAAATTTTGAATGGAAGTGGTTCAAAAATATTAAAATATTGAAGAAGTTGTCAGTTCTCAATCTCAATTATATATAGTATTAGATAAGATTTTTCCTCTTATTAATATGACATAAAAATAAAAATTAGTCTTTATTCTCTCTTCTTCCTCTTTCTTGTTCTCTATTATCAACTTAACAACTTTATATTTTATAACAGTGAACACAACAAATGTAGTTACAACTTCTTTAGTGATATTAACGATAGAAAAACAACGACGACAACAACCATTTAAAAAATTTACAATAACTATTATTAAAATACAAATAATTATCGAACATAAAAGTAAAATTATAATAAATATATATATATATATATATATATATATATATATATATTTATATTATTTTCATTTTTTCTTTAATATTTATCGATATGAACATTTTTTTAATAAATCATGAAAACTAAATAGTTACTTAATGAATATAATGCTAAAAAAAGGTAAAAGAGTAAAATTATTTCTTGCTGTTCTTTAATTTTGCTCAATGTATATACCATGCGCAAAAAATATTTTAGTAAGCATGAACCAATAAGGTTCATTTAGTGCTATTGACCAAAAGTGATTAATAATATCTCACAATATATTTGTTGGCTTAGTTATCGTATATTAACGAAATATATGGTCAAATTTCGATAGTTTGATTATAAGCAATATATCCTTTCATATATCAACAAAATATATGATACACTTGATTAGTTTATATTATCTTTTATTATCATCTTAATCATAAGATATTCGGTAAAATTTTATTATTATTGATATTTTGGATTTTATAACTTATTTCTTAAGGGTCCAAAAGCCCTATAAATACATGTCATTCTTCTAAGGAATGACACATTGTCTCATACTCAGTTATACACTCATATAGATCCAAACTCTCTTATAAACTTCAGTATTGAGAGTCTTTAGTGGGTGGATCTTTCCTTGTGTTTCAACACTCAAGATCTTGTCACTTGTCAAAAGACGAATGCCCTTAGTCCCGGTAAGAACATTTGGCGTCCATCGTGGAGCATGATAAAACTTCGCCCTGACCTCACTCTTTCATAGTTACCATAAAAAACCACACAGAACTGTCCACCGAGATGTAGTCCAATTAGATTACCACCATCCAAAACCAAATGCAAGAGTTGATTCCAACAGAACGAGCAACATCGCAGAAAACACGACGAAGAATTACAAGTCATCCACATCTAGTACCAACCGGACCTACAAGTGCTCAACCAGAAGGTGGATGGTTTGGAAAACAGGAAGCAACCCGTCCAACTGATGAAGGGAGCTCAAACCTATCTTTGGAACGGAGAATGCGAGTGTAACATCCCGGTCGGATATTACTAATTTAAATAAGGCTTAAATATACATTTGGTCCCTATTTTTGTTGTTTATATTCAATTTAGTCCCTATTTTTGTTGTTTTTATTCAATTTGGCCCCATTTTTGTTTTGTATTCAATTAGGTCCTCATTTTCGTCAAATTTTGGTCAATTTGGTCCTTTTCACTCTCGGTAGCAACTGATCCATCAAGTCATCAATTCTTGGGAGCGGATACTTATTCTTGATCGTCATCTTGTCTAGTTGCTTGAAGTCAACACACAAGCGTGAACTCCCATCCTTCTTCTTCACTAATAGCACTAGTGCTCCCTAAGCGAAGTATTGGGTTAGATGAACTGCTTCTCCATCAGCTCCTTTATCTGTTTCTTGAGTTCCACTAACTCTACTAGAGCCATGCGATATGGGGCCACAGACACTAGGCCCGTTCTTGGTACCAGATCAATAGAGAACTCCATCTCTCTACTGGGAGGCAACCCTGGTACTTCATCCGGGAATACGTCTTCAAACTCATGCACCACAGGTATGACCGATTTTCCCTCCTTCCCCATACCTGCATACGGGCGAAGATTATGAAGCATTGCGCGCCACTCTGAATCTCCTTCACCACTCCTTGAGGAGACACCAACTCAAGCTCCTCTGAGTCGGGGAACAACAATCTTTTCTCCCGACAATCTATCAGAATGCGATTGGCAGAGAGCCAATCCATCCCTAAGATTACTTCCAACTCCTATAGAGGTAAGCAGATTAGATTTACCTTGTACCTGTGTCCTTCTACCTCCACTGGACACCTAGCACATAACAACGACGTCTTGACCAAACTCGACGCTGAAGTAGATACCGCAAGCTCACACTACAGCTCGCACACCGGCAGACCCAAGCGTTCCACACAAGAATTTGACACAAAGGAGTGTGTCGCTCCAGAATCATATAGCACACAACAACTAACACCAGCGATCACACAATAACCAATAACCAAGTTACCTGAGCCTGTTGCCTCCGTCCATGTCATGGCGTACACTCTGCCCGTCGCTTGAGCCTGTTGCCTCTGTCCCTCCGCTAATGCTGGCGGGGAGTTTGATTGGAGGGCGTGTCGCTGCCCTGGCAAGAGTGGGACAGTCCTTCCCAAAGTGGGTCTCCTTGCCACAGTTTTTGCATCTGCGGTAACCCTCTATGTGTGGGCAAGCACTCCTCAAATGAGGACCCACATATATATAGCACTGCACTCGACCCTGCTGGGGAGGAAGACCCGTGGACCCCTAAGGCTGATGGTGAGGTCTGTCATATGGTCTCCTCCGCTCATCATGTCTAGGCTTGGACGCAGATGGTCCACCAATCCTCTGAGGTTGTTGAGGTCGTTGACCCTCCACCTCATTCTTCATCTTTTCCATTACTCTAGCCTTCTCCACTAGTGCAGCAAAGTCATTGATGGATAAAAGGGGCTACCATCAAGCGGATATCTCCCTGAGGTCGTTCTTAAATTTCCGGCACCTCCACTCCACATCAAGTGACAGCGTATAGAAGTGGCTGAGGTGCTTGAACCTCTCAACATATTCCGTTACCGACTTCCCTCCCTAAGTGAGTTGGAGGAACTCCACCTCCTTACTATATCTGACACTATCGGGAAAGTACTCGGAGAGGAATCTCCCCCTGAAGGCCTCCCAAGTCACATGCTCTCCTCGCTCCTCCATGATGGACGTCATGCTAATCCACTAGTGCTCAGCCTCTCCGGTGAGCATATAGACTACAAAAGCCAACCAGTTATCTACTGGACACATCTTCGCATCAAAGATTCTTTCCAGGTCCTTTAGCCACTGATCGGTTGCATCCAGGCTAGTCTTCCCGTTGAATTTCACTAGATGGTGTTTTAGGAAGTCTTCCAGACTCCACTATCTGACTGGCGGTCGTGGCTTAGGACCAAAGACAGGGGTAGTCGTCCTGCTCTCTTCCAGTTGGCGGAGTGCCTCCATGTGTTGTTGGTGGGCATCCTCAACAACTACCCTAGCAGCCTCCATCTACTACATCACCAGCTGTTGCTACTCAAGCGACGCTGCCTGTCACTGCATGGATGCTTCGTGTTGCTGCATCATAGTTGTGCTTTGCTGTGTCATAGTAGTCAATGTAACACCCCATTTAATTTAATATGCGAAACTAAAGGAAGCGTCACATAAAGATAACATAATAGCGCAGTCCTGGAGTTTAAAACTTAACTCCTTACAACCCAAGGCACACCACGATGCCCCAAAAGAAAACTAGTTACAGAGTTTAACATAAAGTATATAAATCCGAGGACGAGCAAGTACATGGGCTACAACCCTAAAGAAAAGCCCATTAAGAAATTAAAGTCCAGTCCATGCGGACTATGCAGCGGAACCATCACCTCCCTGTGGCCCACGGGTGTTCCTCGCATCTGCTCACATCAACAAGTTGATGATCATCGCAAAAGAGAGTACCACACAGTAGAACACACAACAATAAAAGTACGGTAAGCTAGAGCACAAAAGATTTCATCCATACAATCAGATATATTTTCACAATCCCCTTTACACATATCAACCAAACAAGTTATGACTTCTCAGATAATACACTAAGACACGACTCGACTCATCCGGATAGATATAACCTGGTCGGATTCAGCGGATGCTCGCACTTGTGGTGGATACCTCTGCTCATCCCCGAGCTGCTCACCCCGAGCTATGTATTACAAGTGTTACAATGAATCAATTCCCTCACACACAAGGTTAGCCCTTAATGAGTTTACGAACGGTGGTGGAGCTGCTGGAACAGGTTCTCAGTTTGCTGCTGCGTGAATGACGGTGGTTCCAGTGAGGTGCGCTGCTGCGGTGGCTGCAGAACGCGGGTGCAGAGGCGCGAGGGAGGTGCGTTGCGTCGCGTCACTGGTGCGGGAAGTGTTGCAGATGCAGTGGTTCTTCTTCTCCGATCTGGTGCGCGCTGGTACAAGGATGAAACGCGACCGTGATTGGTGGTGCTGCCATGGTTAGACGCGGATCTGGTGGTGATGGAACTGCGGTGCAAATCTGTGAAGATGATGAAGGCGCGAAGGTGGAAACGTTCTCCAGCGAGTTGACGGTGGCTGCTGCTGTGCAAACGAAGAGGTGCAGTGGTGGCTGGCGACGAGATGGCGTGATGGTGATGCAGTGGTGGCCGGTGAGATGAAGAGGTGCGGCGGCGGCTGCTGTGGAGGTTGATGGTGGCAGCTAGGGTTTGAGGAAAATTAGGGTTAGGGTTTCATGAGTGAGATGCAGGAGATGATGACGTGGCAAGATCTGATTGGTTAATTTGGTGAGTGGAAGATTATGACACGTGTCAGCTTATAGTTGGCCTGATTTGAAAGGTGGGGATTGCCACGTGGCATGATCTGGTTGAGTGGAGTTTAAGTGGTAGGAGGGGTGCAACTTAGTGAAAACTGGGGGTGCAGAACAGGTTTTTGGTGGTCCACTTTAGAAGGAGTGTGCAAATAAAAACTGGGGGTGCAT
>Ga0214545_1009611_pt1 | contig 14602 bp, 6 predicted proteins | sample CNSS4metaG_FD_160064 | JGI IMG/M metagenome (GOLD analysis project Ga0214545, IMG submission 160064) | Root nodule microbial communities from cowpea collected in UCLA plant growth center, Los Angeles, California, USA - CNSS4 | ecosystem: Host-associated > Plants > Roots > Nodule | place: USA... | reverse complement strand
AATCTTGCAATTTCAATTCATATTTATTATCTTAAAAAAAATATTTTAAAAGTAAATTACATGTAACTATTAGGACCACTCAAGGTTTGGAAAATCTAAAATAATATAAAAATGAGGCTTTTTAATTAAATTTTATTTTTATACAAAATTATTTATTGAATTTTTCTAATTAATTTCATTTAACTTTTACAATATTTTACAATTTCAACTCGTATTCATAGCTTATTTCATCCATTATCAAAAGACTAAACCAACATAGTTATAGTTTTGCAATTGAGTCCAAGTAAAAGTTACACTTATCATCAAAATATATGCAGCATAATTCTTAAAACCTACAAATCGAAAAGTACAAAAACATAAAATCCGACAAAAGAAACACATTTCTAATTCTAATACAAGTTCAACAAGTAGAATAAAAACAACAATATAAATAGAAGAAAAACATACTAACCATAAATAAGGATAAAAAGATTGGTACACACAAACAACATGAAATTCACAAAATAAAATCTATCAAAATTTCAAAAGAAAAACTCTATGATAGAAAAAAGCAAGGAAAGACAAGAGTGAAATATAATAACTAATCATTATTTTTTCTTTTTGAAACAAAATTATAATGTATTAATTTTTTTTAACTCATTAATTATCATTTTTAATATTAATAGAATTAACAAACATTAATAATAATTTAATTAAATTTTATTGTCAAACATAAAATTATAATTAATTTAATAGAGATATATTAATACTAAAATTTTTTTGAGTCTTTCTTTTTCTTAAACATTTCTAAATTAATTTAATATAGGTATATTATTACTAAATTTTTTTTGAGATTTTTTTTCTCAAACACAATTTTACAATTAATTTAATAGAAAAATATTAGAACTAATTTTTTTAAGGCTTTATTTTTTTAGAGATTTATGAGTGTTTTACTTGTTTTATTTTGAATCGGCCTTGTAACTATATATGTATATTTAAAATGAATTATTGAATGAGCGATGTGATACATAAAAATATTTACTAGATATTTTAATTAAAATCTTTTAAAATTTATGAAGTTTCTTAATTGTGATGAATTAAATGTACTGGCGTTATACTGTATTTTTTTAACATAAAGGAAGGGACAATAGATATTGCTTCTTTTACTATAAGAGAATGCAGTTTACTCTATATTTTATTGTAAGAGGGAAAAATGTAATACTTGTATTAATAATTAGTAAAAGTATAATTTATGTTAATAGTATTAATATAAAAATAGTAATACAAGATTTACATTTCTTATTGTTGATTTTAATTTATTCTAAAATATCGAATGACTAACCATGCACATACACATTTACAATAAAACTAAAAATATAATATTTTATCTTAAATAGATTATTTTAATTTTAATAATTATGGTGGTGATAATGACAATAATAAGAGAACTGGCAACGATGTGACGAAAGTGATAATTATAACTTTGAAAATAAATAATTATTGGTTAGTAGATAATAATGAAATGGTAATAATAAAGGTGGTGATGAAAGTCATACCACTAATTATAGAAGTGGATAATTCTTTATTGTTATTAAAATTGTTTTGATAAAAATAAAAATAATAACCATGAATTATTGTAGTGATAACAGTTATGAAAATAATGATTTATAAAAGGTTAATAAAAATAATAAAAACAAAGGTGGTGATAATCGTAATACATATGTCAACCTTGTATTTTATTCTAGTTTTCTTTTTCTCGCAAAAATAAAGAAACTATACGAATATAAGAAGATGGACAAAAAGATTCAAAAAATATAATAAGCTAGTGAGTAAAACAATTAATTAAAATAGAATAAAATAATTATTATATTTTACCACTAAATGACTGTTAGCATTTATTTTAAACTTCATATTCAAATACATTATACATCTATGAAAAACGTGTGTATGGTATGTATTTGGATACACATTGGTTAAGTACATTACATACTCAATTACACATAATCTACTTAATAAGCCAATATGACGACAACATAAACCCTAATGAGCACATCAATGTGTACATTACCCAAGTGGGATTGTATATTCCAACATAGATGACGAGAGGAAACAACCTTTCATTAGCAGAGATGATAAAAAGGGGCGCAATGTGCAACTATACATGGGTAATCAACACTATATTTGGAGGTGTCACGAGAGGATGAACTTCCATATGTGAGCTATCATAAGCAGGTAAAAAAGGAGCATGTGTTGATTTTCAAATTGATCCTGAGTATGAATATTCCATGGTGATCACCATCGAGTTAGCTAATTATTCATGGTGAAAAACCTAGAAAATTAAGAAAACTTGGTGAATATATTTTTATGAGAAGACCTTTTCACGGCTATGCCTATCGAGAGATGTCATCATTCTGTATGATGAACAAATTATTATATTTTAGGTGAACAAGTGGATACTAGAGGATACATTGGCCTCTAAACAAAATTCAATGAAGGCAACAAAAGTTACAAGACCATCAGTGTATGGTAGCTCATTATAGATGTCAATTGTTGATGCTCTAATGTAATCAATTTTTCTTGTAAGTATATTGGGTAGTATGTGGTACAATAAGTGTCGTATCCATAAGGATTTGGTAAAATACATAATATTCAAACTTGCTTGATTTGAATGAGAAGTATGGAACAAATTCAATGTATATAATGTGTTGATTTAAGACAATAAAGATGTGCTAAAATAGTTTTGGGTAAAGGTTTGACTTCAATATGATAAAGACATGTTGAAGCTAGATTTCACCACTTTGTCCCTCTCTTATATTGATTCAATTATTATTTACAAAGATACAATTATTCATGTCCTAGGAGTTCTCTTTAAATGTAACTCTAGGTCCATTCTTGGCACCTTAAGCCTAAGATCATTAAACTTCAGTATGATTCCTCAGTGACTACTTGAATGAATCACTTATATTAAGATCAAGACTCTATAACCAGCTAGAGACTTAGATCTATTCCTATCATCTAAAAGCAGAAGGAGAATTAGTTTGACCACAACTTGAAACTAGTTCTTACTCAATCCCAAACTAGTGAAATAAGTTGAATGATTAGTTCATTCAACAACAAGCATAAACTAATTCACAAACATATAATAAAAGCATACTTTGATAAATAGAACAATACTAATATAGGAGAATTCTAAAGGGTTACATCTTATCTTCAACTCTATAGAGGTTTAGCTTCAATAATAGATGAAAACAATACAATACTTTGAAGAATCGTGCTCTCTTATGCCCTCTAATAATGTTCACTAAGTACAAAGACAAGTGTTTAAAAAAGCTCTTGAAAAGTCTTCTAAAACAGGGGTGCAACTTTGTTTTTATAAGTTGTGCATGGTAGTCCTCAACAGTGCACTTGTGGCTTCAATTGTAGAGGCTTCCTTTCTAGCTGAGTTTACTTTTATGGTCAAGCCTCATGCTTTTCTGCTTTAGCTCCTGAGATAACTTCTCTAGGAAGGAGTCTTCATGGCTTAGTCTCAGGTTTAATGCTTGAGGTTTCCCTTTGCAATAGGTTTGCTTTATGGTTCAAGCCTTAATTGTTCTACTTAATAGCACTAGTATCAATTTTGTCTATAATTGCTTGAATTTCATCTATTTTCTTTATTTTTCCACTTTTATTCTCCATTGGTGTTGAAAACTGTAAAACAAACTAAATTAGGGTGATTTATACAAAAAATTAACAAAATTAAAGTATAAATTCATCTCAAAATCAGCTAATACTAGACACTTATCACCAACACATTTTACGATCTTCTTCTCGAGCATCCATCCTTGAATATGCTTGGAGAAATCATATCTACTCCCTATCTAGCCATTAATTCCCTTTAGAATCCGACAAAGTGGCACAATCCATGTGGACGTAGAAGAAGACAAGGGAATGTTTGATGAGTTTAAGCATAACTCCCACTACTCACACTACAACTAGCGTCAATCCAAGCATATGAGGAGGGTCCCCATGACTAACCTAGACTTGTGTGAGTGATGAAACACAAATGTAGTTAAAAAAAGAAGCAATCCATTAGTAGGTATGGTCTGAAGAGTGAAACACCTATTCAGGGGGCAACTAGACTTCCAATGATATGCAAGCCATAAGATTCATCTTGAGAGGGATCTTTTTGCTTATACCCTAACACATCTTAATAAATAAATAAATAACCTTTTTTTCAAGGATTTTTCTTAAACTCTTTGTTAGTTTTTGTCCACTTGAGTCTATGGGTCACATGTATAGTATGTACCTGGTACATATTGTCCATGTATGTACATAACCTAGATACACATCGACTACTCAAGATAAGACAATTATATGCCTATCATTGCATCACGCTACATAACATAGAATAACCACTCACATGTTAGACCTAAAGAGTATTTAATGCATAAACAATACAAAACGATACAAACAACGAGCCACATATAATTCTTCCTTAAGAAAATTGCTCAAGAGGTTCCACTAAACAAATCTTTTGACAATAAAGAGTACACAAACCACTCCTTGTTAGACCGTCTTAACCTCCCCTTGATATTAAGACCTCACAGAAAGAAAAGAACACCATTAATGATAGCACACTTTAAGCTTACTAGGTTTAATCCACAAAATAAAGAATTTGCAAAGGTTTTTGCTCACCCACAAATAACATTTATCACTTTATGATCACTAGAAGATTGAAAGAATTGTAGATTGTAGTTATTTTCTTCATCTTTGTCTTAAGTCCTTTATATATATATATATATATATATATATATATATATATATATATATATATATATATATATATATATATATATTTGTAAGGTGACCTTTTTAGCTCTTCTTTGGCTAAGACATGATCTTTGCTTTATCTGCACATGATCTTCTACATTAATCTTTATAAGTTCTATAACTATAAGCTTGATATAAAAAGATGTTATTAAAAACCATAAGATTTGATTCACTAGTGCAGAATTTCCCTTTTACCCCGCCTTATATGTCTCGGTTGGCCAGGAACCGAAACATATAATGGCGCGGTGGCCTTTTTGCAATCACAACCAAGTTTTATGCCTCGGTTCACCTAACACCCGAAGCCAAAGAGTGGTATAGGCCCCAATTCGCCCAAAACCGGTGCCAAAGAGTGCTATAGGCCTCGGTCCAGCAAGACCCAGTGCCAAAAAGGATATATGGCTTCGGTTGTTAAGGGAATCGAAGCCATAGGGTTTATTTAGGGTTCCAATTTGGCGAACCCCATTTTTCTTCCCCGCGACTACAAGAGCAAGAAGCCAACGAATCGGCATAGATCTCGAATTGCGGAGCAGGAAGGGCGCAGGGAGAGATTTCAAAGACATCGCGGCGAGTTTTCGCGGTGCAGCTTCTGAATTCAGCAAGCGATTGATGAAATGGAAACGGAAGTTGAATCCGAAGAGAAACCACCGCCATAGCGACGTTGCCAGCGCGAACGTTTGTTTGGTCGAAAAGCTAGGGTTTAAGTCGTTGCGGGAGACGCAATCAGAGGTTGGAGAATACGATTTCGCGTTGGGTAGAATATCGTGCGACACTGATCCGAGGTTATCCATTGATGACTCGCGGTTTTCGTTTGAAGCTCCTCGAGCTTCCTTGGGATGGTTCTTTGATTGGGAAAGCATAACCTAGGGTTTCCCCCATGGTTCGTGTTGGTGATAAGGTTTTGGTCGAGGAAGAAGAAGAGGGAGACGTGACTTTGGAGAATGGCGAAGAATGTTGTCCTGGTGGTTCTAGTCGTCTGATAGTGTAATGGGGTCTGGTTCCAAGGTTAATGCTTGTGATGTTGCAATTGAGGATGGTCAACAGGGATTGAACAAGTTTCACAGTAGGTTATGGAGTAATTTGGGGTTATTGCAGAGGAGAAGGGAAGATATGTTGGGAGAAGGTGATTACGGTGGTGGTGATGTGGTTAACAAGCCACTTGCAGAGTCTTGGCAGAAAAGAGGGTTTTATGGCTTCGATCTCTTTACAACCGAGGCAGAAAAGAGATATTCTATGGTCTTGGGTGATAACCAGGGCCAAAAGAAGTGCCTTTTGGCCTCACCCCAATATGCTTCGGTTCTAAAACCAAGGCAAAATCACGAAAATAACCGGGGCCAAAAGCCCTCACTGCACTGGTGATTTTGCAAAGGTCCTACCGACCCTATACAAACATTATGGACTAATATTTTCACAAAGTAAAATTTTTATAGATTGTTTGCACTAAAAAAACTTCCCCCAACAACTAATTACTTTTAAAATAAAATTTCAACAAAAATACCCTAAATGTATGAGCCTCTTTGTTTATGCACAATAGAGGCTACCATCACCATAAAAGACTATTGTGACCACTACCATAACTTATTATGCATCCACTACAAGAAAATAAATATTTGGTATGATAAAAAGTTGACACTAATTAGTTAATAGTATGAGATTTGCATTTCACATCCAACAAGCTAAAACACCACAAGCTTTAATCCATTAGCGTCACTACACAATTTTTTTACTTTAGACCACACTGAACTAGCCCACATGTATAAAAGTGTTGCTAAACATAAAAATGACCACAAATATATAAGTGTGGCTTAAAGCTACTAAAGACCACATTTTATAAATCGTTGATTATTTAGGCAACATTTTTTTAAAATTTGCCCATAGAAAATGTGAGAAAAACAATAAAATTGTTGCCTCTTCCTTGTGTTGTTTCCTTATCAGTTATACTATCACTATGAATCTTCTTCATACCTATAGATTAGGCAGTACTAGCATGACAAAAACTAGAAAACCATTGCGTAAAATAGGAATAAGCCACAATTTTTTTTTTATTGTTGCTTATACAGTGAGTTTTATTTGTCTTAAACCTAGAGAGCATACAAAAAAATGTTCCTATTTGTTTTAAGCAATATGCTAGAAAATTGTGATAATTTAACTTTAAATATTGTTAAATTATCGTCATGTAACCTAATTAAATTATTGTAAGATGGATCAATTTTCTTGTGGTGGAGGGTAGCGGAGCCAAGTCACAATCAAATCATGACACTTTTGTTGTTACAATCTTTAGAAGAAAGAGTTGAACTTTAACTATTAGTTATATCTTTTGTCTTAATGGTAAGTGCTCAATCTAACAATTGGTATCAGAGCCAAGGTCATGAGTTTGATTCCCCATGAGACAATTGTTCAAGGAGAGATTAAATAATTATGTTCTAAACATAAACACAATAATTAAATAATCATTGCCTAAAAGAATACACAACATTTTAAATTGTGTTGTATAAAACTATAAAATAACATGTTGGCTAAAAAGTGTGGTCTATTATTTACTTCTAAGGCAATGGTTTCCAAAACTTTTGTGGTCTTAGGAAAAAAATCGTTGTCTTTGAGCAAGTTGGAAAATTGTGGTAAATTGTTGTCTAAACTTAAGTACACGATTTTCTTACTTTAGGCAACATTTTCAAGTTGTTGTTTAAACTACAAAATAGTGTAGTGCGTAGACTTTTGAAGGCTATCTTTAGTGTTAGTTTAGAGTTGACAAAGGCACCATCAAAGAATTTTTATTTTAAAATTTATTTAATTTTTTATTTTTAATGTTAATTTAGTTTGTGTTGTGTGGTTGACATTAATGATAATGATTTTGTACTATACGGAACTCGGATAAGACCGACATAAAATAATACTCGAACTTGGCCGTGAACTAATGCTACTACAAGCATAGTCAAGTACAAAGATGTCTGATTAGCGGCTAAAATGTATGGATCTCTTAACCCCTCTATAACCAGAAAATGCCGCTTGCTCAGAAAAGGCTACTTACTTAGGAAAGGACGCCTACTTAGAAAAGGCCCCTTACTATGACTTGGAATAAAACATTTAAGCCACCTAGACCCTTGTGCCAAACATGAAGCATGGGCCTTGAATCAGGCCCATAGAAGCCCAAATAAGGGCCCAACCCATAAACGAAGTAAAACGGTAATTAATGCTCTATAAATACAGGTGGACCACAACAATCAAAGGTACGCAATTTATTAATATTGAGAATTGAGATTTGACTTTGAGAGTTCTTATTGACTTGATCGTTGGACTCCTTTCTGCAGGTAAGCTCTAAAGTATACCCTTTGACAACAAGATACAAGGACATATCGAACAAGACCGAAAAGTACACATCTAAAAGATTCCAAGATTGGGTAAGACAATATTTATGTCTCATGATAATTTGTTATTGTTTTCGTAGGAACAAATTCTTTTGAAAAAAATATTTTTTTATAAGTAAAATAACAAATAAGCACATAAATGGAATTGAAAGAGTTTTGTAGAGAAAGGAGTGTGAGATCGAACTTCCTTCGTGGTGATTAGTACTTTTTTTTTTCCTTGATCTGCATTTTGGTAGACATTTCCTAGATAGTTGCATAAGAATTGCGAGAAAAAATATATTAGGTTAACAGATACAAAAGATAGATGAAAATCAGTGAGAATATTTATATAGAAAACTTTGTGCTCAAATTGGTTAAAATGAAACTCAAATGTCAACAACAATAATACTAACTTAAGTAAATATTAGAGAAAATAAAATTATCATCTATTTATTTTAATATTTAATTTAATTAGTATCAATTTTGCTTATGCTTATGCTAATTTGGCATTAACAATTTTTTTTATCTATAACTAAAATATTTAAAAACATAACGTTAATTAACTTGATACTAATTAACATTTTTACCTAAAAAAAAATTTCTTTTGAAAAACTTAATATTAAATTTACTAATATAAATAAATTTATTAATTAAAGATAAGGTTTAATTATGCCTTTGGTCCCCATTTTGGAATCAAAATATCAAAATGGTACCCAAATTTTTAAGAGTCTCAAATTGGTCCCCTTTTTTTGTTAAAACGTCTCAAATTGTGTACATTTATATAGAAATTAAATTTGATTTCAATTTGGAGAGGGACAAAATTGCTAATTTTTACAAAAATTGGGACTAAATTGAGACAAATTAAAATAAAGGGACAAAATTGAGACTAAGGAAATGACACCTGGCGTAATATTGACACGTGTCACTGTCACTGCCACATCACTCTGTCACTGCCACGTGGCACGATTACAGCTTGACACGTGGCAATTTTTTGATTTTTTTTTAAATTAAAAAAAAATTAAAAATTCAAAAAGAATAATAATAAAAAAATTCAAAAAATCGAGGAACTGACACGTGGCACTCCCTCTTAAGACGTCAACCTTGACTTAACGGAAAGGACAAACATGAGACGTTTTAACAAACAAGGGGACCAATTTGAGACTTTTAAAAATTTGGGTACCATTTTGAGATTTTAACTCCAAAATGGGACCAAAGGCATAATTAAACCTAAAAATAACTAAAAATAAATAATGTGAGTTTAAATTAAGTCTAGTCTAACTTTTTTTATTTTGATTTGTTTCGATAAAATATTGTGAGCTAAGTCGACACTATCTTTACATAATAAATAAAATTGATACAAACCTTATGTTTTTTTTAACTCATTAAAAAATTAATTTAAAGATATGGTATTCTTACTAGTTTGACTAAACTAACTCTAACGACATTTCATTTTAGATGAACGTTTTTGTTCATATCCTAATCTATTATGCTCTTACACTGATCCCCTCGTACTATCACATACTTAGATGATTATATATTAATATAACGAAGCAGCACCAACTAGTCATTATTGGTTTAACTTTTTTTACCATGATTTTGATGGCTTAAATCTATTATTTAAACTATCCAAAAACAGTGTTGTAAAAGAAGCCAAAGGTTGTCAGAGACAGTTTTATTTGACAAAGGCTATGTTCTCCAATCACAAAATACAAGGATGTATTCCTAACAATTGCCGCGTCACATAATCACAACAATTGAAATTAAAACCGTGTATTCAACATGAAACACGAAAACAATATGATAAAGACGGAGTTATATATTGATATGACAGTTTAAAACTTATATAACACAAACTATATTTTCTATATATATATATATATATATATATATATATATATATATATATATTTAAAATAATAAAGTTTAAGTTTGGTGAAGTTATAAATTTAGAATCTCTAAATTAACATTACATGTCATTTACATTGATGGTTAGGTCATTAAAAAGTATGTTAAGTGATATATGGTTATTGATATTGACTTTCTTTGAATTTCTTACAACTTTTGTGGTTTGTAGTGTGTTGAACATGTTGGTATTGGATATGTAGGTATTTGATATCTAATAATTATATTATTATTTTTTAACAAGTGTGTATTTAAAGTGCTATGGGACTAAAGATTTGTGTGATATATTTATTATTAAGAAAATTTTATAGTTTTTTTTATTAAGATTCAATATAAATATTAAAGCACAACCTTCCATCTGTATCTTTATGATTTCTTTCGTATAAGAAAAAGGACCAAGTGTTGATTGAAAATTGTCTATTCTTTATTTAGACAAACTAATCTTTAATTGTTCATTAATATAGATAATTTAATAATATTTTTTATATTTTATTAATTTTCAATGGATTACTTTTTATAGTTGGTTACATATTTAAGAATAATTGTTTTATTGTTATCTAAAGCACAATTTGAAATAGTATTAAAAATTTCGAAATATAAAAAATGTTAATTGATATTATGTACTAATTAACTATAAAAAATAACTTCCTAAATGGGTAAGTCACACATTTGATTATAAGTAATATTTGCATGTGTGGTGACAAAATTATATGTCCATAATTATGTACAAGATATGCATCAAAGTTTATTGATTTAACACATAATTAATAATTGCGATAAAGGACTTCAGAATTTCTACAATTCATGCAATATAACAATGTTGTAACTAGTAATGGTAGAGAAAAGTTTTGAATGGGTGTAGATGGTTTAAGTGGAACAAGACTATATATTAAAGAAATTAAGAAACATCTTTTATATGTGATAAATTTGTAAAAAAATATATGGCATAGACATAACATGATGAATTGTTAAGTTGTTCGTGTGTGTACTCAACCAAGGAGGTTGCTAATTCAACTATAGACAACCGATTGAAGGACATGATATGTGATGTCAAAACATAATCATTTGTAGAAGCACATGTTTATGAAGATATGTCTAATGATGTGGAGACTTGAATGTGTCTCAGTTAGCCACTACAAAATATTAAAGTAAATAAGGCGGTTTTAATATGGCGGTTATAAAAAATCGTCATAATTTGCTTCATACTACGATAATTTTGTAACTGCCATATTTTGTATGCAAAATATGACATTTAGAAACGTCGTTATATTCTCATTATGCATTTGACTACCTTTTCTCGTGGCGCCATCTTTCCCTCCGCAATAATTGTTTTATTCACCTTTCTCGTTTATTTTTTTATTATAAAATGAAAATTGAATTTTAATATAGTTTGTTTAGAGGATAAGACAAAGCTCTCTCTCAAGTTAAGACAAAACCCTAAAATTAAAAAATCCTCACAGTCAACCATTTTTGTCGAAGCCAACACTCATCGTTTCCACAGCGCCTTGCCGTCGAAGAAGTCGCCGCTCAACGTTTCCACCAATGCCTCGACTTTGTTGCGACTTCCTTCGCACTTCGATTGCGACCCACCAACGCCTCCACGTTTTCACATCACCTAGTCGTTGTGGTTATCGTCTTCCTTGTCGGAGATCGTAGAGCCAGTGGCTGCAAGTGGACTACCTCGCGACTTCCTTCGCCATACAACTTCGACGACTCTGACAACTCCAATGATACTAGCATCGAACAATTGTTTCTCTTTTGCTTCAGTCACAAGCCATTTCTTCTTCGTATTCACCAGTAGTCGCCACGAGCATCGTTATGCATCTGCTCATTTCCGGTAAAGCCATTATTGGTACGGACAAGGTCTTTCCCTTTGTTATGAGTTTCTTCCACAATTAAATTTGAGTATGCTCTGTTGCTTTTGATTGAGATTGAAAACATTAATTCTTTTCATCAACACCTACAAGGAAACCCTTGAAATGTTCCACTCTCTCGAATTCAACGACGTTCTTACCAATTTTGTGCTTTTGTTCTGGATTTTTCTCTTAATTTTAATTAATGGAATATTTACTGTAACATAGTGTGGTGATTCCCGTGCAATTTGGAGAAATAGAAAAGGTCGTAACTAATGAAGATGAGTCTCATAAGTCAAGAAAAAGTCGTAAATAGAAAAAGCCTCATAGCGAACAAGAAAGGGACATGAGTCGCAAAAGTCGAGAAGGTTATAGTGTTGGTCTTGAAGATTTTTAGTCAGTCTTGACAACTTTCACACGCTACAGGTATAATTATCAGTTTATTCAAATATCCAATTTTTATGACTTGAGGGTCAAAGGGTATTTTGCATTAAGAGTGAACGAGAGTCAAATTGGTTAGGAACAATTAAGATTGCTGTTAGATTATTATAGAGTAGGTTTGGTACATCCCTCGGTTAATCAAGTAAAGTTTAATAGTTTATTTAACAAATTACATAAGTTTATTATAATACACATGTAAATTTGAATAACTTAAATTTTTTTTTTCTAATGCAGGTACCTGATGTTGGAAGTGGTGCTCCATCACCTATTGGCATAAGAAGATCAAGCGAGGCAGAAAAGAGTAGTTAGGAACATAGCTATAGAAATTTAGCAAAATGTATTATGTATAAGATCTTTTTTTTATTTTGTTTTCAATATGCAAACCTATATGCAATCTTTTAGATGTTGTTTCATAGTATCGACTTGTTTTAATATGAATTATGAATGAAAATATTAATGATCAAAATGTTGTTTATGCGTTTTTTATACTTTTCTTAATTTTAAGCATAGCAGGTTAAATAATAATGGAAAACAGGTTAAATATTTATAAATAAAAAATTATTTAAAAAAAATTCACATTCAAATTATGGCAGTTGAAACGTCATATAATGCGTCAGTATAGTGCAAATAATGGCATTTCTATGTGTTGTATTTCACATTATATTTCTTTTAAAATAAACAAATTAGGACAATTTTGACTGCCATTATTTGAACACAAAATACGGCGGTTAGAACTGTCATTATTTGCACAATGCATTTAATGGCGGGTGTTATGGCGTTTCGTCCAAGACCGCCATATTATTCATTGTAGCGGCAGAATATATGGCGGTACCTGAACCTGCCATACGCACAAAATATGGCAATGTTGGTCCTCTTTGTAATGGTTTCGTCTTTCTTGAAAAGTTTCTTAAGCCTCTTGGTCCTCTTTGTGGTGGTTTCATCTTTCTTGGAAATATTTCTATGTTGGCTAATGTTGGTCATCTTTGTAATTTTATTGTGTAATTTCTATAGCAACTTAGTTAAACTCCTTCTTTTAAGATGAATAATGTATGAAAGATGATTGTTAACAAATAATTCAAAGAATAAACATATAAAAGGACAGAGAAGAATAAATGCAAACTCAATTTATATTGGTTTGGACAAACCTTGCCTACATCTAGGATTCAAGTCACCCATTTGAGATATTTAGTATCTTTGTGAATACTTACAATAAATGAACATCCAATCACCTTAGAAACTCTTTCCCTTGTGTTGAATTACTTTTACACACAAAGATAACCTCTCTTGATTACAACAGAATAATTTTGATAGAAACAAACTCTCTTGAGTAAGTAATACAAGTTGAAGAACCCATAAGAATTCTCAATTATTTTGCAAGTGTTTGTTTATGAATAATGTATTTCATAAATTGAAAATTTTATCTTTTATGAAGTGATTATTCATACTTCTGATGAAAATTTTGAAGCTTAATGTCTATGTAAAAGAGTTTCAAGCTTTCTATAAGAGTTGTAAGCTTTCCAAAATAATCCGAATGTTGTTAATCAATAAAAAATATTGGTAATCGATTAATATTGTACCATCGGAAAAACTGGTTAAAATTTTGAATTTTAACTGCTAGAAACTTCCTGCAATCAATTACACATCATGGTAATCGATTACAGCAATTGATTACAACTTGATTGTAATGGATTACCAGTTCAAAAATTGAACATTAATTTTCACATACCTTCTGGTAATCAATTACACCCCGTTGGTAATTGATTAACGGCTCAACTTTTAATACTTTTGAACTGATTATTTTTAGAAAAATGTTTTCATGTAATTTCATTTTTAAGGCCAACACTTAAGCAAAAATAGAGGTTGTTTTGACATATAGACTAAATAGATTTTCTACTTGCGTAATGAATCTTTTGTGTAACATCCCGCCCGAATATTACGAATTTTAAATAATAAAATAAAAACAATAAATATTTCTCATTTATTTCAGTTCATTTCCCAAAAACGCGAGAAATTTAAAACTTTATTTCATCGTGAAATATCTGAAATTCATAATTTATAAAATTCAAATATAAAAACCATGTTCAATAATCCAAACATTTACATAATCCTTAAAATACATAAAATAATAAAACTCTGAGAAAAATCTTCTCCCAACTAGCCCCGCTCCGGCTCTATGCCTCACCAGATCCACCTGCAACATCATCTGCTCCCGTGTACCGCGTACACGATCATCGCCAAATATAAGCAGATAGGGTGAGCTTACAATTAATACAAACA
>Ga0214545_1009607_pt1 | contig 14606 bp, 15 predicted proteins | sample CNSS4metaG_FD_160064 | JGI IMG/M metagenome (GOLD analysis project Ga0214545, IMG submission 160064) | Root nodule microbial communities from cowpea collected in UCLA plant growth center, Los Angeles, California, USA - CNSS4 | ecosystem: Host-associated > Plants > Roots > Nodule | place: USA... | reverse complement strand
AAAAAAAAAAAAAAAAAAACTCATTTTTACATGGAAATTATTCGAAAGTGATGTGAATTACTTTTCTACCTTTTCATCCACTCAGCCAACTTGTGGCCCTATTTCTTACCATCTAAACTTTCTTGATCAACCGGAATATCTTTTAAAAGCAATCATAATAAAAACATAAAATTCCAAAACCACCACTGTTTTATACTCAGATGACACCTTAAACTAAGTTTATATCAGAACAAAATGTTTAACAACTTACCTCCCTAATTCAAGGAATTTTTGTAATGTGAGGTGTCAGTAAAGCAACTGCATGTGAACATCAGTTTCAGAAAAAAAAAAGTAATAAAAAATGTGCTTAACTTTCTCTAAACTTACAAAGGTGTCCAAAACCTTGCTGACCAGCGTGACACAGGAAAAGGATCAGTCACTATTAATGCCCGATTAAATGCAGGAATGAGATGCTCCGTCTCTACCCTAGATACATTTTATGGCATTTGCCACAACTCCTTCAGAACATTAAATAAATTGAAAAGAGAAATGGAAACTGTATATAATTTTTAAATGGATAGGAACAAAATTAGAAGACTCAACAATCAAAATCGGTTTTTGCTTTAGCATTTTCTTCTATCCGTAAAAACGGCAAATGCAACTACTGCACCACCCTCTGTCTTTCATCACCATTCTCTTGCTCAACCTGAAAACAACGAAAATCATGGTTACAATATCATATTTTGAACCCAAAACTAATTCAAGCATTTCATGCATCTCTAAACATGTGAATGTCTAAACATGTGAGGATCGTACATAAAAATATGAATAAATTATAGTATATTAGAAAGTGCAAACATAATCTTACAAATCAGTTTTATACTATTAAGTTGTTATAGTGCATTTCTTAAATGGAAACAGAGTATCTTAGAGAGGACCATCATGCCTATTTTTCCACCCACTATCAAACCACCCATACATATCTATTCACACACTTGAAATGCCCAGACGTGGGAAAGTGTGTTGGAGATACTATATGGACTACAAATATGGTCAAATTATAGTATATAAATATCTAAACCTCAATTTACAAATTGATTTTGTGAAATTGTTAAATTAGACTTGAAGTTCACTTTCTAATAAAACTCAACTAACGTCAATAGAGAAGAAATCCACTCTAATATGGAATGTATTGAATTCAACACTGTTTGGCACTCATACAGTTGACTTTAGCATTGTTTTTGCTTTCTAAACGCTACTTGTACAATTAAAGATGGAATGAAGCTAATTGATGCCTTATTCTTTAAACACAAATGCATATTAATCATAAAATTACAACGTGTCATAATCATGATAATAATTGTTAGAATGTAGCTTTGGCAAACCAAACACAGCAAAAACTAGGTAATATCAAGTAAGAAGGGAAAATATCGACAACGATTTAGTTCTCATTATTGTCAGAAATACTCATCACATGGATTAGAGATGCATGTATAACATTATTGAAGTAAACATTGGATTAGCTTGTTATTAACTAACTTTCAAATTTACAAATTGGTTTTGTGAAATTGTTAAATTAGACTTGAAGTTCACTTTCTAATAAAACTCAACTAACGTCAATAGAGAAGAAATCCACTCTAATATGGAATGTATTGAATTCAACACTGTTTGGCACTCATACAGTTGACTTTAGCATTGTTTTTGCTTTCTAAACGCTACTTGTACAATTAAAGATGGAATGAAGCTAATTGATGCCTTATTCTTTAAACACAAATGCATATTAATCATAAAATTACAACGTGTCATAATCATGATAATAATTGTTAGAATGTAGCTTTGGCAAACCAAACACAGCAAAAACTAGGTAATATCAAGTAAGAAGGGAAAATATCGACAACGATTTAGTTCTCATTATTGTCAGAAATACTCATCACATGGATTAGAGATGCATGTATAACATTATTGAAGTAAACATTGGATTAGCTTGTTATTAACTAACTTTCAAAAATACAGAAGTATTGGCTCTATTTTCAGCTTCCGAAAAACAAAAAGGTTTCACTATCAAACAGTCTATCTTAAAAGTTCTCAGTCAAGAAATTACAGTTGTATTTGAAAACAATATTGAAATTATTATACGCAAAAGCTCCCCTAAGTTAAGATCTTCATAGAAGGAAACATTGTATAATTACCTCAACAAGGACCCTTGTCTTCTTTGATTTAGAATCAAGGCCATTCTTCTCATGTTTCTTTGAAGATAAAATCATTTTCCTTTTTGCTCTACTCTGATCAACTGTTTCATCATCTTCCTCTTCATCTTCCTCATCATCAGAGCTTTCAGCTGCATAAGTACACTTTATCATGATTTTGCTTTTCTAATATGCAAGTTTGGAACTATTTAAAAATTCATGAACACAGATTCCTTCTTAACATGAAAGGCTATCACACCCAACAAATAATGAAATAATGAACACATAACAAAGGCATCACACATAACAAAGGCATCACACACAACTCAGCATTTCAAGTTCTAGCCAAGCAGAAAGCAGCTTTGTATGTGACTTTTATTATTTTACTTCTATTGGGGGGGCGGGTATCATCATCTTATTACTGCATCAAATCTAGAAGAAATGAAGACATGAAAAATTATTAAAGAAATTATGGCAAAACCAAATTCCTTGTTGAGTGACCAATTATTTAAAACAAAAATGGGAACATAATTCACTATTTCATCACAAATAAAAAATGCCATCCATATACATTTTAACAAATGAAAAATACTCAATGCATGTTCCAAAGCTTCTAAACTAAATTTGACTATTTTCACCATCATCATAATTACCCTGTGACTTGTGAGTAACAAAACCACCAAAATCCTCCATATCTTCTTCCTCTTCAAGTTCATCATATCCTTCTACATATTCTATCTCTGGTTCCTGTCCATTCCAAAAACAAAAAATAAATAAATTGAATAGATTAAACACATTTAAAAAGGTTAAACTGCAAATAGTTCTTAAATTAAACATGATTGGTAACAGACAAAAAAATGGGTTAGTGGACAAATACCTCTTCATCCTCCTCTTCATCAACAGGTTGAAGATTCTCCATATCGAGAACTTTATTGTACTCTTCAAGAGGATAATTATATATATCACTTTGTTGATAAACTCCTTTTTGAAGGCGTTCTAATAGCTCTTTTTCAATAGACTAAATAATGTTGAAAAGCACCAATGAGTAAAGTGAAGAGTGAAAAAAGCATAAAATTATGTGTATGAGTAACATTAGGATTGACTATAACCTTTTCCAACAAAGCTGCTTTCTCAGCCTTCTCTTCTCTTCGAGCCTCTCTCTTTTTCTCTTTCCTTGGAGTTGTCATTATTTTCTCCCTGTAAAACAGCAACCACTTTATACTATGATAAACTGCTATGAACATTTAATTGCGACATCAGCTTAAAAAATAGAATTATAGATAAAAGATATAACACAAAATGTATGACCTCACCTTAAACATAAAATCATATTCAAAATAATGCATAGATACATACATGTGTATAAATAAAAGACAGGAAGAATACCTATGAAGTCACACATTCAAAATTAACTCCAATTTAAGTTCTGGAAAAAGGAATTTATAATAAAATAATGGGATTAAAACTAATTAAGTAATAATGAAGTTGTATAAAAATTAGAGCCCGAGGGATGAAACATAAACATAGAATAAATTATTACTAAATGCTCAAAACGGTTCAATACAAAAAAATGCATCCCATGAGACCGATATTTCCACATACATTAATGTAGTAATTACCTAAACAAGCTTTGGTTGGTGCATTACAATATACAAGTAAATGATTTCATAATAGTGTTTCCTAATTAAACAAATATGGTACAGGAAGTATACAGAGAGAAGAGGAAATATCCTGGACAACAGAAATAAATTATTACTAAAACACTAAAAATGGATCAATACAAAAAAAAAATCCCATGGGACCAATATTTCTCTCTCTCTTTCTCTGTGTGTGTGTGTATACACACACATATATTAATGTAGTGACCAGAAACATAATTTGGTTGGTGCATTACAATATACAAGTAAATGATTTCTTGTAGTGTTCCTAATTATACAAATATACAGGAAGTAGACAGAAAGAAGAGGAAAAACCTGGACGACAGAAATCAATCATACGCAGATAACCCCTCTCTCATAAACTTATCCATCTTTGGAATTACTTATCCGAGGAATGCATATTGAAGAAGTTTGGAATGCAATTAGATGTCATACTACCAAAAACATTAAAAATTCATAAAATATGGGTAAAAAATTAAAGGTGAGGTAGTAAAATTAGATCTAACAGTGGGGGATCCAATTTTTTCCCTAAGCTGAAGCAATATAATTTGTTACTTCACCCAAAATGGATTTTCAGCATCAGAATTAAAGGATGATGATAGTAGTAGTACTAGTAGCCCAATTTTTACTTTGTTAGTGTAGATTCTTTTATTTCAACCAAATTTAGCCCAAAACCAATACAATCAGTAACCTATTCAATAAAAATCAGATGTAATATGGAAGGGTATTGAGGTTTTACTCCATGTTCAGTGACAATCTCATTCATTCACAGAAAATTAATTTTCCTTCATACATGCAAAAATAAATTTATCAGACTGGCTATTCAAATGATACAAAAATTAGAGCATCTGGACTACAAGCTACTTGTATAAAATTAGGCACTGGTAAACATGATAAGATAAAACAAACTGAACATGGGAATATGATTTCAAACCTCGTCTTTAAAGCAAGTTTCCTCATACGTATCCGCATCTGGGTCATTTTTGTCAGTCGTTGCTTTATCTTGTGTATAAGAAGCTTGGGCCAATACATCTGCCAATGCAGAAACACATTCAATCTTGACAATACTAACCGGTAAAATGTTGAATAGTTAAATATGCCAAAGACTACATATATCAACAGTACCAGATGTTTGTCTATGACTTCAAGTGCCTTCTCATAATTCCTAGGCAGCTTTACTCTTTCCCACAAATCTTTCGGCATGTGAGCCCGTTCTATAGTTTTCATGTAAAGATAAAACACTCCTGCAACACCCAATGCAAATTATGATTCTACACATATTTTGCCTTCAATTACTCATTTATTGCACTTGTCACTCACGAATATAACCATTTAGGGGCGTTCGGAAGAGCATATATGAGCTAATTTAAATTTATCTTCAAAAGTTATGCAGAAAGTTGAAGCTATCTGGTCAAAATTATGAAAGTGGCTGGCATAAACTCTTTCTAACAAATTTCAATAAGCTTTGCAGTGAGACTTATTAAACTACAGAAATGTTTGGATAAACTTCTCAACGAGTACTTACCAGAGAAGAAAATTTTAAAAAAAAAAAATCAACATTCAACACACTACAACTTCTATACATGCTCTCCTATCTAACTTCTCCATAAACCGAAGTATACAAGTTAATATTATCTTGTGTAAATTCGATAAATTTATCCAAACAGGGCTATAACAAATTTATAGTTCCAACAAAATGATAACATAAGCGTCTTAACCAGCCCTACTACACAGTACAAAGCATCAATTCCATCCAAAACAAAACCTAGCTCCAAAAAGGCAACAACAAAAAAAGTGTTTGTAAGCAAAAGTACCATTGTCTTCTCGAATAGTGGCATATCGACTATTAGCCAAAGGGCACGAACTTCTGTTACAAACCCCAGTTACGTTGTAAGGGTTTCTACAGAAATTCCCCGTCGTAATTCTACGATAAGGGAAAAAAAAAAGTGAACGATTAGTTTGAGCTCGTAACAACACCATCAATAAAACAAAATCATAAATCTGAAGAGAGACTAAAGAAAAGGAAAATCGAAAACAAAAAGTTAGGGAACTTCTTACTTGGCCAAATAACTACAATGGTTATGCCTGATAACTTGCCATATGACCTCGTCGTGTTGCATCGTTGCCCCAAAGTTTTAGGGTTCAGCTTCGGCGGTGTCGTTTCAAGGTGCGACGGATGTCGTTTTATTGCGGAGTGAGAGAACTTGAGGCGCCGCTGTGAACTACGAAGGGAAGGCTTTCTTTACTGGAGATCGACAGTGGCCTCCGTTGAAACACTATCGTCCGCGAACGTTTAGGAGTAGGTTTTACTTCAGGGTTTTATTTGAGGTTTTTAATATAAAATATAAATAGAGATTAACCTTTTAATTTTAATATATAAAATATGATATCACATAAAAAAGTTTAATCAGTAAATTGATCATAATATTTAATTATATAATTCATTTTTATCTTTATTTTTGTGTTAAAATTTCGTTTTTGTTTTGAAACTCTTTATTTTAACGTGTGTTATTTTTCAATTTTAACATATGATATTTTTGAAATCGTTTAATACGTAGCACTTTCAAAATTTTAACCCATAATATTCTAAATGTAGTAATTGTCAATTTTGAATCAAATTTATTTTATTTAAAAAATATTAAAATTTAATTGAGTTAAGAAAATATATATAAAAACTAATAAATTTAAATATGAAAACAAAAATATTAATTAAATTTTAAAAATAAGTTATATAAATATGTGTGATGTTTAATTACCTATTGCCCATAAAAATATTACCACTACGTAATTATTCAAAATGAACTTATTCACGGACAAAAGAATGCGTTGGGACATTTAGAGTTTTATTTGAATTTATTTTGAAAATATATTAAGTGCAACTTATCATATTTATATTATCTAAATTTAACTTCAAATTAAATAATAAATCATGAATATAAATATCTTGCTTTTCAAACTTGATAAATATTCGTGACAGTCGAATGTGTTATGGGTCTAAAATAAAAATAATAAATAAGGTAACATGCAAGAATAAGTAAAAGAGAATAAAATTTGAAAAATAGATATATATTATTGCGTGACATCTTATTATTTGAAAATACATATTATGGCGTAACAGTTTATTTGGAAATTTAAATTCTTATTATTTGGGAATAAATAACATAGTTTTGATAGATTTAAAATAATATTTCAAAATTCAATTCACTTTTTATGTATTTATTTTATTGATTTTAAAAAAATACACACTACAACTTGTGAGACCCCTTTTATTTCCCTTTTCTTCTCTCCACTGCCCACACACAGAAACTAGGCTCTCCTAAATACTCACACACTGCATCCACCTTCAGAATTTCCAATCCTCTCCAACCAGAAAACTGCAAATTCTCATTCTGATCCACCCTCTCTTCTTGTTGCAGCTAGCAACACTGAATCTGGAGCTGAATTTCTCACTCAAGTTGTTCTCCCCTCCCATTCTTGTAAGTTTACTTCAAGTCTTTCTCTTTTCTCTGCAAATTCGATCAATGGAGCATCTCCTTCTTTGAAGTCCTAACTGGAGTTCTATTCTCACTCTAAATTTGTACTTTCTAGCTTCCTAGGTTGTGTGATTGAGGGGTTCCTTTGTTGAAAACGTTTTGCTTCTTGGAGATTTCATAAGGTAAGGGAATCTAGCCAAATTTTCTCTAATTTTCGCATAGAAGTCTTTCTAATGGGTTGGAAGTTCATGATTTAGTGTTGTATGAATGTTTGATCGGTATGATTGAGTGTATGAATGGATTGAGCAAAAATCTTGTGTTGTTGCATGTTGAAACAGATTAGGAACCTGGTATTTTCGCCTAGGCGAGTAGCTCTCGCCTGAGCGAAAACGCCAGGAATTTACCCCTTGGAACTGCTCGAAGTCTCGCCTAGGCGAGCTGGGTTCGCCTGAGCGAGAGAGACACTCTCGTCTAGGCGAAACAGTTTAGCCTGAGCAAAAATTCGCCCAGTTTTAGAGTTGCCCACTATTTGAGTCTCGCTCAAGCGAGAGTGACCCGCCTAAGCGAGGGTAACCCTCTCGCCCAGGCGAGATCTTCTACCTTAAGCGAGTTCCTCTGTAGAATTTTGATTTTTCCTTTATTTTAAAGTATTGAAGGTTATCATGAGTAATATATTGTGATGTTTGTTGTATTGTGCTTGAATTCTTGTGATTAGTAGAACCTATAGTAGAGTTGTATGAAATCAGATTATTGGAAGGTGTGGTAGCACTAGAATTCAAGGGAAATTCTAGAGGGTAAGTTATTGTATGTAAGAACATGAGGACTCCTAAATTGGTTGGTATCCTGAAACTCCAATAATCATTCACGCTCAGATAGAGCAGAATGGATTATGTCGTGAGGAGTAGCAGGATGTCCTAGTCTCTAGACTTGATCAAGTCTTAGACGCGAAGGGGACTTACCTTGTGAGCGGTCGGGTGATGGCCCCATGTGTCCATACTCTGCAAAGTTTGGGAACCGTTACAGGTGCAAGCCGCAAAGAGCTTCAATGTTCCTTACATAATCCGGATATTGAGTCTAGAGATGTGGGTATTATACTGTATTATGAGAGCTTAATTAGTTATGACGGATGTGATAAGTTCTGATTTATGCTTATTATGAAACTGTATGATTTTTCTCAATTAAGTTAGCTTACCCTTTCTTGCATATGTTTGTTTCCTCTGTGTTTTCTTTTCTCTTTTGCTATGATTGCCTTTTTGGTGTGAGCAGACACAAGTGTAGGCGAAGATACTCCTCTCCATGATAGGAGTTAATCTGTAGTCGTGGATATCTAGTAGTAGTTGCTACCTTATGTTCTGTTGAACTTTGGCGTTTTGTTAACCCCTTTTTACTAGTGTTAGCTGTAACATAACTAGTTCGGGTATAGTTAAATTTTGGATGACTGTATTGGTATTATACTCATAGATCAGCCTTTTCTCTTACTATCTGTTTTGGGTTATCATGATATGATATTTTATTTAGTAGAAAAAGGCTATTAAATTGGATGTTACATTTTTGGTATCAGAGCAGTAGTTCCTCTAGAATCTGTGGGTGTGAGCCTGCTTGGTTTCTGTTGCGTGTTCTCCATAATGCCTTTAGTATGGTTGTAATATCTGCTAGTCAGACTGATGATTCTCTCTTTATGTGGTCAGAGCTATGGCACCTAGGCCCCCTCCTCCTCCCATTCCCAACCCAGATAATCCTCAATTGGTGGGAGCAATCGAAGCAATGATTGCAGCCATGCAGCAATAGAGTGCTACCATGGTGAATCAGCACAATCTAGCCTTACAACAGATGGAGTCTGCTAGGCTAGCAGTAGAGACAACTCAACAGAGGCATTTGGAAGCCTTACGCCAGATAGGAGAAAATTGTTCAGCAGCCGGTACTTCCCAAGCGCCATCACCCCGAGTGTAAGAGTGGAGTTTGGAAGATTTTCTACAGCATCATCCATCCCGTTTTGATGGCAAGACTAGCCTGGATGGGGCAGATTAGTGGATGCGGGATATGGAACGGATCTATGATGCAAAGAGATGTCCTACAGAGAACAGACTGGCCTACATTGAGTATCTTCTTGCTGGGGAGGTCGTGCACTGGTGGTCCAGCTTGAAGATGATGCTGGAAGATAATAGGGAACCAGTCACTTGGGATCTATTCAAGAAGAAGTTTTATGCTGAATATTTCCCCGATAGTGTGAGGTATGCAAAGGAGGTTGAGTTCTTGCAGCTGATGCAAGGAAGCATGTCGGTATCTGAGTATGCGAAGAAGTTCAAGCACTTGGGGAGATTTCATACCCTGAAGATGGCAGAGGATTGGCAATGTAGAAAGTTTGAAAATGGGTTGAGAGACGATCTTAAACTTGTGGTGGTCCCACTCTCTATCACGGAGTTCCCTACTTTGGTAGAGAAAGCTAGAGTCATGGAGAAGTTAAAGGCTGAAGTCGAACTCAGCAGTGGCCTCAACAAAAGGTGGGAGGACCTTCTGGGTCCACGAGCAGACAAAAGGATAGGAGGAAACCATACTCTAGACCTCAGCCTCAGGGGTCCAGGAGATTCTCACCCCAGTCTCATCAGCATCAGTCTCACAAGCCACATTGTCATCATTGTGGAGGGCCCCACATGAGGAGTTCTTGCCCTTAGCTTGGGGGTAGGCAGACACGTCACAAATGCGGCTAGGAGGGCCACTTCTTCAGAGACTGCCCCAATGGTAGGGGCACAGCGCCGAGGCCTCCGACACAGTCTCAGCCACAACAGACCAGGGGAGGTACAAGACCTCAGGCAGTTGGTCGAGTGTACGCTATGACGGGTGCGGAAGTGACTGGAGCAGGTAACCTCATCATCGGGTCTTGTGTGATTGTTGATAGGAATTTGCATGTCTTATATGATTCTGGAGCGACACACTCCTTTGTGTCTGAATCAGTAGTGGTAGAGTTGGGTCTTATGGTGAGGGAACTCCAGTATGACCTGGTGGTGTCCACGCCTGCTTCTGGGATGGTCAGAACCTCGACAGTGTGTGCTTGGTGTTTGATCGAGGTGGATGGACGCAAGTACAAGGTAAACCTTATCTGTTTACCCCTGGAAGGGTTGGATGTAATCTTGGGAATGGATTGGCTATCTACCAATCGTATTCTCATTGATTGTAATGAGAAAAAGGTGTTATTACCTAGCTTGGGAGAGGAGGATCAGTTGGTGTCCTCACAACAGGTGGATAAGGCAATCAAGGAAGGGTCTCGGTGTTTCTTGATTCTGACTCAGCTGTCAATTGAGGAGGGAGACGAAAATATTGAGATACCTGTAGTAAAAGACTTCTCAGATGTGTTTCCAGAAGATGTGCCTGGATTACCTCCTTCTAGGGAGATAGAGTTCTCCATTGATCTGGTTCCGGGAGCAGGGCCAATATCAATAGCACCTTACAGAATGGCTCCTGCTGAATTGGTAGAATTGAAGAAACAGATCGAAGAACTTCTAGAGAAACAATTCATCAGACCAAGCGTGTCACCCTGGGGAGCGCCAGTGTTGTTGGTCAAGAAGAAAGACGACAGTTCTAGACTCTGTGTAGACTATAGGCAACTAAACAAGTTAACCATTAAGAACAAATATCCTTTGCCAAGGATAGACGACTTGATAGATCAGTTGCACGGAGCTATGGTGTTTTCTAAGATAGATCTGAGATCAGGATATCATCAGATTCGAGTCAAGTCTGATGATGTGCAGAAGACCGCTTTCAGGTCCAAGTACGGGCATTATGAGTATGTAGTGATGCCTTTTGGTGTGACTAACGCCCCTGCCTCGTTCATGGACTATATGAACAAAATCTTTCGATCGTTTCTTGACAAATTTGTTGTGGTTTTCATTGATGATATCTTAATCTACTTTCGCACTCATGAAGAGCACACATAGCACCTAAAGACAGTTCTGAACATCCTAAGAGAGAAGCAACTGTATGCAAAATTGTCGAAATGTGAATTTTGGATGACCACAATCCAATTCTTGGGACACATGATTTCAGCTCAGGGCATATCTGTGGACCCATCCAAGGTGAAAGCTGTGTTGAAGTGGGAGCGTCCTAAGTCAGCAACGGAGATTATGAGCTTTGTGGGGTTGGCAGGCTACTACAGGAGGTTCATTGAGGGGTTCTCCAAGATCGTAGCACCCTTGACTCAATTGACTCGCAAGGATCAGCCTTTTGCTTGGATCAACCGTTGTGAAGAGAGCTTTCAAGAGCAGAAGCTGACTAGTGCCCCCGTGCTAGTAATCCCTGATACCAGCAAACCCTTTGAGGTTTACTGTGATGCCCCCCACGAGGGTTTGGGAAGTGTCCTGATGCAAGACAGGAGAGTGGTTGCATATGCTTCAAGACAGTTGAAGAATCATGAGAGGAACTATCCCACACACAATTTGGAGCTCGCAGCGGTAGTGTTTGCTCTAAAAATCTAGAGGCATTATTTGTATGGTGCACAGTTCCAGGTTTTTAGTGACCATAAAAGCCTGAAATACCTGTTTGATCATAAAGAATTAAATATGAGGCAGAGGCAGTGGATGGAGTTCTTGAAAGACTTTGATTTCGAGTTGTTGTACCATCCAGGGAAGGCAAATGTAGTAGCAGACGCCTTGAGCAGGAAAATAGTTCATGCATCTTACATGATGGTCAAGGAGTTAGACTTGATGGAACAGTTCAGGGATTTGCGGTTACAGATGGTGTTGGGAGAGGGTGTCATTAGATGCAACCACCTAGTGGTGTCTAATGATTTCCTTGGTTTGATAAAGGAAAGACAATTGTCTGATCCCAAGTTGCAGAAAACGGTGGAATTGCTTGGCACCGAGAAAGCAAGGATTTCGTAATAGGTGGTGATGGAGTTTTGAGATTCAGGGGCAGAGTCTACATACCTGAAGACATGGAGGTGAAAAGTATGATTCTCGAAGAAGGGCACAAAAGTCGTTTTAGCATGCATCCAGGCATGACTAAAATGTATCAGGATCTGAGGGAATCTTTCTGGTGGTCGGGCATGAAACAAGACATTGCTCGGTTTGTATCATCTTGCTTGACCTGTCAGAAGGCCAAAGTAGAGCATCAAAAACCTGAAGGGATGTTGCAACAGCTGGAAATACCAGAATGGAAGTGGGATAGAATTGCTATGGATTTTGTTACCCACTTACCACGGACTGTGAGAAACCATGATGCTATCTGGGTTATAGTAGATCACCTAACCAAGAGCGCCCACTTTCTAGCAGTAAACTTGAGGATGTCCATGTTAAAGCTACCTCAGTTGTATATCAGTGATATCGTGAGATTGCATGGAGTGCCATCGAGTATAGTCTCAGATAGGGACCCACAATTCAAATCCCGTTTCTGGCAGACATTGTAGAGCGCCTTAGGCAGCAGGTTGGCTTTGAGCTCAGCTTATCACCCCCAGACGGATGATCAATCCGAGAGGACAATCCTATCTCTAGAAGATCTCCTACGGACGTACGTACTTTATCATCTGGGCACTTAGGATGAGGTTCTGCCTCTGGTAAAGTTTACCTACAATAACAGTTTCCATGCAAGTATTGGCATGGCACCGTACGAAGCTCTCAATGGTAGAAGATGCAGGACTCCTTTGTGTTGGTACCAAGATGGAGAGTCAGTGGTGGTGGGACCCGAGTTATTGAGGCAAACCACTGAAAAGGTCAAGCTAATACAGGAAAGGATGAAGGCGTCTCAGAGTAGACAGAAATCCTATGTTGATCGAAGGAGAAGACCTTTGGAGTTTGCACCTAGAGACCATGTTTTCTTGAGGATTACCCGAACTACTGGTGTAGGAAGGGCTATTCGTTCAAGGAAGTTGTCTCCTAAGTTCATCGGTCCATATCAGATCTTGAAGAGAATTGAACCAGTGGCTTATGAGACCACCCTGCCTCCTCCGTTGGCCAACCTCCACTCCGTGTTTCACGTTTCACAACTATGAAAGTATGTGGCAGACCTCTCTCATATGCTTGAGGTGGAAGATTTGCGGATTAGAGAAGATCTTACAGTGGAGGTCCAGCCTGTTGGTCTTGGTGGTACCCAGACAAGACAACTCAGAGGGAAGTCCATCAGTCTAGTCCAAGTCATCTGGAATAAGAGAACGGGTGATTCTACATGGGAATTAGAAGAAGACGCGAGAAAGTCATATCCACACCTGTTCTCTGGTAAGTCTCAAATTTCGGGTCGAAAATTTTTGTTGTTGGGGAGAATGTGAGACCCCTTTTATTTCCTTTTTCTTCTCTCCACTGCCCACACACAGAAACTAGGCTCTCCTAAATACTCACACACTGCATCCACCTTCAGAATTTCCAATCCTCTCCAACCAGAAAACTGCAAATTCTCATTCTGATCCACCCTCTCTTCTTGTTGCAGCTAGCAACACTGAATCTGGAGCTGAATTTCTCACTCAAGTTGTTCTCCCCTCCCATTCTTGTAAGTTTACTTCAAGTCTTTCTCTTTTCTCTGCAAATTCGATCAATGGAGCATCTCCTTCTTTGAAGTCCTAACTGGAGTTCTATTCTCACTCTAAATTTGTACTTTCTAGCTTCCTAGGTTGTGTGATTGAGGGGTTCCTTTGTTGAAAACGTTTTGCTTCTTGGATATTTCATAAGGTAAGGGAAGCTAGCCAAATTTTCTCTAAATTTCGCATAAAAGTCTTTCTAATGGGTTGGAAGTTCATGATTTAGTGTTGTATGAATGTTTGATCGGTATGATTGAGTGTATGAGTGGATTGAGCAAAAATCTTGTGTTGTTGCATGTTGAAACATATAAGGAACCTGGTATTTTCGCCTAGGCGAGTAGCTCTCGCCTGAGCGAAAACGCCAGGAATTTACCCCCTAGAACTGCTCGAGGTCTTGCCTAGGCGAGCTGGGTTCGCCTGAGCGAGAGAGACACTCTCGTCTAGGCGAAACAGTTTAGCCTGAGCGAAAATTCGCCCAGTTTTAGAGTTGCCCACTGTTTGAGTCTCGCTCAGGCGAGAGTGACCCGCCTAAGCAAGGGTAACCCTCTCGCCCAAGCGAGATCTTCTAGCTTAAGCGAGTTCCTCTGCAGAATTTTGATTTTTCCTCTATTTTAAAGTATTGAAGGTTATCATGAGTAATATATTGTGATGTTTGTTGTATTGTGCTTGAATTCTTGTGATTAGTGGAACCTATAGTAGAGTTTTATGAAATCAGATTATTGGAAGGTGTGGTAGCACTAGAATTCAAGGGAAATTCTAGAGGGTAAGTTATTGTATGTAAGAACATGAGGACTCCTAAATTGGTTGGTAT
>Ga0214545_1009606_pt1 | contig 14608 bp, 9 predicted proteins | sample CNSS4metaG_FD_160064 | JGI IMG/M metagenome (GOLD analysis project Ga0214545, IMG submission 160064) | Root nodule microbial communities from cowpea collected in UCLA plant growth center, Los Angeles, California, USA - CNSS4 | ecosystem: Host-associated > Plants > Roots > Nodule | place: USA... | reverse complement strand
TCAAAGAAATTTTTTTCTATGTGCATTACATCAAGATTATGTCTTAACAAATTATCTTTCCAATATGGAAGATCCCAAAAAATGCTTCTTTTTGTCCAATTATGCCACTCTCCATATCCATCTATCCGTGTTACACCGTTTTCAGTGACTTTTGGAAAATGTTTCACTCTTCTCCAAACTTGTAATGGTGTCAACCTAGGAGGTGGCCCATCTGTTTCAACTTGCCCTTTCCGAAAGGCTTTAATATTTCTCCTAAAGGGATGGTCATTAGGTAAGAACCTACGATGTGAGTCAAACCAACAACTTTTGCGACCATAATTTAACGTGAATGACTTATTGTACTCCATGCAATGCGGACAAGCCAATCTACCATGTGTGCCCCAACCAGATAACATCCCATAAGCAGGGAAGTCATTAATAGTCCACATCAAACATGCCCTCATCATAAAAGTTTGTTTCCTTGAAACATCATAGGTCAAGATACCAACCCACGACTTCTTCAAATCATCAATTAAATGCTCCAAGTAAACATCAATAGAGGCCTTTGGATTGGATGGCCCTGGTATAAGACAACTCAAAAACATATAAGGCTTTGACATGCACATTTCAGGAGGAAGATTTCATGGAGTAACAATCACGGGCCAACAAGAATATCGTGAAGATGAAGCCTGAATGTAAGGGTTAAATCCATCTGAACATAGACCTAGTCGCACATTGCGTGCATCAGACGCAAAGGTAGGATGTTTACGATCCAAATGCTTCCGGGCTTCACCATTAGATGGGTGACGTACCATTCCTTGACTTTGGTTATCATGATGCCAAGTCATATGTGGCGCGGTTTGCATAGAAGCAAACATTCTTTGTAATCTTGCGATTATAGGCAAATAGAACATTGACTTAACTGCAATTGGTTTTTTACGCCTTGATCCTTGGTGAAGTGGGTGATATCTTGGTTTAGGACAAAATTTACATTCAAGTAATGCTGCATCTTTTTTTCCACTATCATTGTCATAAAAGAGCATACAACCACTCACAGAACAATCAATCTTCTTAGCCTCCAATCCCAACTTTGATACTAACCTCTTAGCGTCACAATAACTCTTCGGCAAGCTCATATTTGGTGGTGTGAGATCTAACAAAAGTTTGGTGAAAGCCTCTAAGCATTGGTTGGGAATATTCCAATTAGACTTATAAGATAGAAGTCTAACACATACTGACAATTTTGAGTCTCTAGCCCCTTCAAATAAAGGTTGATTTGCCTCCGCCAACAAATTATAAAACCTTTGTGTGGATTCATTAGGACACTCTTCTAAGTTAGTGTCGTTGGGTTGTTGGGTTGATTGAAATTGACACAAAGCGTTATTAACCATCTCTTCCATGTCACACAATTGCTCCATTTCTACAGTACGTACACCATCTCTAAGTACATAATTATCACCTTCATGTAAATCAATAGTTGGCATATCTTCACCGTGTAATCTCCAAATCCAATAATTTGGTATGAACCCTTTTTTATAAAGGTGAACTTTGACAACCTCATCTGTCAAAATCCTTGTACAGTCACACTTAATGCAAGGGCATCTAATTCCACCTTCAAGTTAAAAATATCTAGATTGTCTTGCAACTCGGACAAACTCTTCAACGCCTAAGACAAAAGACTCCTTCAACCCCCTTCTACCACTATAACAACGAGCATACATCCAAGTACGATTGAAAGGAGGTTCGCCCATGTTCTATAAAACAATAAAGGCCTTAAATTAGAATGTTAAAGGGAGAATTTGAATTAATTTGCTACAATGTGGGGATATATCCCATTTATTATGTAAGATATCCAAATAGAAACCAAACATCACTATTCTAATTGGAATGCAAGTCCCATGACTATGCAGACCAAAAATAGTAATTCGAATTACCTAGTCATAGGAATCCCAATAGTAATTACCTAATGATAGAAAAATGGATCCTAGATGGATCCAATATCAGATTCAAAGCATAAACATAGGGAACTAAAACACTAACTTGTATTGTGTGACTTTTGTGCACCTTAGTAACCCAAATTCAACAAATTAAAAGTGATTAGAGGTTACTGAACTTAAAAATTCAACATGGGTTCAGATTTCCACCTCTACAAGTCACTTTTCATGGAGAGTTGACCCAAAGGTTGACTTTTCAAATCAAAGTTCTAACTCAAGGTTTAAGCATCCTAGCATCTTGCTTTAGTGACTTGTAACATGTTTGAGCCATCAATTATCTCATTCTAAGCAATTTACAAGTTTTAAGTGTGATATGCTCATTTTAGGTTTTCTAGACTACCTAGAATTGGGATTTTTATTCTCCACTACCTCTTTAGGAAAATTCACTATTTTAGTAACTCATTAGCATCATATTAACCATGTCTAGATGCTAGAATTATGCATTTCCACACTACTACACGTTTTGACCCTTGATCACACAAGCATGTGCATGATTGGCTTACTTTTCTTACTTGAAAGTGGGGTTTGGATAGTGATTTCGTGAACCTATCATTGTTGGAGGGTCCTAACTATTTATTCTACACATTTCAACATATTGAAACAAGTTCAAGGTATTTACAGCACTTGAAACTCATTTTTTGGGTTCATATGCATTTTAGGCACTCTTTGTTAGCCATTTTACACTTGAACTAGTGATTTTGTAATTCTCTTTATATTTTGTTCATTTGTTTGTTTCTAAAGTTCACTTGCATCATATTATGCATGGCCAAAGGATAAAAAAACCATTTTCATACCCAATTTCAAACCCCACACACTCAATTTGAAGAAAAATCCTCATTTTAAGCCTTTAAAAGTTGAGATGAGAGTGTGATATGTGTTTGCTGTTTTGTAATGTTTCATTACTGTTATTGACTCATTTTAGATTACATTTTACTTTCCATTCACTAAAAACTAACCCTTAATATGATCTTTATTAGTTTGGGACTAACTAGTTAGCCTAGTTTAGCCTATTTTTCTTGTACATAGGGAACTAACACATTAACTTGTATTGTGTGACTTTGGTGCACCTTAGCAACCCAAATTCAACAAATTAAAAGCGATTAGAGGTTACTGAACTTAAAAATTCAGCATGGGTTCAGATTTCCACCTCTACAAGTCACTTTTCATGGAGAGTTGACCCAAAGGTTGACTTTTCAAATCAAAGTTCTAACTTAAGGTTTAAGCATCCTAGCATCTTGCTTTAGTGACTTGTAACATGTTTGAACCATCAATTATCTCATTCTAAGCCTTTTACAAGTTTTGAGTGTGATATGCTCATTTTAGGTTTTCTAGACTACCTAGAATTGGGATTTTTATTCTCCACTAGCTCTTTAGGAAAATTCACTATTTTAGTAACTCATTAGCATCATATTAACCATGTCTAGATGCCAGAATTATGCATTTGCACACTACTACACGTTTTGACCCTTCATCACACAAGCATGTGCATGATTGGCTTACTTTTCTTACTTGAAAGTGGGGTTTGGATGGTGATTCGTGAACCTATCATTGTTGGAGGGTCCTCACTATTTATTCTACACATTTCAACATATTGAAACGGGTTCAAGGTATTTACAACACTTGAAACTCATTTTTTGTGTTCATATGCATTTTAGCCCTCTTTGTTAGCCATTTTAAACTTGAACTAGTGATTTTGTAATTCTCTTTATATTTTGTTCATTTGTTTGTTTCTAAAGTTCACTTGCGTCATATTATGCATGGCCAAAGGATAAAAAAACCATTTTCATACCCAATTTCAAACCGCACACACTCAATTTGAAGAAAAATCTTCATTTTAAGCCTTTAAAAGTTGAGATGAGAGTGTGATATGTGTTTGCTGTTTTGTAATGTTTCATTACTGTTATTGACTCATTTTAGATTACATTTTACTTTCCATTCACTAAAAACTACCCCTTAATATGATCTTTATTAGTTTGGGACTGACTAGTTAGCCTAGTTTAGCCTATTTTTCTTGTACATAGGGAACTAACACACTAACTTGTATTGTGTGACTTTGGTGCACCTTAGTAATCCAAATTCAACAAATTAAAAGTGATTAGAGGTTACTGAACTTAAAAATTCAGCATGGGTTCAGATTTCCACCTCTACAAGTCACTTTTATGGAAAGTTGACCCAAAGGTTGACTTTTAAAATCAAAGTTCTAACTCAAGGTTTAAGCATCCTAGCATCTTGGTTTAGTTATGTGTAACATGTTTGAGCCATCAATTATGTCATTCTAAGCATTTTACAAGTTTTGAGTGTGATATGATCATTTTAGGTTTTCTAGACTACCTAGAATTGGGATTTTTAATCTCCAATAGTTCTTTAGGAAAATTTACTATTTTAGTAACTCATTAGCATCATATTAACCATGTCTAGATGCCAGAATTATGCATTTGCACACTACTACACGTTTTGACCCTTCATCACACAAGCATGTGCATGATTGGCTTACTTTTCTTACTTGAAAGTGGGGTTTGGATAGTGATTTCGTGAACCTATCATTGTTGGAGGGTCCTCACTATTTATTCTACACATTTCAACATATTGAAACGAGTTCAAGGTATTTACAGCACTTGGAACTCATTTTTTGTCTTCGTATGCATTTTAGGCACTCTTTGTTAGCCATTTTAGGCTACCAAGTGTGTTGTTATATTGTATATTTGAGTGTGAGCTACCATTCAGGACTTTGTCATTTGCATTAATCCTATATGGCAGCTATTAAGACTGATTGGTGTGAAGAGATGAAAATCATTGATCAAGATTCATGTTTTTGAGTTTGCCTCCAAACCCATTTCACAACCCATTTGTACTTTTTAAGTTTTAATTTCGTTTTCAGTCATAACTTCTTGTTTTTACCCATTTTCAATCATCTTTAACATGTTCCAATTCATAGTTTTAGAATTAGAAGCTTAAATCATCACAACCCCAAAAAGTATTTAATTTAGTTTAAGTTCCCATAACTTGTTCATTCTTTGAGTTTCAATATGAATGTTTTCTATTTTTCTTTATTCATGCAGTATTTTGATCATTCAAATATGTTTGTTTAGTGTTTAGCTTCATGTTGGTTTCAAGTTTTAACAGTTTGAAGTCATGGGTACCAAATTTGACCCAAAAAGGTGTGGTTGTGTTGTCACATTAATAGTGAACATATATGTTGTCAAGTGTGGTTTAATTAGTATGTCTTTGCTGTCTTGGCTATCTCCATATTGGTGGCAGGAACGTCCCAAATGGGCAAGTTCAATTGATTCAAAAGAAAAAAAAATCCTAAAAGTGAGTGTCCCTCATGTCACCACTATCTAATTTACTACATTGATACATTTACTATCAAGTGAATCCATGCACAAAACAGATTCAACGCATAAATAGAGATAAAAATCCAAAATTAGATAGCTAAACAAGACACTCACCTTTACTGCAAACCACAACTGAATGGGATAGCAAATCTGATAGCAAAATACCTGCATTGGCACAAATCATAACCAATCAACAATCTTATGTGAAATATAGCCTAGTGGGTTGCATAGTAAAGTTTGTTTATGTTGATTATTTAACATGACTAACCTTAACTTAAGTTATATGATTCTAATGCAGCCAAAACATGTAAATTTAGCACTGAAATACTGATTGGAAGAAACCAATGCATGCAAATAAGCCAAAGACTCATCAAATTATGCAGACTTGACTTTTCAATCAGAGTTGACTTTTTCAATCAGAGTTGACCAGAGAGTTAACAAAGATTGACTTTTTGCAATTGAGCTCCAAATGTTATGGCAGTTGTGGGAGAACCTAGGGGACATCTACCTACATTCTTGCTGAACTTAAAACAGGTGACAAATAATAAGGGTTGCATCCAAAATCTAGTTCTAATTTGCAATTACCTAATTGACTAGTCTAGTTGTACTTTAAGTCTTAGATTTATAATTTTAATTTGGTTGCAGCACTGAATGGGAAAATAAAGGAATCTAAAGACTTGATTGGCAAGATAGAAACAACATCCATGGCTAAGGTGGAAGCAATCAACATAAGAAAGAATGAAGTGAACAAAAAGTGGAGACAAGGTGGAGATTTTTGTTGCTTTTGGTCACAGATTGGTGGTGAAGAACACAATACTTTATTTTAAATGTCATGAATCAGATTAATTGACAAAAGAGCTAGATTCAAAGATGAATCACAATGCTTGTATGAGACATGAACACATTCACAAAATGCATCAATCAACTTAATAACTTAATGGAACCCAAAACAAAACAAAGCAATCAATTTAGGCTCCAACCTAGCAATCAATTCAGAAATGCAAATGGTTGTATGAGACATGAACTCAAAATCAATCACCTTAACAACTTAATGGAATCCAAAACAAAATGAAGCAATCAATTTGGGCTCAAACCTAGCAATCAATTCAGAAATAAATTGGTTTTAAGAGTACCTCTTGTTGATGAGTCTCTATCAACTCCGATTGCCGCTCCAAATTGGATTGTGTCTCGACTACCTTCGCCACTTCAATCTAAATTATAACATTATAAATAAGCGAGAATGGTAATTGTCAAAATTTAACCTGTTTGAAGGTAAAAAATACTGACCTATCAATGAGCGTGGTATTTGGAAAACGCCCCACACCAAAACAGCCACAACACAAAAATCCAACCACTGCCCCTACCAATCACACAATCATAATGGGAAAGTTAGTGGAGGGACAAACAATAACAGAACCAAAATGATCATTGTCGGTAAGACTTACCACAACCACTGTGAGATGGTCGGAGAACGCACCGGGAAAACCTACACAGAGCACTGTGTTCCCTCAACCCACGAAAACAATGACGATGGAGGGCACAGTCGATGGTAGCGGCAATGACAATGCACCGGCAACGTCAAACTGCGACAGTGTGGACGACGATGTTGGATCGATGTACGGTGACTGGTTTGCGCTCGCATTCGCGTTTTAGGGGTAAAATAAAATTGGGGGAGGAAGAAAGCGAAAGTGGCTTCTGTTATTAGTTAATTACTTACCGAAGGATTCCAACCGTTAGAAATAGCAGCCCATCCGTCGGTAAATAGCAGACCAGTTTACAATGCACATTAACGACGGATTATTCCGTCGGTCCATTCCTCTCAATTCTTTCCTTGCCATTACCGACGGATATATCCGTCGGTAATGTCATCAATTCATCGTCCGTCAGTAAATCCGTCGGTATTCATAATTTACCGACGGATCAGTATCCGTCGGAACATATCCGTCGATAATCCCAATATTTAAAGCTCTTAATGAACCACTCAAGTTAATAATGATCCACTATTGAATTGCTGATTGTAACTGAATTCAAGCCAACCAAAAGTCATCCACAAGCATTCAACAAAGGTCCTCCAAAGGTTGGTTCTTAAGTTGGAAAATGGGCCCTTATTTAACTTGAAAATAAAGATAAAAAACTAAAGCCCTATAATTGGTTAACCCAAAAAGCAATTTGGTCCACGAATTATACAAAGCATTGGGGCCATATTTCAGTTAAAGAAACTGCAGCAACGTCGCGCGTTAGTTATCCTCCATTTGGGCCATATGCAATTCACATCATGCCCTCCTTCTTTGAGAAGATTCGCCCCGAATCTAAAGCCTTTATTTTTCTACTAGTTTTAATAAAATTTTAGTATGTCCTTGTAAAGAACTTTATTTGTGCACAACTTGAAACTATTTCTCATCCTCCAGGATCAAATGCAACTTGAATAGATTTAGTTTTGTTCCTTTGCAACGGTTGCAATCCGTGGAGCAGCTCTCTTGCCAACACTACCCCTACCTTGATACGTAACAATAAATAACTCCATGCGTTGTGTTTGACGAATTTGCTTCTCATATGCGAACCAAATGCATAATAAAGCACTATGAACAAGCTTCCTTTTTAAACATGGAAGTTGGAGTGTTTCATTCACATGCTTATCATTTTGCTCCTTTAAAATGACATGACAAACTGTGGAAGAAAAAACATTGACAAATAAATTTTCCATCATCTTTCTCTCTACTTTTCGTTTTCTTCATTTTCCCTTCCTTCTGATGTTTCTATTTCTTCTTTTTCTATTCTCTCGTTCAGCCTATGTTGAACCTTACTGACTTGTCTTGGTTTCATAAACTTCAACTTCATTTTATGTCCCTCATGCCTCAAATAAATGGAGCGTTCATCAAGATTGAGTGCTTTAAAACTAACCTATGCCCATCCCAAAAGATGATGACAAGAGTACATGGGAGCATCTTTCACACATTGTCCTGTACTGAATTTGATCCATGCTTGATTCAGATGAAAGCTTGTTTGTAACTTGAGTTTCTCTACCAATCTTTGGCTTACAACATTGTTGTCGCTTTCGTAATCGAATGGAACTAAACATTGGTGGCCTTCGATGAAACACCTTGTATAATAAACTTCCATTGCTATTCCAAATCTAGTGAGCCAGGTTCTGAATACCAAATGATGTGAATCCAGAGGGTTTGATTCGTTTCATGGTTCGATCTAGGTTGGAATGCTAATAAGCAAGAAATTTGAGAAATTGTTTAAAACAAGAAAACAGAATTAGATAAGAAGATGAAGTGGAAATTAATAGAAGTCACACTTCCAAGGATACAAGATAAGCCTATGAGTTTAAACACACAAAGGGAGCAAGGACCTTTGATAAAACTCAAGGGTTCCTGAATCACTCAAGAACATAGAAGAATCACTCTCATTAAGATAGGAGAGATAAAATTCTTATATTTTCTGAATAAAACTCAACTTGATTTCATTGATAAGAATGGTTTAGCTTATATAGGAGCTTTAACCATCAGAATTACAAAAGACACATAATTTTCAGTTACATCCCCCTTAAAGCTATTAATGAACCACTCAAGTTAATAATGATCCACTATTGAATTGCTTATCGTAACTGAATTCAAGGCAACAAAAAGTCATCCACAAGCATTCAACAAAGGTCCTCCAAAGGTTGGTTCTTAAGTTGGAAAATGGGCCCTTATTTAACTTGAAAATAAAGAAAAACTAAAGCCCTTTAATTGGTTAACCCAAAACACAATTTGGTCAGCGAATTATACAAAGCAATGGGGCCTTATTTAAATTGAAGAAAATGCATCAACGTCGCGCGTTAGTTATCCTCCATTTGGGCCGTATGCAATTCACATCATACCCTCCTTCTAAGAGAAAATTCGTCCCGAATCTAAAGCCTTTATTTTTCTACTAGTTTTAATAAAAGTTTAGTATGTCCTTGTAAAGAACTTTATTTGTGCACAAGTTGAAACTATTTCTCGTCCTCCACGATCAAATGCAACTTGAATAAAGTGCTTTAAAATGAAGCCATGCCTATCCTAAAAGAAGATGACTAGAGTCCATGCGAGCACCTTTCACACATTGTCCTGTACTGAATTTGATCCATGCTTGATTCGGATGAAAGCTTATTTGTAACTTGTGTTTCTCCACCAATCTTTGGCTTACAACAGTGTTGTCGCTTTCGTAATCGAATGGAACTAAACATGGATGGCCTTCGATTAAATACCTTTTATAATTAACTTCCATTGTTATTCTAAATCTAGTGGGCCAGGCTCTAAATTCGAAATAATGTGAATCCAAAGGGGTGGATTCGTTTCATGGTTCGATCTAGGTTGGAATGCTAATAAGCAAGAAATTTGAGAAATTGTTTAAAACAAGAATATAGAAATAGATAAAAAGATGAAGTGGAAATTGATAGAAGTCACGCCTCCAAGGATGCAAGATAAGCCTATGAGTTTAAACACACAAAGGGAGCAAGGACCTTTGATAAAACTCAAGGGTTCCTGAATCACTCAAGAACATAGGAGAATCACTCTCACTAAGATAGAAGAGATAAAACTCTTATATTTTCTGAATAAAACTCTACTGGATTTCATTGATAAGAATGGTTTAGCTTATATAGAAGCTTTAACCATCAGAATTACAAAAGACAGATAATTTTCAATGAATACCCCCTTAAAGCTATAAATGAACCACTCAAGTTAATAATGATTCATTATTGAATTGCTGATTGTAACTGAATTCAAGGCAACCCAAAGTCATCCACAAGCATTCAACAAAGGTCCTCCAAAGGTTGGTTCTTAAGTTGGAAAATGGGGCCTTATTTAACTTAAAAATAAAGAAAACAAATTAAAGCCCTATAATTGGTTAACCCAAAAAACAATTTGGTCAGCCAATTATACAATGCATTGGGGCCTTATTTAAATTAAAGAAACTGCATCAACGTCGCGCGTTTGTTATCCTCCATTAGGGCCATATGCAATTCACATCATGCCCTCCTTCTTTGAGAAGATTCGCCCCGAATCTAAACCTTTTATTTCTCTACTAGTTTTAATAAAAGCTTAGTATGTCCTTGTAAAGAACTTTATTTGTGCACAACTTGAAACTATTTCTCGTCCTCCAGGATCGAATGCAACTTGAATAGATTTAGTTTTGTTCCTTTCCAACGGTTGCAATCTGTGGAGCACCTCTCTTGCCAACACTACCCCCACCTTGATATGTAACAATAAATAACTCCATGCGTTGTGTTTCAAGAATTTGCTTCTCATTAGCGAACCAAATGCATAATAAAGCACTATGAACAAGCTTCCTTTTTAAACATGGAAGTTGGTGTGTTTCATTCACATGCTTACCCATTTGCTCCTTTAAAATGACATCACAAACTGTTTTCCATCATCTTTCACTCTACTTCCTTTTCTTTTTATTCATTTTCCCTTCCTTCTGAAGTTTCTATTTCTTCTATTTCTATTCTCTCTTTTTCTATTCTCTCTTTTTCTATTTTCTCCTTTAGCCTATGTTGATCCTTACTGACTTGTCTTGGTGTCATAAATTTCAACTTAATTTAATGTCCCTCATGCCTCCAATAAATGGAACGTTCTTTAAGATTGAGTGCTTTAAAATGAAGCCGTGCCAATCGCAAAAGAAGATGACCAGAGTCCATGGGAGCATCTTTCACACATTGTCCTGTACTGAATTTGATCCATGCTTGATTCGGATGAAAGCTTGTTGGTAACTTGAGTTTCTCCACCAATCTTTTGTTTACAACATTGTTGTCGCTTTCGTAACTGAATGGAACTAAAGATGGGTGGCCTTCGATTAAACACCTTGTATAATAAACATCCATTGTTATTCCAAATCTAGTGAGCCAGGCTCTGAATACCAAATGATGTGAATCTAGAGGGGTGGATTCGTTTCATGGTTCGATCTAGGTTGGAATGGTAATAAGCAAGAAATTTGACAAATTGTTTAAAACAAGAAAACAGAAATAGATAAGAAGAAGAAGTGGAAATTGATAGAAGTCACACTTCCAAGGATGCAATATAAGCATATGAGTTTAAACACACAAAGGGAGCAAGGACCTTTGATGAAACTAAGCGTTCCTGAATCACTCAAGAACGTAGGAGAATCACTCTCACTAAGATAGAAGAGATAAAACTCTTATATTTTCTGAATAAAACTCACCTTGATTTCATTGATAAGATTGGTTTAGCTTATATAGGATCTTTAACCATCAACATTACAAAAGATGCATAATTTTCAGTTACAACCCCCTTAAAGTTATTAATGAACCACTCAAGTTAATAATGATCCACTATTGAATTGCTGATTGTAATTGAATTCAAGGCAACCCAAAGTCATCCACAAGCATTCAACAAAGGTCCTCCAAAGGTTGGTTTTTAAGTTGGAAAATGGGACCTTATTTAACTTTAAAATAAAGAAAAACTAAAGCCCTTTAATTGGTTAACCCAAAACACAATTTGGTCAGCCAATTATACAAAGCATTGGGGCCTTATTTAAATTACAGAAACTGCACCAATATCGCGCGTTAGTTATCCTCTATTTGGGCCATATGCAATTCACATCATACGCTCCTTCTTTGAGAAGATTCGCCCCGAATCTAAAGCCTTTATTTTTCTACTAGTTTTAATAAAAGTTTAGTATGTCTTTGTAAAGAACTTTATTTGTGCACAAATTGAAACTATTTCTCGTCCTCCAGGATCAAATGCAACTTGAATAGATTTAGTTTTGTTCCTTTCCAACGGTTGCAATCCGTCGAGCACCTCTCTTGCCAACACTACCCCCACCTTGATATGTAACAATAAATAACTTCATGCGTTGTGTATGACGAATTTGCTTCTCATCAGCGAACCAAATGCATAATAAAGCACTATGAACAAGCTTCCTTTTCAGACAAGGAAGTTGCTGTGTTTCATTCACATGCTTATCCTTTTACTCCTTCAAAATGACATTACAAACTCTTGAAGAAAAAACATTGACAAATAAATTTTCCATCATCTTTCTCTCTACTTCCTTTTCTTGTTCCATCACAAACTGTCTTGTCTTCAACAGTTTGTGATGTCATTTTAAAGGAGCCAAAGGATAAGCATGTGAATGAAACACACAAACTTCCATGTTTGAAAAGGAAGCTTGTTCATAGTGCTTTATTATGCATTTGGTTCGCTGATGAGAAGCAAATTCGTCAAACACAACGTATGGAGTTATTTATTTGTTACATATCAAGGTGGGGGTAGTGTTAGCAAGAGAGGTGATCCACGGATTGCAACCGTTGGAAAGGAACAAAACTAAATCTATTGAAGTTGCATTTGATCCTGGAGGACGAGAAATAGTTTCAAGTTAGGCACAAATAAAGTTCTTTACAACGACATACTAAACTTTTAGTAAAACTAGTAGAGAAGTAAAGGCTTTAGATTCGGGGCGAATCTTCTCAAAGAAGGAGGGCATGATGTAAATTGCATATGGTCCAAATGGAGGATAACTAATGCGCGATGTTGATGCAGTTTCTTTAATTTAAATAAGGCCCCAATGCTTTGTATAATTGGCTGACCAAATTGTGTTTTGGGTAACCAATTAAAGGGCTTTAGTTTTTATTTATTTTCATGTTAAATAAGGGCCCATTTTCCAACTTAAGAACCAACCTTTGGAGGACCTTTGTTGAATGCTTGTGGATGACTTTTGGTTGCCTTGAATCCAGTTACAATCAGCAATTCAATAGTGGATCATTATTAACTTGAGTGGTTCATTAATAGCTTTAAGGTGGTTGTAACTGAAAATTATGTGTCTTTTGTAATTCTGATGGTTAAAGCTCGTATATAAGCTAAACCATTCTTATCAATGAAATCAAGTAGAGTTTTATTCAAAGAATTTAAGAGTTTCATCTCTTCTATCTTAGTGAGAGTGATTCTCCTATGTTCTTGAGTGATTCTGGAACCCTTGAGTTTTATCAAAGGTCCTTGCTCCCTTTGTGTGTTTAAACTCATAGGCTTATCTTCCATCCTTGGAAGTGTGACTTCTATCAATTTCCACTTCATCTTCTTACAAGACATCTAAGTCATCCAAGTAAAGCAATCTATTCCTTGATAAGAAAAATAAAAAACGTGAATGGTGATTGGATTGATGATCAAATAGAATCCTGGGTCTCGAACACTGATTCGATTGATGATAAAGAAAAAGAATTCTTGGTTCAGTTTTCTACCTTAACAACAGAAAAAAGGGTTGATCAAATTCTATTGAGTCTTACTCATAGTGATCTTTTATCAAAGAATAACTCTGGTTATCAAATAAGTGAACAACCGGGAGCAATTTACTTACAATACTTAGTTGACATTCAAAAAAAGTATCTAATGATTTATGAATTCAATACATCCTGTTTAGTAGAAAGACGTATATTCCTTGCTAATTATCAGACAATTACTTATTCACACACCTTGTGGGGGGTTAATAGTTTGCATTTCCCATCTCATGGAAAACTCTTTTCGCTCCGCTTAGCCCTACTTCCCCCTAGTAGGGGTATTTTAGTGATAGGTTCTATAGGAACTGGACGATCCTATTTGGTCAAATACCTAGCGACAAACTCCTATGTTCCTTTCATTACAGTATTTTTGAACAAGTTCCTGGATAACAAGCCTAAGGGTTTTCTTATTGATAATAGTGACTATATTGATGATAGTGACGATATTGATGATAGTGACGATATTGATGATAGTGATGATAATGATGATATCAACCGTGACCTTGATATGGAGCTGGAGCTTCTAACTATGATGAATACGCTAACTATGGATATGATGCCAGAAATAGACCAATTTTATATCACCTTTCACTTCGAATTAGCAAAAGCAATGTCTCCTTGCATAATATGGATTCCTAACATTCATGATCTGGATGTGATTGAGTCGAATTACTTATCCCTCGGTATTTTAGTGAACTATCTCTCTCAGGGATTGTGAAAGATGTTCCACTAGAAATACTCTTGTTATTGCTTCGACTCATATTCCCCAAAAAGTAGATCCAGCTCTAATAGCTCCGAATAAACTCAATACATGCATTAAGATACAAAGGCTTCTTATAACACAACAACGAAAACACTTTTTCACTCTTTCATATACTAGGGGATTTCACTTGGAAAAGAAAATGTCCCATACTAATGGATTCGGGTCCACGACGATGGGTTGAAATGTACGAGATCTTGTAGCACTTAACAATGAGGCCCTATCGATTAGTATTATACAAAAAAAATCCATCATAGACACTAATATAATTAGTTCTGTTCTTCAT
>Ga0214545_1009604_pt1 | contig 14610 bp, 9 predicted proteins | sample CNSS4metaG_FD_160064 | JGI IMG/M metagenome (GOLD analysis project Ga0214545, IMG submission 160064) | Root nodule microbial communities from cowpea collected in UCLA plant growth center, Los Angeles, California, USA - CNSS4 | ecosystem: Host-associated > Plants > Roots > Nodule | place: USA... | reverse complement strand
GTGCGGCGGCGGTTGCGGGATGACGTCGACCAGAGGTGTGTGGGTGTGCGGGACGATGGTTGTGGGGCGGCGGTTTCGTGTGTGTGTGGTGCGGGAAGGGTACTGGGCGCTCTCGATTGAGTGTTCCGTGTGAGTGGCGAGTGGCGGGGGAGGGAGGGTGGTGGGCACTTTCGAGAAACTGGAGAAGTGGTGGAGGAGTTTTCAAAAACGAAAAATATTTGCGCGGACTGCTGTGTGAGAGCTGTGGCTACATGCGCTTGTGCGGGGAAGCACGCTTGCTGATGCCAATTTCATTTTTCAGTTAAAAAAAAAATTTAAATCCAATTGCTGCTGCCACGTCAGGTGGTAATGAAAGTGGTAAGTTTGGGGTGTCAATGTATCATTTTTCTTTTCTTTTATAGTGTTTAAAAAAGTGGATTGTTTAGTGACTCTTTGATTGGCACAAAAATTATTTTCCGGAAAAGAACACTATTACTTTGATATTCATAAAATTTTTACACTCACTTTACATGTGTTAATACTATTTTATCCTTCAATCTAATTTTTTCTTTACAAATAAAAAAGTTAACTTTTTTAGTGGGTTGATTAGTGGATCTTTAAGTGTAAAAGAAAAACATTTTCTAGAGAGAATTGTTAGATTTAAGGAAAGAGCCATAAGTATTGATATTTTGGAGCCAATGATCCAGCACGAAAAATGTACGTAGAATTTGGTATCACTAAGGAAGCAGGTACAATAAAAGAGTTTATCTAAATGTTTTTTTTATTTTATTTATTATAGAATTATATTAGACTTCATTATAAGTATATGACATTTTAACTATGCCAGCATTCTGTGTTAGAATCGCACAGTAAATTTTTTGTGTTTGAACAAAATTAGGAGGGAGTGAATTGGTTTATCAATAAAAATTGTTTTAAATTTTTTTTCATTTTAATATTAAAATTATTTCTTTTATTTTAATAATCACAATAAAATAAAGAAAGTAGAAAAAAGAAAAATGGCACAAGATATTTTATACTGGTTCGGATAAAAAAGATCTTACGTTCAGTTGTTAATCTCTCTGAATAGAAATTAATTAGACACTAAAGAGAAAACTGATATTACAAATATGAGTAAGAGAATTTAGGATAGAAAGCACCACTCTTAAAGCCAAGATACCCTTGAAATCCACAAGGGATAAACACATTCTTTGAGTCCCACAAAGGATGAAGACACATATCTTGAATTACGCAAGATATAAAGAAACATTTTTCTTGAATTCACAAGGAATGAAAACCTCATTTGAATCACACAAATGATGAACAACTTCTCCTAGAAATAGCAGTAACACTCAATCACACAAAAATCCACTTACTGAAACACACTAGGTTTTTCAAAGCATTTGCACAAATAGTTCTCCATACTCAGACTTCCCTAACTTCTATACTTTTTAAAATGAACTCTCACCTTCACTTATTGAAGCCATTTTCAAAATTAGGTTAAGAATATGAAAAATCAAGTCATAACTACCAGAGATAATCAATTATCATAGAGGTTTTTCTTGAAAATTATTTTTATTAAGATAATCAATTAACACTTGAGATAATTGATTATCTAGTGAGTTTTTCAAAAGTTAAAACTCTTTGGGTGCTCTGCTACTTGGGTTATGCCTCTTGACTATTGACCTACTAATTTAACTATTTTAATTAAGATACATAGATTACAATACTTCAGCAACTAAACTACTAAAATCTTAAGTTTTAGTGTATCTCTTGAATTCAAATATTCTTTAAGTCTTCAAAATTTTTTCATGAACCATCATTAAGTTTTCCACATTTCTTCATAAATCATCATTATTAAAACTCTTTATTGAAGCAAGACGTTCATCTTCCTCTTTTGTTAACATTCTATTTCTAGTTTAGGGGTCGAATGTCCACTTAAAAACAATTTTTCAGTCTTTACTCCATGTTGGCCACTTCGTGCAAGGGTAATCGATCCACCAAACTAGTCGAAGACACCTGCTAAAGATATTCTGATGTTTAAGTTAGTTTTAAGTTCGTTCTACCAAAGACGACAATGCAGTCTTAAATGCATATTAAATGTACCAACAACCATACTTTTAATTTGTATTTATAGTTTTTCTCCGTGGACTTTGATTAGGAGGATCTAACCCCGACCCAACTTTCTTTAATCATGTTTATTGTCTTGATTAGTCTAATTACTTGTTTAACCGGTTTGTTTGTCAGCAAACGACTGCTCGGCTAACGCCACCGTTCGTTTCCTGCTATGTTATAACCTTACTTGAACATGATCTGAAATGCATGCGCATGAGACCTGGGTTGCCGATCGAGAAACCCCCGATGTGATCTGATCGAGTCGTGACAACCGACTCATATCGTACACATTCTAAGACTTAACGATCATATGTTTTCATATGCAGTATCATAAAAAAAAGAAGCATAGAGACAATAAAAAAAAGTAACAGTTCCTATTTTTTTTTTCTTTTTCATTTTATGGTTTTGGTTGATGTTGAAGATTCTTAGTGAAGAAACAAGATAGAACGAACAATTTTATGAACCTGTAATAACTATTTGAAAAATCAAGATTTGCACTTCAATATTGATGATGATCATTTACACAAGTTTGTTTCTCTTGCAGATACATTCTCAGCATTTTTGTGTTTGGAGATGGCTGTGTTTTATTCAATAAAAAATGTTGTCGTGAGTAAGTTTTTTGTAACAATTAAGTGTGTTTGAGTGCATTATGTGGCCTGGTAATTACTTTTTGTAAGTCTTTTTCTTGGAAGTTGTTAAAAGTGAAATTCTTAAAATTGTTTTAAATTAATGAATCATGGTGGTTTTCAAACTTTTACCATTTTAATACAGTGTAAAGAAGTATTTGCTCTTGCATAATTTTAAAGGTGGAGGGTGTTTTGTAAAATTATTAGAATATTTCAACTTCAATGAATTTATTTTTTATGAATTTATTTGTCATTGATGTTTAAAGATATTTAAATTAAAATTTATATTTACTTGCTATTTTAACAAAAAAATCATAAAATATTTGTTTATTCTGAAGTGAAATTAATATATTTTAATTATTAATTTTTCATAAAAAATATAACACCCTATATTAGTATACAAGACCTACTAATATGAGCACCCACATTTAAGATACACAGCAAAATCAAATAATATATATATATATATATATATATATATATTTTTTTTTTTTTTTTTGCTCACTATAATTTTTTAACTTTTAATTTGACTTGAATAGTCCAACTTTAACCATCTATGTTTTTACTTCTATTGGCTCTCTCATTTTGAAAATAGATCAAAGATGAGATCAAAGACATAGAAATAAGACAAATAAATATAAAGAAAATAAGTTTAAAGAGATGGGATCTTTGTATCAATTGTTATAGACATTTTTGTTTATTCTGGTCAAATTAATTAGAGAATTCAAATTTCTGATAACATACTTTAGAAATTCAAATCCATCTTAAGAAAATGATATAGTTACTACTCCAGCTTTCTATCGGTATACTTTAAAAAACAACTATTATTAATTCATGTATTCCGTGAATTCACAAATCAATATTATAATTTTATTCTATACTAAATTCTAAATTCCAAATTCCAACCAATTTTATTTAATTTAATTACTTAGGCAGCAAATTTAATTCCATATATGTAACATTACATTACATGGTCAAAAAAATGACACTACTCTAGACACCAACCTTCCTAATAAAATCCTAATCCAAAGGCCATTTTGCTTGGTAGGTAAAGTTCCCAAACCTTCACCAACTTTTTCACTCAATTATTTGGGTGTAAGCAATTTCTGTATTCTACACCTGTGTTAGTTGGCAACCAAAAACCACTTTATGTGACTCAATCCAACAACCACTTGCATTGTCCATTGCCACCAACCCCCATACCCTCTTCTCACAAAACCCCTCTCATTGCATACATTAACAAAAAACAAAAACAAACTCATTTCGAAGAGACGGACCCTTCACAGAATAAGATCCACCAACTGAGTGCAGAGCACAAGGTGTACGACTTTAAGGAAGATTGAAATGGCCCAGGTGACCAGAGTGCACAATCTTGCTCAAAGCACTCAAATTTTTGGTCATTCTTCCAATCCCAACAAACCCAAATCGGTGAATTCGGTTTCATTGAGGCCACGCCTTTGGGGGGCCTCAAAATCTCGGAGCCTCTTGCATAAAAATGGAAGCTTTGTGGGAAATTGCAATGTGGGTATGAGAAATTCCGGCGTGTTTAAGGTTTCTGCCTCTGTCGCCGCCACAGAGAAGCCGTCGACGGCGCCGGAGATTGTGTTGGAACCCATCAAGGAAATCTCGGGTGCCATCACATTGCCAGGGTCTAAGTCTCTGTCCAATCGAATTCTGCTTCTGGCTGCTCTATCTGAGGTGAAGTTTATTCATTTAGATTTTTTTTTTGCGGTTATGTAATTAGGAGCTGGATTTTGAATATTTGAGTTTTTGTAATCTTCTGTGAAAATGAAGCGTCCTATCCCATGACAAATTTTTACGCCAAACTAAGGGGCTTATAATAAAAAAGGAGCATAGAAATGTTTGTAGATGCTTTGACTGGGTAGCATATTCAATATTTGGATTGATTTAGACATGTCTGTACAAAGGCGTATGCTAGCAATGTGCTAATAATGGTATGTCTTGCTAAAGTACTCCTATAAACAAGTCGGAGTATGCATATAGATATAGGAAGTGTGTGAGGGGAGGTGCTTGTCTCCTTAATGTGAAAATTAATGAATGATATTCTAATACATTCATGATTTTTTATTTATATGTATGTAATATTACCCGATGATTTTCTTAATAATGTCCAAGATTATTTATTCTGTCCTCTAAGGTGTGTTGCTTACTTTGGAGGAGCCGGATCCATTAGTTGAGAGAGTGAGAGGAACTTCTCGAATAAACTATCAAAATGGACAGTCAATATTTGATTCAATTCAAGTAAAACAATCCTTGAGTCTTGATTATCCAAGTGTGATTGTGTGAGCAATATTAACACTAGAAGATAAACCATTCCCCAAAGCGAAAATTAGAGTGGTGTTTCAAGTTCTGTGTTACCTAAGTTATATTATTTTTACAACTTTCGATTGCTTAATAGATGTCTTGTTGGACATAACTTATGCGTTATTCTGTTATTTGTATATAGGGAACAACTGTTGTGGACAACTTGTTGTATAGTGAGGATATTCATTACATGCTTGGTGCATTAAGGACCCTCGGACTGCGTGTGGAAGATGACAAAACAACCAAGCAAGCAATTGTGGAAGGCTGTGGGGGATTGTTTCCCACTGCTGGAGAATCTAAAGATGAAATTAATTTATTCCTTGGTAATGCTGGTACTGCAATGCGTCCTTTGACAGCAGCTGTTGTTGCAGCTGGTGGAAATGCAAGGTCTGTTTTTTATTTTGTTTATTCATCATGATATTTGAATTATTTGTTGTATAACTTGTCACAACAAAGTTCGTGTTCATCCTGTATCCTGTTATAACTCAAAATTTCATCGACATTAGTCATCCTTTTTTATTTAAAACGGACTTCTAATTAGCTATGTATTTATTTAACATGTAAATTAGCCTGTCAAACTTGCTTATAGATATTTTGATTATACACTGAGAAATGCATCTGAGGGTCTTCCTCATGATCTTCTTCAGTCTCATTATCTACTTGCCTTGAGTATCTAAATAGACCATGTTGATGTTCAAAATATTTCAGCTATGTACTTGATGGAGTGCCTAGAATGAGAGAGAGGCCAATTGGTGATTTGGTTGCTGGTTTGAAGCAGCTTGGTGCAGATGTTGATTGTGTCCTTGGCACAAACTGTCCGCCTGTTCATGTGAGAGGGAAGGGGGGACTTCCTGGTGGTAAGGTATGGTTGCATTTCCTTTAGAATAAAGTGGTCTAACCTTCCTGAAGCAAAACTCTAATTTAATGAGCCTTCCTATTTCCGCCTCTTAAGGATAAAACACTATTGCTTTGTTTGGTTTAGGAAAGGAAGAGAAAAGAATGAAAAAGGAGTAGAAAATGAGATGATTATTTAGGTTATTTGATAGAAGAGAAAGTGAAAGAAAAAAAGTTATAATTTTTCCTTCCTCTTATTTGGTTGTAAAGACAGTGATAAGAAATAAATTATATAAAATGACATAAATATATTTCATAAAAAGTATGAAAGTAAGTATAATTTGGTCTTTTAAATGCAAACAAAGAAAAAAAAAACACTTCTTCTCTGCTTTTCTTCTGAAATCTGAGAGGAAGAACAAAAATGGGCCCCATATGAATTTTATTCTTTCATTCCATTTTATTGAAAAACCAAGCAAGGGAAAGATGCATGCTTTTCATCTTTTATTTCCCTTCCTTTCATTTCTTCAAAATATAGTGTAGCTAATGTTTAGGTGTTGGGTTTTGGAGAGACAGGGAGAGGAGGGAATTGTTTTTTGTTATTTCTATTAAATATTCTCTAATTTGATAATTTTTGAAAGGAAGGAATTAGGGATAGATTGGAATAAACTTAATGTGCTGATCATTTATTTATCTTTTAAATATTATATACCTCAATTCAATAATAGAATATTTTTTCTTCGTTCCCTTTCCCTTTAAAGCCTGAGTTTCAAAATCAAACATACTGTAATTGAAATATATTTTGAAAGGACCATTGTGTTGTGGGTTTACATTTCAGGGTTATCCCTCACTTTTATTATATAGCCTTTGGTCTCTTCTCTTCACGAGTCAATTGTTTATTTCTCTTACATGCACCCTCATTCATGAACTTTATATAAATATCATCATACGTGTTTCAGAAACACTAAGCTTTCTTTTAGTTATGCCTTCTCCGGAATTTTTGTCTGTTTTTTCTTCCACTTTTGATGTTATTATTCCATTACACTTGCAGGTGAAACTGTCTGGATCAGTTAGCAGTCAATACTTGACTGCTTTGCTTATGGCAGCTCCTTTAGCTCTTGGGAACGTGGAAATTGAGATTGTTGATAAACTGATTTCTGTTCCATATGTTGATATGACTCTTAAGTTGATGGAGCGATTTGGAGTTTATGTGGAACACAGTGGTAATTGGGACAGGTTCTTGGTCCATGGAGGTCAAAAGTACAAGTAGGTTTCTATGCTTTAGTGTTGCATGGCCTTGTAGCATCCAATATACAATGAATTAAAAACTCATGATTCCTATCAGGTCTCCTGGCAATGCTTTTGTTGAAGGTGATGCTTCAAGTGCCAGTTACTTCCTTGCTGGTGCAGCAGTAACTGGGGGGACTATGACTGTTGAGGGCTGTGGCACAAGCAGTTTACAGGTATTCATGGTGTTTTCTTATTTTATGGCTTTTATTGTACCATTCCTAATTCAATGCATGTCTTTTATTGTCCTTACTCCCAAAAACTAGTGCTAATGTTGTATCCTCAATGTCCCTTGGATGTCCTGTTTCATCTCTTGAGCTGATACTGTTTTCGTTATCCTTTTCAGCAAACTTTTCCCAGCCTCTTTATTGTTTATGAATTGTTATCCTCATGTGAACTCTCACATAATCTTTTCCCTCCCTCATTTTATTTGTTTTTAAAGTACTTTCTGAAAACATTTATTATTCCACATTTGTATAACAGTGATAAATATATTGTCAAGTAAAGCAATTTAGCACATCATATAATGATACTTAGGTGATAGAACTGGGAAAAGCCTGGACAATACTGTTATGATTTTATAGAGGATTATCTTCAGAGACAGTTGTGGTGATGGAGATAGCCATAACCTGTCATGAAACTTTTTGTGATGTATGTCTAAAACATCTTTTGCACTGAAGCATGAATTAGATAGTGAGGCTGAAAAATAATAACAGACTCAGCTTAGTTCTATAAGAATTGCAGGGTCATCTGACAATTTTATATGGGAATATTGAGAACAATAAGAAGTTACAAGGTTTGCAGAACTAATTTTGATGATTTAGTCAGAGCAATGTTAAACTTGCAAATCGTTTAGGAGGCTAAAAGATTGTATCTTGTGGATCGTTAAAAGATTGACTTGAGTCATAAAACTCTTCCTAAAAAGCAAAAGTACATTATTTACATCCATATTCTTAAAAAAGATACGGCATAGATGAGAAAAATAGCTTATAACTCAAAATAAGTTATAAATCTCTAAGAAAAGAAAGAATAGGCCGCACACAAAACAACACCCAAGAGGTCCAAACACACTAAAAACAGGATAATATGCCCACGCGTAACACCCATTTCGCCTGTTGACCCACGGGCCCAAACCAAACCACGCCTGCCCCATCATTTTGTTTTGCAAATAAAGTTCTTGCCAGAAGAAACATGCAGAAGCTAAACAATTATATCTTTTCGTGAAGCGTAGTCTTGATTGGTTAATTATCAAATTTTAACTTTTGGAAATACAAAAGTAGAGCTAGTTTGGTTCGTTATGTAAATAGGGTCGATGGTGTGATTAATTACTCATCATATGTAAAGACTGACAGCCCCATGCAGTCATTTTAAATTCCTTTTTTTTTAATCTGCGCTTATGTATAATTTTTTCCTGTCCCTATTCTTTTTAAAGGGAGATGTAAAATTTGCTGAAGTTCTTGAAAAGATGGGAGCTCAAGTTACATGGACAGAGAACAGTGTCACTGTTACTGGACCACCACGAGATTCTTCTGGTCGAAAAGTCTTGCAAGGCATTGATGTGAATATGAACAAGATGCCAGATGTTGCCATGACACTTGCTGTTGTTGCACTATTTGCTAATGGTCCCACCACCATAAGAGATGGTATGGTTTAGCTGTTTGTTTGTGCTCAAGAGCTTGATGTCACATTTTTTTTGTTGTGGTTAATGAAATTATTATAATTACTCTAATGTTGAAATTGGATCACGGACCATGTGAAATGTTTGAATTTTTAACTTGAAAAGCTTCCTTTGTGGATGGTTTTTCTTATGAGAGTGTGGGGGATCTATGTTGTTCCTTCAAAATTTGTTTTTATAGTTGTACAACCTGGGGCACCTGTTCCTTAGGTTGGTCCAGTCTTTACTCATGACAGTCTCTTGCATCTAACTGGTGAAGACCTGTTGACCCACCGAGATTGGTCTGAACCCCCCACCCCCTCCTTTTTAAATAAAACTCCAAAAGGGTACTTAAAAGATGTGAACACGGTGATCCTTTCTTTAAAGTGTATTATGGCATCAGACCACTTGACTCTGTTCATTATGTTCTGTTCTTTTGATTTATATTGTTATCATCAAACGATCTAATCTTCAAATGTGTTGCTGGATAATTGTTGAATCTAGTTAACATTGTATAATCCTCTGCTTTTTCATTTATTATTTTTCCCCTTGATATATTTATATGTATTTTTTCATTATATGTTATTCTGAAAAAAAATCTTTTCCAGTTTTTTAGTTTGTGAATGCTATTTCGATGACTTTGCCTCATTATTTTCTGGTTTGGGTTATATGACTGCTTTTCTTGACTTCAATGCTTCAGTCGTATTTTTCTTAATGATGGAAGTCACTAGAGTGCAGACTGTTCAAGGTTCTTTAATGACATCTTGTATATGTTAGAACATGGGATTATGGTATAAAAACACTTTACCTTCATCTAATAGTTTAAGGTTTTGGAAAGTTGGTTAGCAAGATGGTATTATTAATTTATTAGAGTCTTTATATTAGGTGGTCTTCGAGTTTAATCCTTGTCTCCGAGTTCTCCTAGTAAATTTCATTTTAGTCCACTTCAAATAAAAAGCTGAATTTAAGTATAAGGCAGGTGGGTCTTGTGTATGTTATTCATGCTTCAGGCCGAAAGGGCTTTTTATCTGGTGGCATGTTTGGATTATGTTATAGGATCATTCATGTGTATTAACTCAAATTTTTAAGATAGTTGTATAGTATCATTAGTGTCTAAACTAGACATAAAGAACTAGGATGCTTCTTGTTATGAGTTTTTCTTTTAAATCTTTTTAATAGTTGAAAAGTTTTAGTTGTATCCGAAAAGGGAGCAGAAATAGTGAGCCAGTTATTCTCTTGTAATTTGAACTATCTACTTTATCATTTAGCATACTAGTTTGCTTCTAACACCATTTGTTCATTATTTCCTCTATTTTTCAGTGGCGAGTTGGCGAGTTAAAGAGACAGAGAGGATGATAGCAATCTGCACTGAACTCAGAAAGGTGAGAGAGTCTTGTTGCTTCCTTTGTGGTTTCTATGCTATGGAGTTTTAACATCTCACTGACCTACTGTGTTGGTATTTCAGCTAGGAGCAACGGTTGAAGAAGGTCCTGATTACTGTGTGATTACTCCTCCTGAGAAATTGAATGTAACATCTATAGACACATATGATGACCATAGAATGGCAATGGCATTCTCTCTTGCTGCTTGTGGAGATGTTCCTGTAACCATCAAGGATCCTGGTTGCACCAGGAAGACATTTCCTGACTACTTTGAAGTCCTTGAGAGGTTCACCAAGCACTAGGCATTCTTGTACATTGAGTAGGGAAGAACAAGAGAGAGAGATAAAATACTCACAAAACAGTGAGTATGTGGCTTGCTTTTGTTTCTAAAAATTACACTGTAAGGACGTGAGATAATTTGTATTGTTGAAAAGAGCTTTTTGTTCTGTTGTATCAAAGTAATTTAATTTTCAAGTGACAGTGCTCTTTTCCTCTAAACCTGGTAGTGCACATCTTTGCATTTGATTGCTTATCTGTTGGAATGGGACCTTACCTTTCATTGTGTATCATTTTAGTCAAACACACCAGATAATATGTGGTCAGAAAAGAGTCTAGCTAGCAAATGTGTCTGTGATTGCATGCTTGAGTTCAAGACATTTATAAATGATTGACAGAATGTTAAAGGCTCATCAATTAAAGTTTGACACATCTGGTCGAGTCTTTTGTTCATGCTAGTTGTCATTTGCACTCGATTATCAAATTTTCTTGTTGGTACTTGGTGATAAGTAAATTTCTGCCCAGGGATGTTAAATAACATCGGTTATGGCATAGTCAGAAGCTATTAAATCAACAGACGTTAACGTATGTTATTGAACCAACAGACGCTAACATCTGTTATTGAACCAACAGACGTTAACATCTGTTATTGAACCAACAAACATTACAGACGATAACGTTTGTTATTGAATCAACAGACGTTAACGTATGTTGCAGACGTTAACGTCTGTTATTGAACCAACATACGTTAACGTCTGAGATTAAACTAGCAGATGTTAGATGTTATCACATTCTTGTTTAAAGTGGCGTCAACTTCACAACTTCAAGTCAGTGATATATGATGTTCGACGTTAAATTCACATCGATTTAGATTAAAACCGATGTTCTCTTGGTATAAAAGTAAAAAATAACGTATATAAAAGTTTTTGTGTTAGTGTACTTTGCAATAGGACATAAATTTCTCTAATCTAGACCTTTACATTATGTAAGAAAGAGACATGTTAAGCTAGAGTGACCTGCAACAAGTAACAGTGCAAGCATGACCTTGGGGACCAAATGGCCATGTACAACTTCCCCACCAACTTCAAAGCCCTGGTCCTGGATGATGTACTTTTGTTTTTCATTTTATTGACAGTAAAGAAAGTTCATATTCATTGCAATTGCAGAAAAAAAAAAATCATCTATGAAACTCACATGAAATTCACCACATGCTTCATTGTTCATCATCTCATTTTCTTTAGTCACAAAGGCATGGCCTATGCAACAATTTTGACCACTCATTATAAATGCTGTGCGGCAAAGACTAAGAAAATATATAAATTATTGCACATCTACAGATGAGGTTCATTGCTCAGATCCACTTTTCCAAGTACTAAAAACACATATAGATTATGGCATATCTCCTGAGATTTTTTCGTAACACCAAAATGCATGTGACAATGTACTAAATGTTTTACTATACAGTCTGTTTTGACAATAAAATATATACAAAGTACAGCTTATGTTAATTCATGGAAAATGATGATATGTGAATTAGAAGAAAGAAAACCATAATGGAAGTGCATTTTTTTTTCTATCTTTTTAATATTATTTAATAACAGAAGATTGCACATGGGAGGGGGTACTGGCTCATGTGGGATATTAATTTTTGTCCCTTACCTAAAAAGAGAGAAAGAGAAAATAACTATTTAAAAAGAGTGCAACACTTCTACCACCTCTTCTTCTGTTTTCACTACTCTTTCATGCCTTGTTTGTTGGCTTCTGATAGTGACGAATGTGATATCATGCTCAGAAAAAAATTGCCACATAAATTCTAGAGGTTGAAATTTCAGCTTCAAAATCATATCTATTTCATCACTTTTCAAATTCGGTTGCAGTCATTCTTTTACAATAACAAAATAAAATTTATGATTTTGTATGAGTTATTCAAATCTTTTTCATCAATGAGTCCATTCTGGTACTTTTCCAAAATATGTCATGTAATAACAACATAAAACAATTTTATTTCCTTATATTTATGATTTTTAAAGTAATCAATATAAAAATCAAATTTTTATACCTTGTGAGCAAAGCAATCTTGTCCTGATCCTGTGGTTGTTCTACAGCAGTCCTTACGTGTACCTTTGCACATGATACTTTGCTGCACTCACATAAATTGTTTCATAAGGATTCTTGGGAGATGCTTTTGCCTTCATTTTCAAGATTGTTTACACTTCAAGTTGTTCTTTCAATGCATTCTCTTTTCTTTTGGGTCCACCTCTCTTTAACACTCCAGCACATAAAAACAAGTAGGCAATAATTAATCACTACTACCTCATACATCACTTCCACTAACTTCTAACTTCATATATACAAATTGTTTTATTTTGTAAAAAATTCATAATGATATTTAACATGAGTTTGATTAGAGTTTTTTTAACTCGTATTTACATAAACAATTAAAACATGGTTTGATTATAGGTAAAATTAGTCACTTTTATGTTAATATTAAATTTGTTTACTATTTTTATTGTCATACCACAAAGAGATACATTTTCTAATTTCTATTATATTTGTTAAGAATAATAATGATTAGGAGTACAAAAATGACATTTTTTTTTGAAATAATAACATTAAATAGAGTATAAAAATTGAAAATTGTTTATATATAAGTCTACCAAATAGAAATGGAGTATGATATTAACTTTGATGTTTGATTTGGATTTGGGTTTTGTTTTTATTGTGAAATGTTTATTTTATTAAATTTTGTGTTGGAGTTCATGGTCTTTAGGTGGGACTTTATAAAAGAGAAAGGTGATGAGAGCATTACTAATAGTAATGGATCCCACAAATTTAACCTTAGCTAGTTTGCTACGACAAATCAAGTATATGGTAAGAAAAATGGGGTGTGAGAGAAAAGTATGAATGAAAATGTATAACAAATTGTGTTTGGACTTTTCCTTGCCTTGAATGGAAATGTTTTAGGATGAGCTTCAACTTCTAAGAAGAGATGTGTCAAAATACATTTAGGGTTTTTTTTTCTTATGATGGTAAATTACCATCCTTTTAAGTGATTCATTGGTATAGTTGAATTTGATGTAAAGGGAAAATGAAGAAGTGTCTTCATGGAAAAGTTATATCAAAGATCATATGCTACACTTAATGACCAATGCTTACTTTGATTACAAGAAATGCATGTGATTAATGTGCAAATCAATTAATTGAAACTAACTAAGAGGGAATATTTTGCCTCAAAAACCGCTCAAGTAAATCTAACTAATGTTAAAATGATTCTATGGATTTAGAGAGTTTTGACTATTAAATTTAGGAGAAGTTTTACTATCTCCTACTCAATTTTATTGAAGGCAATTTTTAGTAGGATTTTGTGCCCAACTTAGTAAGAAGAAGTTTTGGGTTTTGACTATCTAACAACTTAAATTGAGATTTTTCTAACTTTAGAAATCATTAATTGTGGTGTTAGCTCTATAATTAAACCCTTTCATCCCAATCCTTTTTTGCCTCAAATATTTGAATTAAAACTATTAACATTCAAGTTTACACGAATCTCACACATCTTCCCTTTAATAGCAAAAAGCCTCTAAAGATCTCATCCATTGGATTTGCACAATTCAACAAACCACCCATTATTATTATGTCCCCTTGATAAATTTCACACTTGAAAACCCTTCTCCTCCAAAGGAAGTTTCCTCCACACAAAAATATCCTCAAACAAAGAGCTTCTACAAATCTATTTTAAAACCTCCCCAAATTCAAGGATCTCCAGCCAATCAAATTAGCATTTTGCATCTTTTACAACCCACCCACTTGCATTGCATTTCTCCAATCAACACCTTTTGTGCTTTCATAGACAAAGGGAGGAAACACTAACACAAAAAAAAAGACACTCAAACACCATCTTCCTCAAAATATTCCTACCCATCTGTGTCTTTGATGATGAATTTTAACATTCTTCTCTAAATTTTGAAACTTTTTTTTTTTTTTGGAGTAAAACTATGAACCCAAAAGAGAGGCAGCACCTCCAACCCATTCCTCCAAGAAACTAGAAGATTCCCATTTCCCACATACAAATATTTCTTTTTTCTCTTTTGTTTTTAAAAAGGAAAAAAAAAAAAAAAAAAACACCCAAAACCCCCCTTTT
>Ga0214545_1009603_pt1 | contig 14613 bp, 8 predicted proteins | sample CNSS4metaG_FD_160064 | JGI IMG/M metagenome (GOLD analysis project Ga0214545, IMG submission 160064) | Root nodule microbial communities from cowpea collected in UCLA plant growth center, Los Angeles, California, USA - CNSS4 | ecosystem: Host-associated > Plants > Roots > Nodule | place: USA... | reverse complement strand
AAATGTAAAATTTTAAAATAATTTTATAAAAAATTAAAATAAATATATTTAAAATTTTAATATTAAATATAATTAATATTATTAAAATATTTAATAAAAATATCAATTTTAATAAAAATAATCATAAAATTATATAAAAGTAAAATTTGGTCTAAATTTGGAGTGCCTGAAATTGAAATTTTTTTAAAAAAATTTCAACTCAAATCAAATCAATTTAACAAATATGAGGACCAAATTGAGATTCATACATTAATTTGATATGTGTCACTATATTACATTGACACATGGCACACTACAGAAGTAACACGTGGCATAAATATTTAAAAAAAAATTCAAAAAAACAAGGAGCTGACACGTGCCACCTACTTAACGGTGTTAGTTATCTACTAACGGAAATGACCTAATTGATACTAATTTACAAAAATGAGGACCTAATTGAGACTAATAAAAATATAAAGACAAAATTGAGATTCTGCGACAAAAACGAGAACCAAAGGAGTATTTTAACCATAAATATAATATGTCATATTGTCTAACATTAATGTCTATATTTTTTCCAATGTATTACCATTTTTATTTTGATGTTTATATAGGAAGAGTTCACCCTAGTATGGGAGGAAGCATCCCAATCAGCATCTATTATAGGACTATCTCCACTTGATCAATTACAACTTTGGTGTAAAGTTGCTGGAATTAACAAAGGCAAGGTGTATGGACTTAGATGTCCATTGAGTTGCTAACAGTTACCTATGATTGATTGCTATTGATGTTATCATTAGTGTTGTAACCACTGAGTTGTATCCCTTGGATTGCCTTTTGTATCTATAAATACGGACTTCTCCTATTGATAATTACACACAGAAAATCAGTCTCTATTCTCTATTCTCTTTCTCTCCTTTATTTTATAACAATTACAAATTATTTGAATATTTACGAATATACCAATATATACATATACCAATATCAATATATTTAAATAAAACCAAAATTGATTCATGTTCGCCAAATTATAAATCAAGTTTATGATAATCTAAATAAGTCATTTTAATTTTTAAAAACTATACATTTATTTTATTTAAATAATGGATCGCTTTAACAGCTTTTAGATTACAGTTCATTTAAAAACTTAAATGTAAGATTTGGAGAACCTATACAAAGCTTCTTCAAGACGATAATAAAATTTATTAAAAAGTTAAAAATGATAATACCCTAAATGTAGATGTTGTCATATCTTATTAGGCTTTAGTGGGCACGTAGATGCTTTCATAATTTATGTTGAAGACATCTTGGAAGATGAAAACGTTTCTATATGAGTGTAAACCATTATATTTGAGAAGCTAAAGAGTTATTTTTGTTTTTTTCTAATGAATTGGTTTATGGGAATATGGAAAGTAATGGATCTCACCATAGATATGAATTGTTGTAAAGTTGATACTATATTATTTTGTTTTTTCACTAAATAAAACATACTAATAGTTAAGCAATTAATTAAGAAAACATTTTAAAAATATAGTTAAGTGAAAAGACAGTTTACTTCATTATAATATTGTGAATCAAAATTTAGAATTTTACTAAAAAATATGTTTCTATATAATGTGTCATTGTATTTTAATAAGTCTTTATATATATATATATATATATATATATATATATATATATATATATATATATATATATATATTAAAAACGATAAATTAGAGTGAAAATATTAGATTTTGTGTGAAAATATTATTAAACAAAACTCCATGCGACAATGATTTTAAATTGCATTAAAAGTCTTTATAAATAATTAAATTATATTAAAATATCTTAATTGCATAATAGATATCAAATAAGAAGGGATCAGATCAATTATTCAATCAAATGATATTAAACATGTTTTGCATATCTTTTTAAGAAACAAGCGGACTATTTCTTTATAACATTATAATCAATTTCATATGTGACAATTTTGTAAAGATCTGTTCATTAGTTGAAGGAAAAGTAGGTATGAATCAGATTTTTTGAGGTGCATATCACTAGAGAATTGGATATGGTTAAATATCTTACAAATTTTGAATTATTTAATTAATATATTAAAATTAACATATGTAACATTTCATTATTTTTATACACAAGTAATTTTTCTTAAAAACATTGATTATATATTTCTAGCATTTTAGAAACATCTTTATAATATTTGACCGCTATTTCGAGAAATGTGTGTCATATACAATAAATAATAAATGTAATAAACTTATTTTGAAATTTATAGATTTTAAAATTAAAGAGTGTAAATAATATAATAATATGTTAATAATATTCAATAATAATATAAAACATATTAGCACTAATATAGTAATAATAGTAATACTAATTAAAACATGGTGTAAAATAATAAATAAATACTTGAATAATGACATCATTACTGAATTAAAAGTAAATAATTACCATAACTAATGCAATTGTATTTTAATCCAAAATCAATTATTAAGTTATTTATACTATTTACAAATTTGTTATTTCAAAGTAAAATTTATAAATAAGAGTCTGAATTATAAATTTGTGTTAAAACATGACAACTTTACTACTAGACGAATCTACTCTTTATATATATATTTTTTGCATGGTCTATAAGTCATAGTTTTAAATTGTTTACTATTTACATTTTCTTGCACGGTCTAATATTTGTATTTCCATATGAATTAATAATATTAATATTAAACTTGAATGTTGATTAACTTCTCTCACAAATTTTAATAATAATATTAATATTAAAATTGTTATAAATTATTTTTAAAATAGAAAGGAATTAATATTAAAAATTTCAAAATATTAATAATATGTGGTTCAATATTCACACTTGAAACAAACTTATGTAAATATGACTTAAAAGATAGTAATATTAATACCAATTTTTAAAATATTATTTGTACTTATTTATATTAACATTAATATTCAGATTGAATTAGACGAAGACATCTGTTTCAAATTTGAAAAACTTCTCTCACACTTAAATTGACATCATAAACTATAGTTAAACCCACGTCACAAATGCATTCCAATATACTTTCCTTTTCTCCTACGTATTATTTGGACAAGCACATATTCTTTTGTTTTCCTTATTCATTAATAATATTATATTCTTATTCTTCGTTCCTCGGTCTCCATGTTCATTGCAAATTATCTATTTAAGTAAGTTCTTTTTTACTACTATTTGCTAAGCATTTGGAAGTTTGCGCAAAGGATGTGATTTGATAAATTGTTCTATTACTTTCTCAGAGGTCTTGACTGACTTTTTGAACTTTAATTCATAAAAAATTAAAGCTCTTTTAATGTTTTTGAACATTTGTCACATATTTTTCACCTTTCAAGAAAGCTTAAACATTAATTTAAAAAATAATTTTGATAACATAGACATAAATGTATTATTACAAAGTGAAAATTATAAATTCTTAAACTTTTAAAGATATAAAAATCACTAATGATTTCAATTTCGATATTTTCTTTCTAAATTAAGATACATATTTCCAAATTTGAAATTCAAAATGTAAAGTAATAAAGTTTGAATTTAAAATTTAAAATTGTAAAAAAATATAAAAATATGGTCACAAGTTTAAATTTGAAATTTAAAATCTAGAAAACTGTGAAAAAATGACTCCAATAGAGGAGTCCACCAAATGTCTAACCTTTGTGTTTTTGTAGAGTATATTCTTTATATTTTTCTACATGGTCTACATTGTTTAGTCTTTGATCGTTTACTATTCATATTTTGTTTGCATCGTTTAATATTTGTAATTTTAAAGAATATACTATTTGCATTCATATGCACGATCTATAATTTGTAGCTTTATATCGTCTACCCTCACATTTTTTTGTATCGTCTAACTTTTATATTTTGATAGGGTTTACTCAACAATTTTTGTATCGTTCATCATTTTTATTATTAGAGAATCTACTATTATATTTTTCTATATTTTCTATTCAGTATTTTATTTAAAGTTGAATTTAGTTTCTTAATTTTGTTTAATCTTAATATATTATTCAAAATTATTATTTTCATGTTAAAAATATATATAAATAACTTTAAAAAAATTATTATAAAATCAATTAAAAGATTATTATTTAATTTTATAAAATAAAGTAAAATATTTATATTAAAATTAATTATACTTTTACAATTTCAAATTAATTTATTATATTAAATTTTAGGTTTTTGAAATCCCATGGTGTGTTGTGCATTGCACGGGTAGAAATGCTAGTTAGAGAAAAAAGGCAGCACTTGATTACCAGAGAAGCGTGGTGTTACCAGCGTGTTACCACCAGAGTTGCAATGTAGTGCCATTATAGACAGTGGCAGATCTTGATTAATGTAAGGCCCACTTTTCATGTTGTCCTTTTTCTTAAGGCTGCCCCTAACCTTTGGGCCTGAGGGCTGGCCCAAAAAGGGAAAAAACTGACCTAAAGCTGCCTAAAACCCTAATTCTGGTACTTTTGCGTAAAACAGATTTCCACACACCCTTGAGCTGCTGCTGCCGTCTCTGTTAGGGTTTGGTCCTCCGTTCCGTTCGAGTTAGTTCAACCCCGTTGCTCCTGCACGTAAGTTTGTTCCATGACCTTAAACCCTCTCTAAGTTATTTTCGTGTTCTATGTTGGGGTTCACTGTAGTAAACCTAATCTCCCTTCTGTGTCACTATCTCCAACTCTTCAATCTGCTCGTGGAGCTGCTGTAGTGGTGGGCTTAGGTGTCAAAGTTATTTCGCTAGCTCATTCCAGGTAAGGGAAGCTAGGACCATCGGTTGTTTGTGTTTTTTTCGCTGTTTTATCGTCATTTCGTGTCTGTATGGTTTGGTTGTTGTTGTGCCCGATTTGGATTGAGTTAAAGCATGTTTTGGTTCTTGGTTTTGGCTGCTGTACGAGAAAATAGTGGTGAGTGCTGGTTTTCTCGCCCAAGCGAGCTAGTCTCGCCTAGGCGAGATTATCAGAGGCTTGCCCAGGTTTTTGTTGCACGAATTGTCACCTAGGCGACGTGCGTTCTTTTTGAGCGAGGAGTGCTCTCGCCTAGGCGAGAAGGGACTCGCCTGAGCGAGACCTCGTAGAGTTCCATGTCCCCTCGTCGCGCCCTCGCCTAGGCGAGATAGGACTCGCCTGAGCGAGAGGGTCCCTCTCGCCTGAGTGAGCCCTGTTAGCTTGAGCGAGGCAGCGGGCGGGTTTTGATGTTGTTATTGAGTGGTTCACCGATATGTGGCTTGTTTATCTGACCCAAATGCTTTATTAGAAGGGTTGTGTGATGATGGCATGATTAATATGTACATTTGAAATGGAAATGGCATGTTATTTGATTGGGTATGAATTGGAAAGCATGAATTGTATGAATTGTTGATTATACATGATATTTATGTTATGGGAAATTCTTGATTGGTGGGTGGAACATGTTTAAAGCATGGGTAGGGCATAATTCCATGACTTTTGTAGTGAGAGATCTTGGTGGCGCCTCATCGGTTGGACGTAATTCCATGGACCCTCTTAAGGGGAGTCCCTGGTGGTGCCTCGATAAAAGGACGTAATTCCACGGGGGGTCGTGGTGGTGCCTCCTATAAGGGTATAATTCCGTGAAGGCCTCGCGGTGACGCCTCATTGCTGGGACATAATTCCACTGCCACGTGGTGGTGCCTCAGATACGTATCTGGATAGTCAAGTCTTAGGTTTCGATATGGATGAGTACTTCACATGTGGGTGTTTGTTATGTATGTTTGAATGTGAAATGGTATGTTGAATGCATGATATGATGACTTTTTCGCTAGCTTACCCTTTTGCTTGCTTGTGTGTTATGTGTGGACTTTACCTTTGCGATGATCATCAACCTTGTTGGTGTGAGCATATGCGAGAACCCCTGGCAGTTGTAATGATAATGGGGATGCTGCAGCTTGATGGATTGGATGGGTATTGGGCCCACTGTGAGGCCCATCACTGAAGGACTTTATTATTTATGTTTCTCTTTTCTGAACAAGACCTAGTTTAATTATTTGTTTTTTTTTTCAGTGTACTTCTGTTTGGGCCGTGTGGAGCCCTTTCTTTGTAATCTGGGTATATCTGACGTATGGTATACCCTTATACCCTAAACTCTGTACTCTTTGAATATTTATGTATGTGATGTTTTATCAATTTGAGGTTATCCAGTTTTTGGGACGTTACAATTAATATTTTAAGGAGAGCCAAAATAATACAATCAAAATTTATATATTTAATTATTGTCACTAAGACAAAAATAATGAATACATAATTTAGTATAACCATAATTATATAAAAAAATAATAATTATTTTCATTTGTTCTTTTGTATTCTTGAACTCATCAATAATTGGACCAAAACTAAAATTTTAAGCTATTTATTTTTCAGTGTAAATAAACAAATTGTGAGCAAAAAATTCACTTCCATCTTTATTCAACAATCTTGTTTTGATAATCTTCATTACAAAAAACAAATTTTCTATTATAGTAATGACTCACTTGTAATTCTTTGAACTTTAAGAAAAAAAAAATTATAATTGGACAATTGAGTGAGTAGTATCATGGTTAAGAATATATGTGAAAAAGTTGAATTTGTCTTGTTTTCATCTTCACACAATTTCTTTTTTTACCATTTTTAAAATATAATTTGTTCTTTTATTCTTTACCAATATATTTTTTTAAAGACTAAGACTAAAGAATAATTTGTCATAATCTAATAAAAAATTGAGACGTAAATACAAAAATAAAAATTCATGATAATTAAGCTACAATTAAAAATTGATTATGAAAAAAATACATAGTACAATATTTTTTTCTTATATATTCTTAAAAATGAATATACAAAAAGCTCGTTAGATAAAAAATAATTTTAACTATTAAATTAATATTTCACCATCAAGTAAGACAATTTTTTTTTTTCAAGAAGGAAAGAGAACATATAAAAAATAAGAGTAGAGACAACAATTATTTTTCTCTTAAAAATAAAAAAAAAGAACAAGTAAAAGTAAGAGTGAGATATGTGAGAAATTCAGGAGACAAATGAAAAATATCTTAATAATTTTTTTTATTCTTTATTATACTTGATTTCAAATTTTATTATCAATTAATATTAAATATTATGATTTATAAGTTAAATAAAAAAGATTTAATTTAATTTTCTTTGATTTTTGATATACTACACATAATTTTAAAAAAATTAAATACTATACATAATTTAAAAAGTTTGAAAATTTTTAATTGCACAAATTATAAAAAAATCAAAATTTTTTAGAATACATAATTTAAAAAACTTTAAAAATTTCAAATACATAAATTAAAAAAAATCAAAATTTTTGGGGGAGCCATGGCCCGTATAATAGTCTACCACTCACTAGTGGCGGATTGACCAAAATTTATGGGGGAGTCAAAATAATATACTTAAAACTTACATATTTGACATTAGTGTCACTCATTCAATGAAAATGAATAATATTCTAGCACACCTATAATTATAAAACAAACTACACTATTTAACATACCGTCCATCGTTTTTTCATATTCTTGAACTTATCAAATAATTCAATCATAACTAAATTTTCAGCTATTTTTTTTCCAATATAAATAATCATATTATCTGCAAAATATTCATTTCCCATTTTTTTAATGTGCACATATCGATTCAAAAGTTGCATTTCATTTCATTGTTATGCGATGAACAACCATATTGTCATGTTAATGTTTTGATCTTCCCTCATCTTTTATCAATTCTAAAAAATGAATTTATTCTTTTGTTTTTCATTAATATACCTATTTAAAAAATAAGTTTAAAACTAAAAAATAATTTATCATAATATAATCAATAATTGAGAGACATAATTACTAACAAAAATTATGATAACCAATTCACTACGAGATGAGACAAGAGATTTTTTTTTTCTTTTGTGGTAACTTAACAAAAAGAATTAAGGTAAGGGTAAGAGATCAATACAATATGTGAAAAACTAAAAAAACAATGAAAATAAAAAATAAAAAAAATAAAAAAAATTTATTTTTTTATTATATTTAATTTAATATTTTATTATTTATTAAATATCTAATTTTATTTTCATTAACTTTTTAATATACTATTATCTAATTTTAAAAAATATATATAATTTAAAAAATTTAAAAACATAAATAGTTTAACAAACGTGTGATGTGATGTTGTTGTGGGCAGTCACGGTTGCTCGGTTGCTCCAATCCAACCATGCTGTTTCTGCTCCCTCCGGGTGGCTGACTATAGGAGATGAGAGAATACTATAATATGTGTGATGTGATGTTATTGGCAGTCAAACCAATGCCTCGGGTGTAACATGATACGAGGGGTCATTCCAACCAGCTGATTTTCGCATCTTGACAAGGAAAAATTACTTTTTAATAATTAAATTTTAATAACTTTCTCTATCTTATATCTATATCCATAACTTTATAATTCTATTCCTTATTTATAAAGGATTTTTTCACCATCAAACTTAAAAGCATGTTGGGTAATATTTTTTCTTTATATCCATCTTACCAACTCCTCTCTCCGTTGCCAAGTACATGTTAAGTAGCGTATTGTTGGTTGTCTTTTTTTAAAATCATAACCTGGAAGTCAAACTATTAGCCGGAGTGTAATATAAGGGATCATCCAGCTGGCTAACATCACAACATCTTGAAAAGGAAAAAATATTTTTTAATAATTAAATTTCAACAATTTTGTGTTACTACACCGCTTCATATTCCATACTAGCACTTGCACCACTCCTTCAAACTCCGTAACCATCACTTTCAAACTCCTTCAAACCATACCCAACACTTTCAAACTCCTTTCCTCTTATAAATTTGATGGATTTTTTTTTACCATCAAACTTAAAAGCACGAGGCAGCTTACCACTTAAAGGCATGAAGGCAGCTTACCGTAGTCTTATAACATTTCTGTTAACTTGTAATGCAATCAAGTATGGAGTCTCCAAGATCAATCCTTTCCAGGGACCAACCCTGTCGCTTCTCGTCACAGCTGTGTCTTCCCATGTTATAGCTTCCGCCACTGACATGGACAAACCAAACACCATCATAACATTTTATTTGTCAGGGACAGTTGCATGTGAAACACTCCTGTGGATTCTCATTGATCAACTTTCCTTGTTCTGTCTCATTAACTTCCTTCTTATAGTAATAGTCGAATTCTTGTTCTTTCACCCCCTCACCAAGTTGCTCCTTCCCTACTTCAACTCCATCACTCACCTGCTTTCTGGAACATCTCCAAATACAGAACCGCAACCGCAGGACTCCCAGGTGTAGCATCTCAGATATAGCCTGCTTCATCAATATGTACTTTTTTGGTTGTGTTTTTGGCTATATGCTTACCCCCATATTATGTAGTTTAATTTTCTCTAGATTAATCCCCATATCATCGAGTTATTATCTGCAAAATATACCACCCTGTTTTACTTTTAATCTTATTCCCTATACAAGTTGGATTGGGATTTGGGGTTAGGTTAATCCCCAATTGATGGGTTCAACAATATGTAGGGTTTGTGTTGTGTGTTTGGTTTTATGCTGATGCTCATATTATATACAGGTTTTATTTTCTCTCTTTGTAGCTGTAATGCTTTCCTTTTCTGTCTATTGGAGTCCAATTTAAGTTTCTAATAATTACTGGTTAGATCAATCCCCGAATCTTCGGGTTATTATATGCAAAAATAAACCGAGCTATTTTACTTTTACTTTGATTTTCTGTACAAGTTGAGTAATTAGCCCTTTACTGTTCATGGACCAACTGGAATAGGTAATTCACAATTGTATTGTACAAGCTCTGGTAACTCCTTGGTTGATCAAGTTAACTTTCTTGCTAATGTTGCAAAAGGTTCAATTCAGAAAAGCCTAGCTTCACTAAACATGCTTTAAGCAGGATACATTAGGTAAAACATACTGAATTGGGGAATACTTACACATGAATCCCAATAGCAGAAAGGCTTCCCCATAAGAGTGCTCGATGATGTTGGTGGACTTAAAACTAGTTGCTGGAGCTTGCTGTATAGAAAACCAAAAGAACTTAACTCAACTGAAAAATACTTATGAAAGACCAATTTATATCAGTCTTTTCTGCCGTGACTGATTTTCATTTCTTAACATACATCCACCGGTTTCTGCAATAACCCAAGCGCAAACCTCAGTCCTAAACTTCAGGGTCACCCCTGCTTTTTTGTTTTAAAATAAAGTGTGTCCTAAATACCCTACTGTATATCGCTGTTTGAGATTTGTACATGAAAATCAAAGTCTAGTCCTAAGCGATGCAAATGTATTTGTATCTATAGCCTCAATTATAAGGTATGCGAACTGGTTTCCAGATCTCCAGTGAACTAAACTAACTTATTCTTCTCCCTCTTGGGTTCCATGATTATGAAGATTATATTTTTAAGGGATTTAAGAGATATCATTTCAATTTTGTCCCAATGTATTTGGGCTTTTCCTAGAAAGTATGTAAAGGTTGTGTTGGTACTGAGATATTTCACGGTTCAGTAGGGGTTTGAGTTGCACCATTACTTTTTTGTTTCTGTCTATCACATTTACTATCATCACTTTGCCTCAGCATGAATAAAATATCCTGCATCTGTTATTGATCAATTGATGTTAAGTTTTCTAGCTAATGTTGTGTAAAATTGAATTCAGTGCTGCCTAGTTCTAGTCTAAGAAATGCTTTTAGTGGATAGTATTGGAGAAAAACATTGTACAGGTCAATATTTACTGTGGAACCCCTGAAGTGAAAAGATACACTTCTCCATAACAGGACTCTTTTTGTTTGTCAATCATGATGTTGTTGTTGAGGACTATAGAAGGGTACTACCAGTAGTAGGATAACTGAAACAAGAAGAAAGAATAAAAAATCTGGAACATTGGCTGGGACTTAGTTCAAGTTGTTGGCCACAGTGCAGGAATTGTGGTAAACTCCTTGACATGTGATCAATTCCTGCTGAAGAAAAAACCTGCTACGTTAGAATAGTGCTAAAAAGAGCTGAACTGAACAAAGCATATGATTCTACAAACTTGAAAACATTTAGAAAAACCCCAAAACCCAGTCCTAAAACACTTTTTGCTGTATAAATGTCCTAAGATTTCCCACAATATATGAATGCAACATTATTTGAGGTTTATCTGTAAAAAGCATTTTTAGTCTGAAGAAATTCAAACGTAGCTTTTTGTTTAGATCCGAATGTCATTATAAGTTCTAACAATTTTGGAGTTGTTGTAAATGAGACTGCACCATCTTTTTCTCTTTATCAGATTGCATGAAACTTAACTTTTATGCGCTTAGTCCCTTCATACCAGACAGGAAGGCAATAGATTTATCATCATCCCACAATAATAGCTTCATTTCTATTGTTACAATTTAGTTGGGTTTTTCATTTCCAAATATCTTGATTTGCTACCAAGACAATTTCTATTCCAGCAGAGACTTGAATTGAGAGTCACTGTTTTTGTCATTCATCTTTTCTATCAACAATTTGTTTTTGAATGAACGTGATGCACTTTGTATGACTTAACATGAAAATGTAGGGAGTATAGTTTTTCAAGCCTTTGACTCATACTTAATAAGTCTGCATAATTTCAGGTATTGAGGCACTCCAACTACTAGTTTTACACCTGTTGGATTGTCAAATACGATTTGTCCCTTTACTTTGGCCTCAAGTGTTCTACATCACCCTATCTTCCTCAGTAGGTCTTATCTGGTTTCATGGAATTGTTTGAATGGCAAAGAAGGAATGATACCATTGCCGCCTCTGCTTATCAGTCATGCATCCGTGTTGCTCTCTGCAGCTTAACAGTCGGTAACGGAGTTTCTCTCTCGCATGCTCTTGAAATTCTTCAAATTGAACTTGCCATCCTTGCTGATTTTCTTTCTCTTTTGCAGCTTCTCTTCGTCCTCAGGTATTTGCAGGGAATCGCATGACATCTATTCTTTCAGTAATGACACGGAGGACTCTTTGCCATTTCTACGAATATCCTTTCACTGCATTTTTCTTTTCTTCTTTATTTCCGTTTTCTCCATGTTTTGTCCTTTGTACTTTAATCCGTGTTTTACTTCTCTACTCCTATGTTTGTAGGCTGCAGATTATCTCTGTTGAAATCAACTGAGAGAAATCATCTGCCTGAGAGGATTCTTGTGCTTCATATTATCCCTTCTTTTTAACTAATCGCTAACCACTCTCAATCTTCCTTTTCTGGATCACCGCAACTTTTTCCATTGAAGTATACATCTCACATTTCAGCAGAAGATGCAGAACCTAATGCGTGACATGGGTTGGGTTGGGATGCTGTTGCTACATAGAACGTAAGAAAAGCAGGTAGGGGTTTTGTGGAAATGTATGACAACCATAACTGTTTTCTTAAATTCTGTTGCTGTTTTTTCAACATAGCATTTGTGCCTTTAATTTTCAACAAGCTGTTAAGAATATTTTTATAGGAGTTAATCGTATCTAAGGAATAATGCTTGAACAGTGCTTGCTTTGTCTGATCAAGAACTGATATTTCAATTGTTCCTAAAGGTCTACCATATACAGTTAGCATCATTAAACTTTTTTTATGTATGCAGGTGTTTCAGTATTTGATCAGAGGGGTTTCTCTTCTTCAGACTTCATCATGTCTTAAATCAAGCAAGATGCATTTGGACTACTATTTGAAGGGACGGATTAAGTGATTTATTTTTAATAAGTCACGTAACTTTAGTGTCATCGAAACATATTTTATTCATTATTGAAAAAGATAACTAAGAAAATAATTCATTGACCATTTCTTCTTAAGTGTTAAGTTACATGACTTTTCCCGGAAAAAAAAGTCACTTAATTCGTCTCCCTATTGGAGGCCATGGGAATGAAAAGTAAATTTTACAATTTTCAGTAACTCCAAATACCCTTTAAATTTTTTATTATCAAATATTTATTTAGATAAGAAAGACAATTCAACTTTATTAAATTTTAAATTTCTTGTTTAGAAATAATATTTCTTTCAATCATGGAGAAAAAATAATTACTAAAAAATTTTAATAAAAAAAATCTGATTGATATCTATTGAAAAATAGTCTCACCAATATTAGGCAAGAAAACTTGAAAAGTGTTCAACGATAGTTCAAAATTTATATTGACTAATCAATAACTGTAATAATGTCAATAAAAAAACCAACCTTTGTTAACGTTAGACCAATCCCTGATTCTTCGGGTTATTAGTAACAAAATAACTTTTGCCTTGATTTTCAGTAGAAGTTGGATTAATTCTGATAACACATAGTCATGTGAGTCGGGACCATCCATGGATCTAAGTGGGATAGATTGATCCACTACAAATGTTTTAAGCAGGGAATATTGGGTAAAACACACAATAAATAGGCTAATATTTACAAAAGAATCCCTGTAGTTTAGAGAAAAGCTTCGAATAAGAGTGCTCTTCATGATGTGAATGGACTTCTAATTGTAAGGAGAAGCTTGCTATGTAGGCTACCAAAAGAACTGAACTTGAAAGTGTTAGTAAATTTAAATGGAATAAACTTAAATGTATTAGCAGGTATGGGTAAACAATATATTAGTTGTTGTGAGTAATTCATGTATTATTCGTGGGATTATTATGGACAGTTGATGTGTTAGTCGATTTTGCTTATTTTGAGTATATCAGTTAGAAATATGGTGAGTCTATGAATTATATTGTTGATTGCAAGAATGGAACAACAACTGTTTTTGCTTGTTTTGAGCATGACAATTAGAAATATGGTAAATCTATGAATTGTATTGTTGATTGTATGAATGAAACAACAATCATTTTTGTTTATTTTGAGTATGACAATTAGAAATATGGTGAGTTTATGAATTGTATTGTTGATTGCATGAATTCAACAACAACACATAAAACGTGAATAAGATTATTCACAAAAGTCTGATTTGCTAACAAAGTGGTATAAAGAGCTAGTTAGCTTGAGTGTCTGAGTAAAATGGGAAAAATATGTTTTTGGTCCCTTAAGTTTGACCCAAATTTGAAAATGGTCCCTGGTTAAAACTTGGTCACTGATTGGTCCATGTACTTTCAAAATCATTGTTTTTAGTCTCTATTTTTTGATGACGTAAAAAATAAAAAACGGTGTGTCATGTGTTATTTATTTTTGTTTAAAAAAAAAACTAGTATTGGCTAGGCCGACGCTTTTCACAAAAAACTGAAAAAAAATATGTTCTTATTCCCTGAAATTTAAACTTAATTTGAAAATGGTCATTGTTTAATCCCTGCACATAGGGATGTCAACGAGGCGGGTAGGGTACGGGTAGTAGCTTCCCCGTACCCTACCCGCTGAATAAATATTTGTCCCGTACCCGTACCCATATCCGTCGGGTATCCGTTATGCGGGTACCCGTCTATTTTTTTCATATCCGCGGGTATCCACGGGTACCCGCAGGTATTTACAAAAATATTTTAAAAAATAAATATTTAACCATAATTAGTGCTTGGATCAAGAAATCTCTTTTCTCCGATTGATTCTTGAAAAACAAACAAATAAAAAATCACGACCAATTTATATTGTAGTTTATTTTTGAATAAAATATTAAAGAAATTACTAACTTCATCAATGTACACCTCTTGCAAC
>Ga0214545_1009592_pt1 | contig 14633 bp, 17 predicted proteins | sample CNSS4metaG_FD_160064 | JGI IMG/M metagenome (GOLD analysis project Ga0214545, IMG submission 160064) | Root nodule microbial communities from cowpea collected in UCLA plant growth center, Los Angeles, California, USA - CNSS4 | ecosystem: Host-associated > Plants > Roots > Nodule | place: USA... | reverse complement strand
TGGCGACGACGGCCATTCGGCGCCATGAGCGCCGTGCTTCGGTGTCGCGGACCGGTCAGCAGCTCGATGTCCTGCGGATGAGCGATTTCAATCGCTTGAGCAGGGGATGGTGCCCAGGAAAGGATTACGTAGCCCTCGATCTATCCTTATGATCTAACTAACTATTTTCAACTGCCTTCGCAACTTGTTACACAGTCTTGTAGCAGTTCCGCCGGCATCTTGTCTTTGAGCAGGTCCCACCAGGACCAGACGCCTCGCCCTTACGAATCGGCAGAGCGGTGGCAGTCGGAGGCGGGTGGGAATTTAGGAATGCCTGCGGCCTCGGCTTCCCCCCGTCCACGACCAAAGAATACGACCGGGCTATTGAGTACGAGGCTGTACAATGCCCGTCTTTCGAACGGCGGACCCTCCGTCCATGGTTTCACCGCAACCAATTTAGCCTCAAGGGTCCTGGAGGCTCTAGCGAAGGAATCATTCGCTATCGTGGGTTCTGATTTCGTTCTTTACAACATTTGGCCTTTCTGTCTTGACTAGACCTTGATTCGTCCAATCGTCGCTTTCGAAGCCGGTTGCAAATTCCACTAGGAAGCCGATGCTCATTTACCGACGAACAAGCCTCCTCGAATCCACTGCACAGACCCTCGTCAATACGGTGAACTGTGTTGGAGTGATGGGAAAGGGGATCGCTAAGGAATTTAAGGAGCGCGAACCGGAAATGTTCGCGGCTTACAAGCGCATTTGCGATCGGAAGCTGCTTGAACCAGGAAAACTGTGGCTATGGAGGGGAACGACTTCTTGGGTCCTAAACTTCCCCACGAAAAAGCATTGGCGATACCCTTCGAAACTCCCCTGGATCGAAGCTGGGTTGAAGAAATTCGCGGCCACTTACGAGGGGCTAGGCATCCAAGAGATTTCTTTCCCGAGGCTAGGCTGTGGAAACGGTGGCCTCGACTGGGAAGATGTGCGCCCACTGATGGAGAAATTTCTGAAGGATTTAACTATCCCAGTGTACATCCATGACTTCGCGGTTGATATCGGTCTGCCCGAACATATGGAAACAGTTGCATCTCAGTTGAGAAACGAAGCAGCTACCCCCGCCTCCTTCGATGGGTTTCTCGCGGCAATCAAGCGGGCGGTTGAGCTGGGCGACGACAAATTTGTTGGCATTGACAGTCGCAACCCTATTGCCGCCTCGATCGGCGAAGATCGAACTCTGAAGCTCGAAACTGAAGCGGCCTCGTGGGACTTTGAAGCGGAAGATTTGTGGGGTGTTTGGGTTGGACTGCAAAAAGGACTACTGACTAAGGAAAAGGCCTCTTGGTCTCAGGCAGGAGCAGGCGAACCTCTACTTTCGGTCCTAAGCGTGTTGCCGGATATCCGGCCGGTGCAGATCCAAGGGGTTACAAAGAACGCCGAAGTAGCCCTTGAGTACAAGCCTGGTGAACGGGGCAGCACGGCGGTGCCCCCAGCTAAGTCTCAGCTTGAACTTGCATATGGCGCTGAGAGCTGAATTCATCGAAGCACACATTGCGAGATGGGAGCAGGCTCTAACCGGCCCGTTCCATCCCTATCGAAGCAAGTGGCCCAGCCGCTTATTCCACCACGCCCCTCTCCAAAACGCCGTCAAGATACTGCTTGATGGTAACTTGCGCTCTCGAGATGATCCGGAGAACAAGCGCGAAAAGGACGTCGCGGCGCCGGGCGTAATCGACGCCAGGAACCATGCACACGGCTCCGCGCGACTTTATTTTCGGCCCCGCAATCCAACCCAATACAATATCGAGGGCATCCGCAAACCTGGGGAGTGCAAGTACGGGGAAGAAACACACGCTCCAGTCTTGATGATGATGGTCTTCGACGCGCGTCAAGTTCTAGCGCATCCTCAGATCCGATTTTGCGATCGCAACATGCAGCTGGGCAACGCGGTACCCGGCGACACAGAGGAATACTTCTCCAACATTCCATTTGCTAAGGTATTTCATGAAGGCAATACGGGAGGCGATCGCTCCATCAGAGATCATCGCTGCGCCGAGGTGTTGGCGGAATCCCCTCTTCCACTCGCAAACACCTTACAATGGGTCTACTGCCGTACCGCGGCAGAGCGAGATACGCTCTTGCACATGCTGGGAGAAAAGCAGGCGAGTTGGGCACAAAGAATTCAGATATCCAATGACCTTCAGCTATTCGAGCGCGACTTCACCTTCGTGGATTCCGTTTTCTTAACCGCGAATGGAGTCAACTTTCAGCTAAACCCAAGGCGTGACCTGAAAAATATCGCTTTGGCTGTGAAGGTTTGGAACGCCAAAAACGAGCAGATTGTTAATTTCGCGAACCCCGATGTCGCTGCGAAGCCCACCGACGGGAACTACAAGGGCTGGAGAATTGAAGCTCCCTTCTCCAACGGGACTTACTTGGTTCGCTTAGAGCTGGAAGGCCATCTTGCATTCGAAGCTTATCTGTCGCTAGGGCAAAACATCGTGTGACCGATGCTTGCTGGGGTCGCGACCACGACAAAATCCGCGTCAACGGATCGGTCTAACTGCAACAAGCCCAGTCGTGTCAGCAGGATTCACAGCTCAAACCTCGTTGCGCGCGCTCACAAGGTACACCGAGGACCCGAACTCTAGGTGGGCCTTCCGGCGCCGTCAGAGTTTTTGCGTCTGCCCGCAACTGGCGTAATGGGGCGTTTACGCTTGCTAAACCAAGATGAGCCCGGAACCCAGGGTGATTTGGATGACGACGCTTTATACCATTGGCTACGAAGGTACGGATATCGATCGCTTTGTCGCCACGTTGAAGGTCGCCAAGGTGCAGCTCCTGGCTGATGTCCGTGCCGTGCCGATCTCGCGAAAGAAGGGGTTTTCGAAGAACAAGCTTCGCGATCGCTTGGAGAAAGAAGGTATTCGTTACGTTCACCTCGCTCCGCTTGGCGATCCAAAGCCGGGCCGGGACGCCGCGAAGGCGGGCAATTTCGCGCGATTCCTGCGAATCTACAACAAGCACCTCTCCCAGAATGATCCGCAGCAGAGCCTAAAACAGCTGGCTAAGCTGGTAGACGAGCAGTCGACCTGCCTGATGTGCTTTGAGCGCGATCCCAGTGGATGCCACAGGTTGATAGTTGCATCGGCACTACCGACTCAGGTCACTATGTTCCATCTGTTCGGTGATGATCCTGATCGCTATGTCCGCAGCTCAGCAAAGCTCCCGCGTCGTCGTCCTGGTCAAAGCGCTGCCCCAACCCAGTAAGACCTACGGGGAGACTGTTTGTTGCGCTGGCGTGACCTCTGATGGCGATTGGAAGCGACTCTTTCCAGTCCGATTTCGGCACCTTCAGGGGGATAGTAGTTTCTCTCGGTGGAATTGGGTGAAATTTGCCTATCGCTCCCCTACCCGGGATAAGCGAACCGAGAGCTGTCATGTTTACGAAGACAGCATCGTGATTGAGGGCCGCTTACCACGAGACGAGCGGGCGCGGCTGCTAACACCGCTCATCGCCGGTTCAGCCAAGGAAGCAATGGAACATGGAAAATCGCTAACCCTTATCCGACCTCGGAACACTAGGTTCATTGCGAAGCGCAAGTCAGCGGCTGATCTGCTTGAGGAGCGAGAAGCGTACAAGCTCGCTGCCCAGCAGACCTCGATCTTTGACAAGGAATTGGCGGAGCTGGAGCCATCTCCCTTCGATTTCAGGTTTCAATTTGAGGACCAGGACGGCCGCCATGATTACCAGAACGGAGACTGGGAAACCCACGCGATGTTCTGGCGCTGGCGGGCTGAGTACGGTGAAGCAGGTGCATTAGATCGGATGCGAGCTGTTTACGACGAAGAGTATCCCCGCAAGGGTATGGCCTTTGCGCTAGGAAACCAGGCCAAAAGGCCGCAGACTTGGCAATTGCTAGGGGTGCTCCGGTTAGATGAGATTATTCAAGGAGACCTCTTTAAATAGCTCTCCGGCCGGAAAGCGCGATTGAGAACACTCCATTTCGCGACCCCGCTTCGCTTCGAGATGCTACGTCCGTTGCGCCGCTGCTAGCGGGCTCCGACAACACAGCGGGTTCATGGCCCTTTCGTGCGTGGCGGGGTTGACTTTCGGATGTCCTCAGCGGCCGACGTGAGTACGAAGGCGCGATGCAGGAAATTCTCTATTATGTCGACAATATGCCCCAAACGTTCGGCAGTAGGAGTGTAGCCCCGGTGCGCCGATGCATTACCGGCATCTGCAACCGCATCAAGCGTTACCTTCTCTTGCGAGCTAATGAAGCCTTTGTTGACTAAGGCTGACAGCTTGCCCTCAAATCCCCCTTTGGGATCACCAATTAACAAATAGCCGGCCCTATCAAGCAAGGTGCGGGCGCCCACCGATGCGAGCACGTTCAAGCCAGCGTCCAGAGCTGTATAGAGCTCATCGAGGACGTCTCTAAGAACCTCGTCGTTGATGCTGTCGGACCAAATCGGCTTTCCGCGAACAGTCTGAGCCGGGTAATAAGCTTCCTTTATACCCGGACGCATCACAAGCTGCCCGCTTTCATCGTAGTCCATCTGATCCCATTCCGAGAACCAGTGCTCATGCCGGACGGAGAGAGTGTCGCACCCGCAGCACTGGAGTACGTCGTACCTATGCGTCCAAGAAACTGGCCCATCGCTGCCCCCGGCCGTGTGGCTGGCGCGAATCCAAGAATTCTTAAGGCCGTGACACTTGTTGCAATGCGCCTTGGTGATCTGATCGGGAGCCTGCGTGGCATTTGGCGCAGATGGGATGGCTACCGCTTCAACCTTGGGCGTCTCTAGTCGGGCCCGCCCTCTGTTGGTGATCCTGATGCAGTTGTCAGGGACGAATTCGATGAGACCTTCGCGCTCGGTGCGAGAGATCAGTTGCTCAACTCGTTCTCCATCAAGTGTACCGACCACAGCCGTGAGGTCGTTTTCATCCGGGAGTTCGACAGTGCCGAGATGATCGTCATCGAGCTGCGTAGCAGCCCAGACCAGCAGGTTTGTCATTTGTCGCTCGATCGAGGGGAGCGGCTGCTTGAGCATGTCGTCAAGATTGGCCGAATTGATTTCGGGCCATATGGTATTAGTTGTCGCCGACATCGCTCGAACGGCGTAACTCAGACGCGCGACCATCTTCGGATCGCCTTTCGCAAGGCGAGAATGCAGCATCGCTAATGCCGAGCCAGTGATCTGAAAGTTCCCGCATTTGCGACAATTTACCCGCCTGTAATCGCCACCGCTGGCTTCCTCATGGCTCACCGACGTCCTGCAAATCGGGCAGTGTCCCATTCATCCTCTCCAGCACTAACCGGTTCGATCCATAACACTTTGCGCGAAAGTGGCCTATGTGCGGATCTAATTTTCTCCAAGCTGTGGGCTTGGGATCGGCGCGCTAGACGATCGAACGGGCAGAGTTGGAGGCCAATGTAATTACCCTCCGGAGCTGGCGAAAGGAGTCGCCGCGTGGCAGCCCCGGCAGTACTTTGTTTTGGGTCTCAAATCCGAAAGATGACCTCGTAGCGACGGCCAGCGAATTTCCCCCCGTGGCCCTCGTCAATTTCCGAAGCATTCAGCGTCGCACTCGGTTCATCCAGCGGCTCGTATCATGCACCTGGGTGATACAGGTCGGCGCAGCATCCACGCGTGGCCTTGGGCTGAGTCGTTTTGACTCATTCGAACTCTCTTGCCCTGCGATTCTGGAGAAAAATAATAGGACAACGCCGGTTGTCGAACTCTTTCGCTGCCGTGCCGATTGCGAGGGGAATGACATGAACTGCAGGTTTGTTGCCTACTACCGTGTATCGACGCGGAAGCAGGGCCAATCGGGACTTGGGCTCGAGGCCCAAAGACAAGCGGTCGCGAATTACCTAGGAGAGCGCAGCTCTGCTGTGGTTGCCGAGTTCACCGAGGTAGAAAGTGGCCGGCGCGACGATAGACCAGCGTTGGAGCAGGCACTCATCGCAGCGCGGGTCCATCGTGCAGCGCTGGTAGTTGCTAAGGTTGATCGCCTAACTCGCTCAGTTGGCTTCCTGTCCCGGCTTCTGGAGGCTGGCGTGGACGTAAGGTTCGCTGACCTGCCTGCGTTAGAGGGCCCAACAGGCCGCTTCATGTTGCAACAGATGGCAGCGGTGGCAGAGCTGGAGGCCGGGCTGATTTCTGCTCGCACGCGGTCTGCTCTCGCGGCGGCAAAGGCGAGAGGCCAACACCTAGGCGGCTATCGGGGCGGAGGTTTTACCTCGAAGGCAAGGGCACTTAGCAGAGAGACGCTCCTAAAGTCGGCGGAGAGACGAGCTCTGGACCTCGCTCCCATTTTGCGAGCCCTTCGCTCGGAGGGGATTACGTCACCATCGAAGATCGCCCAAGCGCTGACTTCGCGGGGCATTCCCACCGCAAAAGGGCGAGCTGTTTGGTCTGCTCCGGCCGTCCGGCTCATCCAAGCCCGTCTTGCGGCCAGGGCAAATAAGGAACCGGCTGATCGGCGGCCCACTTGACAAAGCTGGTCAGATCTATAAATCTACTAATCTATAGATTTATAGAGGAGTAGCAAAATTGAAGACCATAGGCGTTTCAACCGCGGTGTTTGCGGCCATCTGGTCGCTCCGCAAGGAAGGAGAGGAGACCGAAGACGCGATTCTGCGGCGAATTCTCAAAGTCGATTTGTCGAAAGCTGAATCGTATCAAACGGCAGTACTGGGCTTCAAAGACGAACGATCGGGCGTTGAATTTCCCGAAGGGTTCGAGATCTTCAGAACCTACAAGGGGAGGGATTACCGGGCCCAAGCGACGCGTGGTCGATGGCTACTGCTGAATGACAACTCCACGCACTCGTCTCTGCACAAACTGAGTTCGGCGGTCGTTTCAGGCAATGAGAACTCTTGGCAAAATTGGAAGTATAGGCGGCACGATGGCACCGACGGTCTGATTGATCGCCTGCGAGGAGATCAGTCATGAGAAAGCCGGCTGCAACGCGTCCGGTTCGGGAGCCCAGTGAGGACGAGTGGAAAGTAGCCCAGGAGGAATTTCTGCGGAAGGAAGCGCGTCGCCGTAAGATCGAAGGCGACCGGCGGAAGGCAGCGATGAAGAGACTTGGTGCCGAGAAGCTTACGCCGGCCGAAATCGGCTGGGCGGCAGGTTTTTGGGATGGTGAGGGCCATTGCAATGCCCGAGAGCGCAACGGTGAATTTCACTGCTCACTAGATCAGGAAGACCGAGTGTTGTTGGAGCGGCTCGAGGCGGCCGTCGGCGTCGGACAGATTTCGCCAATCAAGCGGCGGCTTTCTGCGAATGGCAAGATGCAGTTCATCTACACGTACCGAATAACCAATCAACCTGACCTCGAACGGCTCTGGACCGCTATCGGCATCCACTTAGGTCCGGCCAAGGCGGAGCAATTCGCACGAGCGATGAGCGTACCCATTCATACAATTTTGCGGAAAGAAAAGCCGATGCCTGAAGGGATCAGGAGCGCTGTAGTTCGTGCTCGCGCACGACGCTCGGAATCCAATGGTAAAGCATCCCGATAAGCGAGTGCGACGACGGGCTGCCTTAGAGGAGAGCATCCGCCTAGGCCCGCTCGCAGCGTCCGCGAAGTGCGCCATTCCCGGCTGCGGGCGCCCGACCATGAAGGCGGCCCGCGAAGGCCTCGCTCCATTCCATTGCCGACGCCACGTTGAGCACCGGGCGCGTCATGGGTCCTTTTGGCGGCCGAGCTTCAAGGCTTCCGAGTTGCGGCCGTTCATCACGGCAGCAACCGCATATGTCGGCCTTCGGGCAGCTAACGATAAGTTCATCGCCGCCGCGATTGCGGACATGGGGCGGGCCCTAGAGGACGCTGGCCCGGTGGAAATTGCGACGCGCCTCAAAGGCATGTCCGCCACAAAGCGGGCCAAGATCGCGCTTGCGAGGCTCCGCGTTGAAGGCGTGCCCCCGCAACGTATTGTCTCCATCGTCCTCGCCGTCGCCGCCCTCATCACGGCCGACGCCACCGCGCCCCGCGCAAAGGAGTTTCGGACGGTGCAAATCTGCAAGGCCGTCCACCGTCTGGCCTCTGGCACGCATCGTGTGTGGGTCCTGGAGGACCATCAGGGCAGGAAGCGGCAGATCGAGATGCATGCATTCCCCAAGTCCACCGGGCGGGTTCTGCGGGAGATGGGGCGAATGCTGGAGGAACCCTGCGACTGGGTCATTGAGAAGCATGTCGAGGGCGTTCTGGCCCACCGGCAGCGCTATGGGCGGCCCCGTGCGGCGGGTTGATCGGTCCTCGACAATTCGCGAGCCGCAGCATTCGAGCGAGCGATCTGGTCGGAGTGAAGCAGTGCGTGCATATCGAGGGTTCGAGCCGGTCATTTTGAACACGTGACTCACGCCCCATGACGCAATCACCGAACACAATGTGGTTCGATCCACTGCTCCGGGCCAAGACAGCCAAGCTTCGCTATGCAGTCCACCGCTTGCGCGATGCACTCCTGCACCACGAATCTGCGAGCGGCGCGAGGAAGCGAGCGCGGAAGGAAGCGGACAAGGAGAAATTCGGCCTCGCCGTTGAAGCGCTGGCCTGCAATTTGATCCTGCTAAGCGCCATCCAATCCGGCCTCAAGCTCGCGGTGCCCCGGTCGCACGGCTTTCTTTGGCGGGGCGACGGCGGCGCCAGTCCGGTATACGGCCAGCACTTCCTTACCGCGATAGATGGGCTTGCTTCGCTTGGCCTGATTGAAGAGGAGCGAAGGGGATATAAGCTGTCCGCCAGAGTGCGCCTGCCGTCTCTCATTCGACCCAGCACAGCGCTCGCTGAGCATCTTCCGCTAGCGCCGCCCGATTGGCGAAGCGTTAAGCAAATCGACGACCGCGCTCTGATCGTCTTGAAAGAAGGCAAGGATGATGACGGACGTGGGGCCCCGATTGCCTTCCGGGAGACTGCCAAAACGCGCCAGCTTGCGCGAGAGATGGGGCGCATCAATGAGTTTCTCCGCAGCGCGGACATTGAGGTGGCTGATCAGAACGCCGGCCTCTCGTTAGGGAGGGATGGGCAGGTCATCGCCCCCTATCGCCGGTCCCTTCGGCGAATCTTCAATAACGCCGATTGGAAGCAAGGGGGCCGCCTCGCTGGCGGCTTCTGGATGGGCATGGAGCGGACCCAGCGGTTTGAGTGCATCCGGATTGATGGCGAGCGAATTGCTGATGTCGATTACAGGCAACTCTTCCCGCGCCTCGCCTACGTAAGGGCGGACAAGCCGCAGCCGAAAGGTGACATCTACGACGTGGCGGGAGATGGCTCCGGGCGAGATGGCTGGAAGACGCTGATGAACGCGATGTTGTTCTCGGACGGACCTCTCCGGAATTGGCCGAAGGGCACGCTTCAGCACTTCCCCTCGGGCTTTAAACTCCGGACCGCGACCGAGATGCTAGCCGCGCGCCACGCACCTATCGCTCATTTGTTCGGGACCGGGCTAGGCTTTCAATTGATGCGCGTCGAGAGCGATATGTTGATCGGGATCATCGCACATCTGGCGAGCCTCGGGGTCACCGCTCTGCCACTCCATGACGCGGTGCTGGTCGCAGAATCAAAGGCCTATGTTGCGGCTGACGCGATGCAGGCTGCTTTTAGCATGGCAACGGGGTCTTCCTGCGCGATTGTTTCCGTAGAATTTTCTAAGCGATAACAGTCTTTTACACCGAAAAACGGCCTTACGCCTCCGCTAATGGAGGAGGAAGCTAAAGGGAGGAGCTTCAGGGGTGGGGGCCAGAACTTAGAGGTCGTATCAGGGGGTTCTCCAAGGGTGCCTTCAAGTTGGGGGCCACACCACCCCATACCCATTGTAACTGCCTAGTGCGGCCTCTAAGGGCCGCCCTTCACCGACCCTAAAGGGTCACCTCCAAGCTCGGGTGAGTGATACCACCCCTCCTACATGGACACTTAAGGGCAATCCAATAAGGCCAACCTCCTAGGTCGAGCCAGGGGGCCACTCGCAGTTCGGACGAATGAGCCCAAGTCCACCCATTGACCGATCTATGATGAAGCCACAGGCGGCAGCGCGACGCAGAATTACCGAGCCTACTGGTCTGCTTTGGCTAGAGGCCGACATCCGCGCGGCACCACGAGCAAGGTCTGTTGAGGGCCAAAAGGCGACGTTCACTCGCCTTCACTCCCCTCAGGGCTGCGCATCCACCAGCGCGCGCACCTCACAAGGATCGACTTCGCTTTGACCGTCGATGACCTCGACCTTCTCTAGTGCGTCAATCCTGTCCAGAGCGTTGCTCAGGAGATTGCCCATCACCACCAGCGACCAGTAGAGTTGTTGTGTTTCCCCCCGTGATGCAGCTTCGATTGCTCGCTTGATTTCCGCTCTCATCGCCATCAGTCGTCGTCCTCACGCGCGGGGGGGGGGGCTCGTCAAGTGAACAGCACGTTTCAACTGTCTTGGTCTTCAGCGTTTCAAAGCCTTCGAAAGCGTTGCCCCGGTCCACTTCTCTCAGGGGCCTGAACTGGCTAGGCGCCCCAGCGGCTCGCGGAAGCGTCCTCCTCTTGGCCATGTTTTAAGTAGCCGTTGGTGCCTCAGAACCGCGAACCGTAAGCGTCAACGTGAAGTGGGCTAGGCCGGTGTTTGGGGTTGGATTGTCGTTGACGATCATCTGCCAAGGCTGGTCCTGCCAAATACTCCCCGCTCTGCTTTCGCTCAATACTGCGCCGGCAAGCCTGATCGCTTCGAGTTTTGCCGCAGCAACGTCTGGCAGTTGCAAACCGTCCCGATCGAAGAGATCGGTTCCGTCCATGATGTGGAAGTGGAAACGAGGCAAGACACTACTCCCTTTGGGCGGGAGCGCTATAGCGTCTCTCAGTCAGAGGCCGGCCGTGGACAATCCTCTTGATGCACACCAACTAGCATGGCAAGGCCCCCGTTCCTAACGAAAAGCGGAGTGCCTCCAGTTCCGCTTCGGGTCACATGCTGACGTTCTTTGAGTGATTGCCGAGGTCCGCTCTGGATCGAGAGCGATCTTGGGCAATGCGTCCACTATCGGTGCCGGACCGTGCTCTCTCGCGGTCGATGCTCAAAATGATCAACCTGACACCGGTCGAAATTCAGGACTGCCCCCGCCCCTTCCTCTGAGGCACGAGCAACCGGTCAGGGGTCGTCTTGAGGGCCTTCGCCAAGCGGGCCAGGACGATGATGGTGCAGTTGCGGGTGCCCCGCTCCACCTGACTGACGTAGGTCCGATCCAGCCCCGCCTCTAAGGCCAAATCCTCTTGGGACAGCCCAAGACCCTTGCGGGCCTTCCGCACGGCCTCTGCCACCACATCAACGATCCCAGTCTCGTCATCCATCCATGGGAGCAGGCCGCCATGATGACTTTGGGTCTACGGACTATGAGTCCCATTTTTACTTGAGTGATGGTGACTATCGTCTACAATTGTTGTTGCCCAGCAATGAGGAACGCCGGAATGGCCAGCACGGAGAACACTGCCCCAAAGCTATCTGAGGACGACCCCATCAAGGTTCTATTCGATATGGCCAGCTACTGGGCCACCATCTGGGGCTTCATCGCGCTCTGCCTTTGGCTCGAACATCAGGTTCTGAAGCGGCTGGATATCGAGTCGGGCGGCCTCCAAGTTGCCATCCTTCTTGTGAGCACACCGGCCATATTCTTGGCGACGGTCACTTGCATCCAGAAGACCCCCAAAGCGCGGCTGATCTTGGAGCGGGCCCGTTACGTCGTTGTCTTGGTCGTTGCGGCCTTACTCGGAGCCTATCTTCACGCGAGGCACGACGGCGATTCTTACGAGAGTCACCTGCGCGATGGTGCCATGCTCGCCTGTGCGAAGATCGCAGCCTGCAAGGAGTCGGCAACGCAATACGCCAACACCCGCTAGTGGCCAAGTGATTCAGACTTGAACCAAGGCTCACCTGCCTAGCGCGAGATCGAGAAGCTGAGCCAATCGAACTCCCGCTTTGAGCAGTTGCTTTTTCACAACCGGCTCGTTCGCCGCCAGATACTCCTCGGAGATCGTCACACTCGCCTTTGGTGGATCGCACGAAGGGCCGCTCATCACGCAATAACCCGTCGATAGCGCCCGCGCGATCGCAAATGACTCGGTTGCCCAATCTTTTGGAGTAGAGGAGAGCCACTGCGATTTCTCTTCAGGAGTCATCGCCTGAATGAGTTCATCGGCGGCGTCCGCCCAATCTGGACCTATCGAATAGAGCACCAAACAATTGTCCCACACGGCGTGCAAGTTCTTACATTCACCGCTGGATACGATTTTGTTTCCTCCACGGTCGTCCTCGAAGGAAACATGAAGCGGTTGATGCACATCGCCGACCCAATGCCCCAAAGACTTAAGCGCTATCAGTCGCTTCGAATCGTCTTCGCTCGTAGAAGATAAGATTTGCGTGTCGCTTCGTATGGCGGATAGGACGCACACATCCGCTTTAGGGCACTCGTCGGCTAAAAAGCCCCCAGCATCTCTGGCTAGATTTACGAAATGCTCCGGGGCCCGAATGCGTGGATTGTCCGGAAATGTGCAAGAGTCTGAGAAGCTTTTGAATCGCGTATCTAGGGCAATGAGCCTTTCAATTTCGGCTCTCGTATCTTGCCGCACGAGCTTGAAGGCGATTTCGCAAATTGCTTGATGACCCTTGTCACCCCAAGCGTAGGCTTCGGAGTAGGACCAGCAGAAAGCCAACGTGGCAACAAGCAATCGACCCACCGGCATCCCTCGCATAGCGACCTCACGCATCGAAGCATTCTTTTTCGAAGACGGCAAACACGACAAGAACTTAGACCACCATGCTCGGAAACTTGGCAATGGCGTTTGCCCTCGCCTTGATGGTAACGTCCCCGTAACCCTCCGAGACGTTGCGCGGCGCATGCCCCTGAATGGCATCCAGCACGCGCATCTCGACGCCTTGATCAATGCCCACCGTTTTGAAGCGATGGCGCCAGCCGTGGCTTGGATCAACGTTCTTGTCCTTCACCACCTCGCGGACGAATTCATTGACCTTGTTCCTCGCCGTCTTCACCGCGTTGCGCACACCTAGCTCACCGGCCTTTGGTTCAATGAACAGATAGCCGCCCTTCGACTTCTCGAAGAACGCGACGAAACCTTCCTCAATGAGTTGCCGATGGAGCACGACATCCCGCGCTTCGTCCGTCTTCACCGGTCCCGCTTCAGGCGTCACATGCAGCACCCAGAGCTTGCCTTCTCGCCTGAGGTCCTCTTTGCGTATCTGGATCATCTCGCCCACGCGAGCACCCGTGAAGGCACATAGCCACGGCACCCACCGCTTGGCCGCTGCGAGCTTAGGGGCTTCCCGGCCGGGCACGAACTCCCGGGCGTGCTTCAGGATGGCGACGGACTCCGAATCATAGAACCCCTTAGACCGGAGCTTGCGCGACTTGCCGACCTTGATGGTGATCCCTTCGGCGGGATTGCTGGGCAGCCGACGATTGACCACCGCCCAGCCGAACACCGTCTTCATCCCCGCGAGGTCGCTGTCCTTAACGGTCTTCGGGCTAACGCCGCTTTGCACGCGATAGTCCTTGAAGCGAACGACGTCCTCGGGCGTCACCCGACTTGCGATGTCGTGCTTCAGGAATGTCACAAGACGGGCCATCGAGTTGCGATAGCTCTCGTAAGTGCTCTGCTTGCGGCCGGCCCGCTTGGCTTCCTTCCACCAGTCCTCCACGAGACCAGTGAGGGAATTCTTGGAGGCGCCCCGCTTTGGCTGTTCCTTCTGCGCATCCGCCGGACCCTGCCACTCGGGGAAGCGGGCGGCCTTGGGGTCGAGCGAGTAATCTCCCCCGGCGTTCCGTTTGCGGGTCGCGAACGCGTCACGCAGCGCCATCCAAAAGGCGGTGAGCAAGAGCGCGCGCGATTCGCTGTCTACGCGTCGGATGCCCTTGGTCAGCAAGAGGCGGTCCACGATGGCCCCGAGCGCCTTCTCTAATCGCCTGGGCTCACTGTCTCGGCCGATCCTCTCCCACATCTCCGTTACGGCCGCCCAGTGAGCTTCCTGCTCCTCGTGGCTCTCGGTGTCGGGCTGCCAGCCGGCCCCGGGCGTGTGGACCATGGCGACACTCCGGGCGCGGCTCTCGCTGTCCGCCCAAACGCGATAGAGTTCGCCCGCCAAGGCCGTTGCCTGTCGGTGCGTGAGATGCACGGGGACATCATTGCGGAGCGCCGCCCAGACGGATTCCAGATAGGCCGCCGCGAGCGCCTGACGGGTCTTGATCTCGCTGGGGTCCGTGGTGCGAAGGGAGAACCGGACGGCCTGAGCGCCCTCGCGAAGCGTCACGAAAACGAAACTGTCACCGAGCGGAATCGCCAGTTCGAGACCGACTGCTTTGCGCCGGACATCTGCCGGAATGCGCTGCACGAAGAGAGGAAAGCGAGACCCGTCCCGGCGCATTGGCCGAACAACCCTAAACAGCAATGTTACACCCCATTGTTACACAGTCGGGGCCAACGCAACACTCTGAAAGGGCTTATCTATCTGGATTTGTTTGCAATCCAGAAAAGCATGGTGCCCAGGAAAGGACTCGAACCTTCACGGCCGTTAAGCCACTGGCACCTGAAGCCAGCGCGTCTACCAATTCCACCACCTGGGCATGCCGTTTGGGGCACGGAGGCGGTTACTACGGTTCGG
>Ga0214545_1009587_pt1 | contig 14635 bp, 4 predicted proteins | sample CNSS4metaG_FD_160064 | JGI IMG/M metagenome (GOLD analysis project Ga0214545, IMG submission 160064) | Root nodule microbial communities from cowpea collected in UCLA plant growth center, Los Angeles, California, USA - CNSS4 | ecosystem: Host-associated > Plants > Roots > Nodule | place: USA... | reverse complement strand
ATATATATATATATATATATATATATATATATATATATATATATTTCATTTTTTTTTCCTTTTCGTTATACATATTTTTCTTTGATCTTATATTATTTAGTATGTTCTATATCCACAAAGTTCACTCACATCTTTAATGTATTTTTCCCCTTATCACAACCTTAGTTATGTTCTTTTTTGGTGGTTATGTTCAAATGACGTATAACCAAATTCAAGTTAATAAAATAGTTTATAAGTCTCTCAATTGATTATTTCTATTCTTTTTTAATATTTTTATTTATTATTTATTTTGTTTCACATGAGAATATTTGACTTTTAATTTCAAGTTCTCAATCTTGTAAATTCTTCATTTACTAGGTAATATAAAACCTTATCTACTTTATTTTCTTTGATCCTTTATCATGTAGAATACTATTTTGATGAATTTTTATATAATTATTTTTATTTCTTAACTCATTCTCATAAGTGTATTTTTTCCACCACAATTATATAAAGACATTTCATGTACTATAATATAATAATGGTTTAATTACTCCATTCATCCAAGATTTGGTTGAAAACTTTCAAGTCGATCTCCACTTGAATTTTTTTTCTTTTTCAAGCAAATCTCAATTTTTGAAAAATTGAAACAATTAAGACTTTTTTGTTAATATCATACCAACGAAACATGATAGGTGTTAATTCATAGTTTTTTTTTTTAATTTGTTATTGATATGTAAGGTTTGTGGCGTATTACATGTCAATGTAAGTGTCATGGGTTATTGTCTTATATTTAATTTCATCCCATATTTGTCTTTCTCATTCAATTCAGTCCAACTTTTTAAAAATATGGAGTAATATCGTCCTTCTCTAGATTAGGACCAAATTTTTTATTTGTATAAATGTTGTACTTATATTTATATTAAAATATACTTTTTTATTAAATATTTGTACAATTATTTTTAATCCAATTATAACATATTATTGGATTCCGTTTAAATAAATTATTTTTAATCTTATAAAAGAATATGAGTAATAATATAGTAATTCTAAATACTTACTTTTTTCGAAATGAAACTTAATTTTTTTAATAAATATAATAATATTTATCTGATAAATAACAAAATATTGTTTCACTTAAAATAAAATAAAATATAGAATAATATTTTTCTCACTTAAAAATATTAAAATTTAAAATAAAATCAATTTAAAATAAAATCAATTTTAAATAAAATCAATTTTAAAAAATCAATTTTTATTAGATAATTAAAAAAATATACAATAACATACATAATTAATATCTAAAATTAAAATTTAATTATTATTATCATTTTTATAACAATAAAGTAATTTAACATGTAATTACTTTAGTTATTTTAATTTAATGTTAGAAATTTAATTTTAATAAAAATAACAAACAATATAACATCTATACAAATAATAAATTTGGTTCTAATTTGGAAAGGGACAACATTGGTGAATTTTATTAAAAACTAAGACTGAATTGACCCAAACATGCATATATAGATTGAATATAAGACAATGATACTTGATACTAACACTGACATATGGCACTAGCATTGACATGTGACACTACCAATGTCATGCACGCCACATATTTGACACGTGGAGAAAACAATTTTTTTAAAAACAAAAATAAAACAAATATTTTGTTAAAATAAGAAAGTTGTGAAGTGACATGTGTGTCATGTATTTAATGTCGTTGGTAAGACATCAACGAAAAACATCTAATTGAATCAACTTTTTTAAAATTGGGACTTGATTGAAACTAAAATTCAAGTAGAGACCGACTTAAAACTTTTCAACCAAACTTGAGACGAATGGAGTAATTAAGCCTATAATAATTTTATATCATTGTCATAAATGTTATTTATCATCATCCAACATACGTTGAAGTTCAAAAGATAAAAAAATTATATCTAAATTCAAATTATTACTAGTTTAATTCTTTTTTCTTTGTGTGATTTCGTTCAAGTGGTGTATGATAATCTATATTAAGACCAACTTACAATATATATAAGTGAGTGCAAATCTTACCTTACAAGCCAATTTCATGGGGTTGAGTTAGGTTTAAAGTCCACTTCTTAACATAGTATCATAATCATGGGTTAGAGACTATCCTACCGAAGTTTGTTATTTGTTTGGTCTATTGTTCCACCTGCTATTGGACCATGTTAATTTTGATGCACCAATCTTTCACAACCAAGAGGGGGTGAATTGGTTTCTAAAACTTTTGATTCGTTTTTACACTTGAAAAACAATTTTTGTTAAATCTTTAACCAATTGACAAAAGGAGTTTAAGAATGCATATTGTTCAACCTTTATACTTAGCAAAAATTTAAAAGAGAATGAAAGAGAGCACAAGAGACAACAAGATTTATATTGGATCGATTCAAAGGAATCTACATCCAATCTCTAGTTATCCTCACTAGAATTTTCACTATAACAACAAGAGAAGGAATACAAGAAACACATATGCAATTTCTAAACTCTAAAATCACACTTCTTGAAAACACTCCTTCAAGAAATGTGCAAACTGTAATGATCCAAGCAATTATACACAATTACCATAATCACAGTGATAACACAAAATTTCATATTCAAGAAACTATAAAAACTAGTGAAAAATAGTAGCAATGATGGAACAGTAACACCTGATTCAGTGCACAACTTTTGTGTCAAGATTACACCCTCTTCATTGGATCTTGGTAATCATTCTTGATGAACACTTAAACCCTTGCTGCAGAATTTGCTCTAAGAAGATATTCAACACTTTTTCCTCTTTCTTTTGGTTGAAAAAAATCTCAAAAACAACAGGTGCAGTGATCTGATTATATGAATAAGCTACTGTCTGGACGTACCTAGTTGACTAGATTATTTGGCTAATCAACTAGATTATGATAGAACTCAAGTTCATGTTCCAGGACTAATCTAGTTGACTAGATTAGTATTCTAGTCGACTAGCGAGACAACAAAACAACAATTTTAACTCTTATACACATACCAAATATAGCCTCATGTTCTAATCAACTAAGTGTGAGGCATTTTAACACATATAGCATGGCACACAACATGTTCACACACAAACACGCACACGCGCGTGCACACACACACACACACACACACATATATATATATATACATATATATGTATATATATATACATATATATACATATATATATATATATATATATATATATATATATATATATATATGTATATATATATATATATATATATATATATATATACATATATGTATATATATATGTATATATATGTATATATATATATATATGTGTGTGTGTGTCTTATTTGAATTCCAGCACTTCTATGCTATCATTTTTCTTATGGACATCATCAAAAATATCACAAATACACGCAATAGCAACAAACCATCCATTAATATCTAGTCCCAAACACAAGATGTATAGGCCTTGGCGTGAGGGAGGCATGTTGGAAGTTCCACATTGACTAGAGATAAAACTGATTTATAATATATAAGTGGATGCAAATCTCACCTTAAAAGCCAATTTTGTGGGATTGAGTTAGGCTTAAGATTCACCTTTCAAAAGAAAAGTACAAAGACAATAGAAATATCTTTAAACATGAATATTTATTTTCTTTTTATATTTAAAAATAGGGTTAAATATGTTTTTGGTCCCTTAACTTTCAGTGAATTTTGGAATTAGTCAATTTCGAAAATTTGGACCAATTTAGTCCTTCATCTTTCGAAATACGTGGATTTAGTCATTTTAATAAAATTTTGTTAAGTTTATTTGACATTTCAAGCGTGTTTCATAATAGTATTTGACTTAACATTAAAGCAAAAATGTGTCAAACAATATAAACAACTCAAATATAATTTTAAAATGCTAATGAGGTAAAGGAAGAATACATCTATCATTTTATCTTTTCATTTTATTGTTTTTTTATCTGTTCATAATTATTTTTATTTCTATATTTATATTAAGTGAGGTGGCTCTAACCTCATTTTAATTTATATTTAGTTCTCTTTCTTATATGTTTATTTATATTGATCTGTAGTCATGTAGTGGTCCTTTTTATTTATATTTATTTTCAATTATGCATTGATTCTATTTATTTATTTATTTATAGAATTACGTAGTTTAATATTAAAATAAAATTTATGACAAATAAAGATATCATAAAAGTTACTCGTATAGTTTAAAAGACATCACATACGACAATGAAAAAGAAAATTAAAATTTTATGTTTAACACTAATTGAAAAATAACACTAATATTTTTTTACAATTGTCTCCTTATAATTTTTAGTTGGATCGTTTGTTTTATATAAATGCATCCTTATCGAAAAAATTGTCTCCTTATAATTTTTAGTTGGATCATTTATTTTTAGACTTAAATACCTTTTTGGTCCTCATTTTCGTAGTGTTTGTTGCGGATGGTCCTCATTTTGACAGAATGTTTAAAATGGTCCTCATTTTTACCGAATGTTTAAAATGGTCCTCATTTTCACAATTCGTGTTTTATTTGGTCATTTTTTGTAACGCCGTTTAAATCATTAATGGAGCATTGTACAAGTGACACGGTTTATATTAAGGTGTGTTATGTGTATTGTACAGGTGTGATAATTAGATATTTGGGGATAAATAAGTGAGCTAGGGTTTTGGTAAGGAATGTTTGGGCAGTTGGTGAGTTTTGACAATCTTGTTCCTCCATTTCCAATTGGTGTTGCTGCAATCTTCTTCTTCCTGCAATCCCATTATATAGGTATGTTATGATCCCAATCTTCTTCCTTTACCTCTAGTTGTAATCGTTGGAGGCAACCGTGTTGTATCACTTCGTGCATTGTTGGTGGTTCAACGAGAAATGGATTAACCCCGATTTGTAGCTGTAGAGAGATGGCAGCTTTGAGGATGGCAAGAACTCCAAAGAATATTGGTAGAAAATTTTGGGTAAAATCTGTTTTTATTTTTGTGTTAATAATAAATTGGTTTTAATTTTTGGTTTATTGATTTACAGAGTGATGATTCCAATAATGTGGGCTGCAACTTTTTCAAATGGTAGTGTTGATGAAAAGGATGTCATCATCATGACACAAATGAGGCAGATTAATGATTTGAAGAAGTCATTGAAGGTTGCTGAGAAGAGGTTGCAATTAGTAATAGGGTTCACTTGTGTTGTTATTGTATTATTCATACTGTTATTGTGTGTAATCTTTTAAAGTCCAATCTGTTTTGTACTATTGTTAAATTAAGAAATGAATTAGTTTGATTATGTTGATATTAATCCCAACATGTTCAAAATGACATCTTAATCTGAGCATTGAAGTAAGTGATATTGATCTAAGCTTGGGAAAAATTAAATTGATTTAATTCTGGAAGAAGTTAAATTCATAACATTAATTCATCCTCATCAAAATGCACTACATCAATGTTTGGCAAAAGTGAAATTGAACGAAGTTTAAGAAAAGTCAAAATTTAGTACATCAATAATGAATTCTACATAAGAAATTCCAAAAAATAACTAAGACGTTTGTAGCTGCTTCATGACCTCCTCCTAATCTGTAATTTCATCCTAAACTACTGAGATGGTTCTTCTGGTGTTGGTAGTGATGATGTTTGACTCTCCACTCCATTCCTTGGTGGTTGAGTTGTTTGAGTTTCAACAGTTGGTGCATTCTCAGCAGTTTCAGCAGTTGGTGCATTACCAACAGTTTGGGCATCTGGTACAATCTCAGCAGGTGTTGTAGTCTGCTCATCCACATGCTTATTTGGACAATTGTTCCTATTATGTCCAATCTGACGGCATGTGCTACATTTTTTTTCTATGACCTCCTTTGATGATTTGTGTGTTATCCTTTCTCAACTCCCACTCTTCCAACCTTCTTTTTTTCTTGGGTCTTCCTGGTAAGATCCTCTTATGTGGTGGATGGACGTCAGGGTAGGAAGTTCTTTCCCATAAGACTTCACTATTGACTAGAAAGATGAATGGATTGATATATTTCTTCGTAGATGGATATCTTGAAGCAGATTGGTATGAAGTCCTCAGCATTGACATTGATAAAATTCATTGCTGCAATAGCATGACAGCAAGGGATAACAGTCAGAAGCCATTTCCTACAGCTGCAATGTTGAGCATCCACATTCACTATGTACTTATCTCCAACCATGGATATGTGCCTCACTCCAAGTACCCCACTGAACCCCACCTACAGACACAAACTACATAAAATCATGAAAGTAATTTAGAAACCATGCAGAACATCACAATAATCGAAAGACAAACAAACCCCAAAATAGAATTACGAAAACCCTAACCCACGAGCAAACACAACCTAGAAAATCCTAAACTCACTTACCTCATTGATGATGATTAACTGGAAAATTGAAATGAAGAGCGCAACTGCAATCCAATGATGAAATGACAAGTATTTGCTGCTTCCTCTACAAATCCGAGCTCAAGAAAGACGAAGATGAAGAAATTTCCCTAATTGCAAAATTTCCCCGAAATTGAAAAATTAACGTTAATTAGCCATATGTACAGTACACGTAACACACCCTAATACGAACTGTGCCACCTCTACAATGCTCCGTTAATGATTTAAACGACGTTACAGAAAAGGACCAAATAAAACACGAATTGCGAAAATGAGGACTATTTTAAACATTCGGTAAAAATGAGGACCATTTTAAACATTCTGTCAAAATGAGAACCATCCGCAACAAACACTACAAAAATGAAGACCAAAAAGGTATTTAAGCCTTATTTTTATATAAATGCATCCCTGTTGAAAAGCTAATAATTTCATATTCAATTAATTTCCCTTAGACAGAGAGTTTACTTCACACTAGAAAACAACTTTAACTCATGAAGAGCATCCAATTCAATAAAGGAAATCTCCAAATTCAATCTATCAAAATGAAATATAAATCTCTCACATTCTCATAAAATAGAGAAAAAATGATCAAATCAACTATAAAACAAAGAAAACTTATCTAGATTGACCTATCTTGATATACTTTTTAATGTTTACTCAAACATGGAACTTAATCGTTAAACGAATGAATAATTAGGATTGAATCTTAAAAAAGTTAGGAGGATATATAAATTTGTGAGGTAAAATTTTAAAATAAATAAATAATATATATTTTTTAATATCTTTATAAAAAAATTTTAAAAAATATTTTCATTTCATTTAGTACAAAACTATATATTGAATAAATTAAATTTAAAAGTCATTAGTACAATGAAGACTTTCAATGTCAGTTAGAAAATACTTTTTATGTTGATTCTAAAACTGACATATACAGTCAGTATAAAAAGTTTTGACTTTGTATGTCGCTTATTGTCACAATCGCATAGAAATTCTCACTCTCATTCCATTTCTAAACTCTTTAAGAAACCCTAATTCTACCACTTTCTCTATGAAACCTTCAATAGTGGTGCAAGATCTCAAACCTTCCATCAACTCCTTCTCAAATTGTCACTGCCATTCACTTCTTATTCCGCTTCCTCCGCCTCTTCGTTCATATCTGTCTCTTTGTTCAATAAAAAAATGCATATCAGATAACCTTCAAATCAGAATTCCTAACCTAGAAATTAGAATAAGTGAAACAAAGCGAAAGAGAGGTTCAAGGAAAACAACAAAGGATAATAGTGAGACCACTGCGACAAAGACTGAAACCAAGTAGGGGACCAAGCCTACGGAGTGCCCTCGAGATAGGAAATACCGAAATCCTAAACACAACGTGTGTGAGAGCGATTGGGATAAAACTAAGGGACTACGAGAGCGAGAGCGACATTAACAAGAGTGATGTCTGCGAGAATGAAAGCGGCCACTAGCGAGAGGGAGAAGACGAGAATTAGTGTGAGGGAGAAAAACAGTGGGAGGAGGAGAAGTAACATTGTGAAGGAACTCACATTTGAAGGAGAGATTGTTGGGAATCAAAGTGTGACTTTAAGTCCCACGTTAAGTAAAAATTAGATAGTTAAGCACTATATAAGGATGAAGACCCATAAACTCATTTCTTAAGATTTTGGATTGGAAGTGATGTCAATATTTTATGTGTGGGTTAGACTCATGTCTCCCCGGTGTCCTCTCTCAAAAGATCCAACAATTTTAATTTTTATTATTATGAAATAATGTTTTTATTGTTCTTTTGAAATTTGAAATTGATATATTTTTTTAAAAACTATATTTTAAACCTAATTTAGTACAAAATTAGTTTGTAAGTAAAATTTGTATTCATTTATATACTACAAATTTGGTTTATCTCTAGTTGAGGTAGGATTCCAATACAATAATATAAACTTTAAAAATAAAATATGAGATAGAAAAAAGAAGTCAAAAGATGAAATATTAATTTTACCAAAAAAGAAAGATAAGTATGAGGAATTGGGAAGAGGAAAAGTCTTGGTGATTGGGAAATGTGATTGCAACACACTGATTGGAAGCAGTGGTGTGATTGAGACCATCTTTCGTAAACGCTGAACAAATGAGACCTTTCATCAAAGTTCAACCTCTGAGTTTTATGCCTCTCATTCTTTCTCCATCAAATTTTCAATGCTCTTATCGCAAAAAAAGCTTTTTTGGCATTATTCCTTGCTTCAAACCTCACATCACAACCATTGCTTCATTTTATGTTGTACCACATACACTTTATAGATGTACATTCGCACGGATTCGGACATGGTATCGATACATGAAATAGATATGGCATAAGATGCCACATTTCATAAAGGTAATTAATATATAAGTAGCTCTATTTATACATTTAAAACGGTTATTCAATAAACCATGATAAAATTGTGTAATATTAGGGTAAATTGTAGTATTACGAAGATGATACCTTTTCAATTAATATTAAAATAGGAAATTTAAATATTAAACTTTATTAGATTGGTTTAATAAATAGAGGAAAGTTTGTCTTCACATATAGAATATAATATAAGTTGATTATATTTTAGTTGATGCGAGATGTTTTATACATTTATTGTGTGTTTACATCGAAGACATTTAGTAATACATAATTGTTTCAAATCTCACAATAGACTCAATTACGATTGTTTTTTGAATTTGGATCATATTTGCTTATCCAGTGATCGTCCAACGAGACTTTTGTTCTATCAAGTTTTACGTTTGTGTGTTTGAATAGCAAAATTAAAAAGAAAAAGAAACATTAGTTGATCTAAATACAAAAGAAAAGAAAAAGTAAGAGTAAAAAAAATTGAAAAGTACAACACAACTAATTATTTTGCTGCATTATATGCTTTTGTGGTTTGTTTGATATGTTAATTTTGCATTTGGTCTTTTTTAGAGTCTCCACATTGTTTAAACTAATTTTTTTTAGTCCTATTTATTTCTAGCTAATTGATTTTTGTCTTTACATTTTTTATTATTTTTTATTGTTGTCTAGAGTTTTGTTTATTTTGATCTCTTCAGTGAAATTTTAGATCTCTACGTTTTTCATATTAATTATTACTCTTTATTTAAGTCACTAGATTTTTTTTTTTATGACAGACGATATCATCGTATTTAGGATATATTACGATTATTTCGTTCCTGAATTTGGATTTTTTTTATAGAATAGATTGAATAAATAAGAGAATATCAAAATATATATGAAAAAAAAATACTAATACTTTTAATCGTAAAAAACTATTTTATAAGTGAGCTGTAAATATTTGTTATAAAATCTGTTGGATTTAAAAAAAGAAAAAGTGAATGGGTGCTTTCATGTAAAAAAATTAAATAATTTGAAATGAAAATAATTTAAATTCAATATATTTAAATCTGTTAAAAAGATACGAACTTTCCTGTTGAAAGACCATGGTAAGTTTTTTCTTTTAATATTTAAAATGCGTAAAAAGATGTAACTGGAAATCATATTTATGTGTAATGTTGTTCATTGCAGTGTTTGGATTGACCAAGAGACCTACGTGGAGTCGAAAGTGATTTTACAGTTACAGTCTCTGTCATTTACACGTGTCCTTTAGCGATTCAATTTCATTTATTGTCTGGAGTGGTGAATTGGAATGATTATTACGAAATTATGTTTTAACTCTCAAGTGTTGATTTGATGATAAAATTTGGAAGAAAGGTGAGATGTTGATTAAAAAAAATATTCAAGCATTACACATATACTATTTCTATATCAGTCTAACTTGGTAGTATTATTTTGTTAGATTTAACTATTTCATTCGTTTAATTTTTCTTTCAAAATAATTATTTTTAAACTAAAATAAATATTTTTAATAATAAAAAAATCTATAACATAAATAAAAAGTTATTCATATAACAAAATATAAAAAGTTATTTATATTAATTTATAGAATTAAAAAAATAACACATGCACGTACCGCATAAATTTTCACTAATTTATTATAAAAAAATTATTTACTTCTTCATCATTTTAATACTATTTTTTGAATTTAAATAGTTACTCCCAAAATACAATATATATATATATATATATATATATATATATATATATATTTTTTTTTTTTTTTTTAATTTTATGTTCTTAATATTTATTTTTTAAATTTTTAATAATTATTTTTAATTAGAAATTATTTTTGAATTTAAATAATTACTATTATAAAAGAATTATTTAATCATTTATCATTTTAATAATTATTTTTCAAATTTTAAATAATTATTCATAATAAAATAATTATTTATAATATTTTTATTTTAATAAATAAAAAAAAATTTATCTATACTATAATTATTATTTTTTTCAATTTTATCCTTTTTTAAGTAATCAAATTGTAATCTCTAAAATTTTAATTCCTTTTTAAAAGCAAATTGATATCTGAAGAAGAAATTTTACCTTTTCATAAGTAGATTTGAGTTCAAACCTTAATATATAAATTTGAGTTAAGTATATTAAATTATGTAATTTAACACCTATAATATAATTTTATCTTATTGAAATCAAATTGTATCTACTAATTAAATAATAAAAAAGAAACTGTATTAAACAAAAATCTAGAAAGTTTCAAAGAAGAAAATTTTGATAACCATGTTGAATATATCATTAACTAATCATATCAGTGGGCCACATCGAATCTAAGGTCGGTGAGAATCAGCAGCATTCACATGTCTGCCAATTCAAATCGGATCTAAATTAGGGGGAAGGAGTTTGTACAATTTTATTCGTCCACGTGTTGCAATCCAAAACAATTTTGTTTTATTCTCGCTCATCTAAATACTTTTGTAAAAAAATAATCATATCGCTGAGAATTCGACAAATCCCGAATCAAACAGTGTTTTTTTAAAATATAAAATTAAATAAACACTATTAATGGATTGAGTTAATTTTAAAATTTGTTAGATGCATTATGATATTCACTATTAATTATTGAACTATTTTTTAATATCTGATATCATACATATCTTGTTGAAGATTTATTTTAAATAGAGACAAAACAAAATTTATATTATTTAAATGAATGCAAATTTTATTTTAAAAATTAATTTTATAAAATCAAATCAAGCATAAAGTTATTTTTAAATATGACAGAGGTTTACTCGTGAAACATTATATTTAAATTTTTAGTTGATAAGTTTTATTTTATATAAAAATTGTTCTGAAATATATTAATATATTTTTTTCTTGGTCATTGGTCAGATTTGAAATTGTGATCATCACTATTTTCATTTTCAGAATCTATGCTTTCAAAACAAAGGCTATATTGGTCAACCAAGCTGCCATGGCATCAAGAGCTTCATCTCATTTGAAATTGAAACTACCAAATTGTGCAAATACTATAATTATCAGACAAACAAAATATACAAAAAAATTACTTAGAGAAAAAGAAAAATGTTTTTGCACCTAGTCTAAGAAACATTTTTGTTCTTCAAAAGGAAAATTGATAACAGAAGTAATAAACACTACAAATTGGTATAAGAATTTGTTGAAATAATTGCCATAAGAATTTTGTTACGTGCAGAAGTTGTGGATCAAGTGGGTACATGCATGCATATTATGTAAATAAAGGGGTTGATTAATTACTTCTTTAATTTCTATAATTAGAGAGTAGTTAATTTTAGTTTGCATATTTAAAAGCATGACCTTTAGTAAGTTTAAATTTCTGAATAAAAGAAATGTTTAATTCTTACAATCGTGTGAATTTTTAAAAATCAATTTCATTAATCAACATTGTAGAAAATATGATTCTATAAGGTATGAAAAGGACATTATTTAATTTATTTTAATTCTCGGTACATATCGACTAAAATATATTAAAAAGATGCATATAGAAGCTAGATTAAAACACTCCTGTAGAAAATTACAAATAAATTTGTATAAATATAAAGAGTAATAAAAAATATATTACTATAACAAGTAAATGAATAACTAAATTTATTTATTTGCAATATACTATGAGTAGAATAAATAACTACGAAAAAAAAAATAATGAATCTAAACAGAATATTATCGCTCTATGTATCTTGATCGAACTGAAATTGTATAATTAAAAATATTCAAATTTGATTACTTTTTTTTTTTCTTTGTCTAGTTTCAACTACATCCCATTTTCTACCCTAATTTTCTAAAATTAATCAAATTTGATTTTCCGTCAAGTTACTACTTGAACACTTTTTAAACTATGTTATATCTCTTCTTCATTTGATAACCATCAAACATTTAGATTGAAAAAGTTTTAAAATAGAAAAAGAAATATGGTTAAATATGTTTTTGGTCCCTCAACTTTCAATGAGTTTTGTAATTAGTCCATTTTGAAACTTTTGACCAATTTAGTCTTTCATCTTTCAAAATACATGGATTTTTAGTACTTTTAATCAAATTTTGTTAAGTTTATTTGACATTTCAAGCACATTTCATAATAGTATTTGACTTAACATTAAAGCAAAAATGTGTCAAACAATATAAACAACTTAAATATAATCCTAAAATATGTGGGAAACATCAAATAAATCTAACAAAATTTGATTAAAATGACTAAATCCACATATCTCAAAAGATGAAGGATTAAATTGGTTCAAAGTTTCGAAATGGACTAATTCTAAAATTCACTTAAAGTTAAAGGACCAAAAACATATTTAACCAAAAAAAAAAATGGTCTAACAATTCATTATTATGTTATGTTAATAGCAAAAAATTATATTTAAACAAGAGAAAAAAAAAGACGGGTTTTGAATTTGGATTGGCCATTAGTTTTTTAAAAGTACTTTGAACATATCAAAATGGTAGTAACTTGGAGGCATGACTAAAAAAACAATAAAAAAAATGTAAACTTCTAATTTTTTTAAGCAAAACTCAGTAATGATCTATAACTTAAGCACTTGAAAATTATAAAACATTAAAGAAGAATCATAATTTTAAAAACATTATTATTTAATTAGGTTAAAAAAAGTTGAAAGACTTGAGATCATGTGATGAATTGTATTCCATGAAAAGACTTTGTAAAAATGGTCCTAACATGGTGTGTGGGGACTCGACCTTGGTGGTTTGTTCTGGAATAAAAGTAGAATAATAAGGTTATTTGTTTTTGTCCTTTCATGAACATTCAAGCCAACACAAACTTCAGCTTCATCCTCACACAAACTCAATCAAAAAATTAGCCTCATTGTCACGCAAACACATTAAGAGATGGAGGACCATTCAAATATCTAACCCTAATCTTCATCCACATCACTCATAACAAGAAGAAAAAAAAAACATTCTACTATGAATAAAAAGTTGTTGATTTAACATATATAATAAACATTCTATATTCTATATTGAATATTGAAATAGAAAGTAAATTTAATCTTGATTTCCTTTGAAAATTATTTTGATTTATATATTATAAAATTCTCTTATCTTTACTTGATATATGAGATCTTTAATCATATATTAACAAATTCAAAAACTTTGTTTTTATATGTTGAGTAAGTTACTTTTTTTTTTTATATTTTGACAAAAGCTTTTAAAATTATTCATCCTTCTCCATAATAACCATAAAATATATCGCTTACAAAATATATAGCATATACCTTAAATGCATTATTTATAAAAATATATAAAGAGGATTTCCTTTTTGTGTTCACTTTTCAAAATACTGATTTTACCCTTTAAATATAATAATTTATTAAATTTTTAAAAATTGACCGTTACTCTTACAAATTTTTTATAAAATCGGATGTATTCTTCTCTTCTTCTTTATTTATTAATGGTTATTCTTTTATCTGTTCTGATATATTTCACTTTATTTTTAATAAATATAATTTTAATTTATATATTAACTTAATAATATTATAATATTATCACCTACTAATATAATATCACATAGTATTCTTTGAAATTCATTGAAAAGAATTCAAATCTTTCTAACCATTAAACTATATGCTGATAATTGATGAGGAAGTATCATATTTTATTTATAATTACATTATACTCATGAACATATATTTATTTATTTATTTATAATTTTTCAGATTAATTATTTATTCTACTAGTGAGATTTGTTTCTCACAAATCTAATATAAATTGTAAAAGGGAGAGGTGTACCTAATCTGTTTTTGATGTTTTACGATGATTGTTTAACAAATGATAATAAGAAATGTTTTTCCATAATTTTTTAATTTGAAGATTTTGAAACTTCTACAAAATTGACATGAAAGCTGGAATATATATA
>Ga0214545_1009580_pt1 | contig 14640 bp, 8 predicted proteins | sample CNSS4metaG_FD_160064 | JGI IMG/M metagenome (GOLD analysis project Ga0214545, IMG submission 160064) | Root nodule microbial communities from cowpea collected in UCLA plant growth center, Los Angeles, California, USA - CNSS4 | ecosystem: Host-associated > Plants > Roots > Nodule | place: USA... | reverse complement strand
CCCGAGGAGGCTAAGGAAATTCAAAAACAAGTGAATGAGTTGTTAGAAAAAGGGTGGGTGCAACATAGCATGAGTCCTTGTGCAATGCCCGTGATTCTTGTCCCTAAAAAGGATGGAACATGGAGAATGTGCATAGATTGTAGGGCTATCAACAAGATAACCATCAAGTATAGGCATCCTATTCCTAGATCAGATGATTTGATTGATGAGTTACATGGTGCAACCATATTTTCCAAAATAGACTTGAAGAGTGGGTACAATCAAATTAGAATTAAAGAAGGTGATGAATGGAAAACCTCTTTCAAGACTAAGTTTGGATTATATGAGTGGTTAGTCATGCCTTTTGGCTTGACCAATGCACCTAGTACATTCATGAGACTCATGCATCATGTTCTTAGAGAATTCTTAGGGAAGTTTGTTGTGGTGTACTTTGATGACATTCTCATCAAGATGACCACTTGCATCATTTGAGAAGTGTGTTAGAGACCTTAAGGAAGGTATCCTTGTATGCTAACATGGAAAAATGTGTGTTTGGGATGGATCATGTGATCTTCCTAGGTTTCAAAATAAATCAACATGAGGTCCATGTGGACCAAGAGAAGGTGATGGCCATCAAGGATTGGCCTCCCCCAAAGAATGTGAGTGAGCTTAAGTCCTTCCATGGGTTGGCTAGTTTTTATAGGAGATTTGTGTCAAACTTTAGCACCATAGCAGCCCCTGTAAATGAATTGGTCAAGAAAGGTGTGGTTTATAAGTGGGGCAAAGATCAAGAGAAGGCTTTTGAAACTTTAAAACAAAAATTGATCAATGCACCACTCTTAGCCCTTCCTAACTTCTCCAAAACTTTTGAGATTGAGTGTGTAGGTATTGAGGTCGTGCTTCTCCAAGAGGGACACCCCATAGCCTATTTTAGTAAGAAACTCAAAGGGAGTCACATCGACTACTCCACCTATGACAAAGAACTTTATGCTTTTGTGAGGACTTTGCAAACTTGGCAACACTATCTTCTTTCAAAGGAGTTTGTGATACATAGTGACCATGAGTCACTCAAATTTTTGAAAAGCTAAGGCAAGTTAAACAAGAGACATGCTAGGTGGGTAGAGTTTTTAGAACAATTCCCATATGTGATCAAACATAAGCAAGGAAAGGCTAATATTGTGGCGGATGCGCTTTCAAGAAGGCATTCCCTCCTTTCTATTCTTGAAACTAAATTTCTTAGTTTTGATCATATTAAGGAATTGTATTCAAAGGATGTTAATTTCTCCTCCATTTTTAGTGAATGCCACCAAGGGGCTTACAAAGACTTTTACCTTCTCAATCAATATCTTTTCAAAGGTAAGAGACTTTGCATTCCCCAAGGTTCTTTAAGAGCATCACTCATTAGAGAGGCACATAAGGGAGGTTTAATGGGGCATTTTGGGCCAAACAAGACTTTGAAAGTCTTAAAGGAACATTTCTATTGGCCTCACATGAGGAAGCATGTAGATAAGCATTACAAGAGTTGCATAGCATGCATGAAAGTCAAGTCTAGAGTCCAACCCCATGGTCTTTATACCCCCTTGCCCATCCCTTCCAAGCCTTGGGTTGATATTTCTATGGATTTTGTCTTAGGCCTCCCAAGGACAAAAAAAGGTAGGGATTCTATTTTTGTGGTTGTGGATAGGTTCTCTAAAATGACCCATTTTATTCCTTTCCATAAGATTGATGATGCAACTTATATTGCAAATATTTTCTTCAAGGAAGTTGTGAGACTACATGGCCTACCTAGGTCTATTGTGAGTGATAGGGACTCCAAGTTCTTAAGCCATTTTTGGACAACTTTGTGGGGTCAACTTGGCACCAAGCTTCTTTTCTCCACCACTTGCCACCCCCAAAGTGATGGCCAAACCGAGGTGGTTAATAGAACCCTAGGGCAAATGTTGAGGTGTAAGATAGTGTAAAATATTAGAGAGTGGGAGGAACTTCTTCCCCATATAGAGTTTGCCTACAATAGGGTTGTGCATTCCACTACTTATCATTTCCCTTTTAAGGTTGTGTATGGGTTCAATCCCCTAACTCCTTTAGACCTCCTTCCCCTACCCACTCATGAGGCATGGACTTGCCAAGATGGTGAGGCCAAAGCCAAGTACATCCAAGATTTGCATTCGTAAGTCAAGAAAACCATTGAGAGGAGAGTTAAGAAACAACAAGAGGATGGTAATAAGGGAAGAAAGGAAGTCATCTTCCAAGAGGGAGATTTGGTATGGCTTCACTTGAGAAAGGAGAGATTCCCTACTCAAAGGAAGTCTAAACTTCTCCCTAGAGGGGATGGCCCCTTTCAAGTCATTAGGAGGATTAACAACAATGCTTATGAGTTAGACTTACCCCTAAGCTACAACATAAGTAACTCATTCAATGTTTGTGATCTTTCTCCTTTTGATGTAGGGTTTCAGAATTCGAGGTCGAATTCTCTCCAAGAAGGGGAGGATGATGAAGGCGTGACCAACGATGACACCTCCATAGAAGCTCCCTCAAGAAGGATCACTAGAAGCATTCTAGATGGGAGTCTTCAATTCCATCACCTTTATCTTTGTTTTGCATTACTTTAGTTTGAATTCCCTAAGTTAGTTTTTAGTTGACTTATTTTGGTTGACTTGTTGACTTTGACCCAAAGTTGACCTTTGACCAAGATTAGCTTAACTTAAACCAACATACTAATCTTTGTTTGTCTTGTTTTGTAGGTAATTAAGAGAAAGTAGAGCATGCTAGGTGGCACATGGTGATTGGAGCATATGGATGATGTGGAAGAGAGAGGAAAGCAAAAAGCATAAAGTAAAAGCAAAAGTAGACATGTACCTTGTCTCCTTTTGCCTTTTTGGTTTATTCCTTGGAAGGCTACTTGGTCTCCTTCCTCTTTTGGCCTAGAATCCTCATGGAAATGCATCCAGCAACCACATGCTAGTTAATCATTTTCATGTTTATATATTTGCTAAAGGACCCCTATGAACTTCTATTTAAAGGGGGCTCCTTGTCTTGTAAAAGGGTTGATCATTTTGAAATTATAAGCTTGTGTTCAACCATCCAAAACCGTGAGCTCTCCTTTCATGAAGTGAACTCACCTTTGCCTTATCTTGCTTGCAAGTGGCGGCACCATCACTCATGTCTAGGGTTTGGTTGGCTTAGATCCCCCTATGAGTGGCGTGCTTCATCCATTGCACCATCTTCTATGCTTTCCATTTTACTTGTTTCTTCTTTCATTTTTGTTCTTTAAATGTTCCTAAATCCGTGTGCTATTGAACTTGAATCCAACTCTCTTCTTCCTTTCATGAGCTTGAGAAATGAACTTTCACATCTAGATAGCTTGCTATCTTAATGTCTAGTGGGAATTTTCAAAAAGCTTTCTTAATCAACTTCACCATATTCTTAAATCTAAAAGGAAATAAGATAATCTTTTATCATTTAATTCCATACTCATGATAAGTTCGTTATTCTCGTTAATTAAGGTTCGTCAATTAGGATTTTGAGTTATACTCAATGTTTTTCATGATTCTTGTTCTTATGTTGAATAGAGATCATTCCTACACATTTTACATCATTACATTTCCAATTCATGCACTAGATTTTGAGTTCAGATGTTGTCTTGTATCATATGCATATGGAAGATCTCAGGAATTTTTTAGATTTTTTATTTCTGTGTGTATGGGTTTTGATTCGTTTCTAGTAATTCAATTGAGTTTCATTTAGGTGTTAAAAGCATTTTGCATACCTAGATTGAATTTAGGAGCACACATTTCATATTCATACATTAGCATACATAGTTAGTTCTATGTTTTCATAAAACACCTTAGGTGCATAATAGTGCATTAAATCTATTCATCGAATAGTTTTGCATATTTCATGGCACTTTTAGTCCATTTCAGCTTTAGTTTGAATATATTTTGTTAGATTTCCTCTTTCCCACAAGACAAGTTCAATAAATCATTCATTTGCCTTTACCTATCCTTCATATTGATCATTGGTTGATCACTATACTATATCAGTTAGTATTTATGAGGAAATCAAGTTTGATTGAATCTCTAAGCGACAAGAGGCATATCACAACTCATGTCCTAGGAAAATGAAAAGTTCTTCTAAAGCTCACATATGGGAAGATTCTGGCCTTGAGTGATATGCTACATGTGCCCTCCATCAAAGTTAATCTAATATCTGTAGAACGTCAAACTGAATTGTTAGGGTTAATTTATACTGATTTAGCTTATAGTAAACCATGTCTAGAAGTGGTCAAAATTATTTTATAACTTTTATAAATGATTATTCTAGATGCACCAATAATTAATCAAACAAAAGGATGAAGCTTTTGATGTGTTTTTAACTTACAAAGTGGAAGTAGAAAATGTAATATCCCGACCGAATATTACGGGTTTAAATAATAAAATAAAATAAGAAAATAAAATCTCATTAATTATAAATTCATTTCCCAAAAATGCGGGAAGTTTCAAATAATTTATTTCATAATAAAGATAACTCTAAATTCAAATTTCTCAAAATTCAATAAAATACCAAAACAGTCTTATAATAGTTTACAACTTTATTCCAAAACCATAAGTGATAAAACTCAATAAAACTATTCCCATGAGTTTTTCCCCGCTCCGCTGCTAAGCCTCAATAGATCCATCTACAACATCATAAACATATAAATAAATATATATATAAAATTATATATATATATATATATATATATATATATATATATATATATATATATATATATATATATATATACATATATATATATATATATATATCTATGGCATAATTATACAAATCACACAATCACACCAAAGGAATTCCATCCCTTGATATCCCATCACATGGCCACCACCATGTTAATCGTGTCCTACGTCTTCTAATGAGTACCTCAAGGTGTCTTGCTGCCATACCTATCGGCCATAACTGATAGAGCACGTGCGAGAAACCATTGCTACGGATCATACACCGTAACGCCAAGTGGAGTTCTCAAATACAAACATAGTTCGCAACATCCCAAGACTACCAAACTCATAAGCTAACTACTAAGGAGGGCAATCTATCCGGACCCATCCGTACTGGCCATAACCAGCACACTCATACCGACAACACTCCCCAACCCAAGCTCAACTCAAGGGTTCCTCGTGTTCATCCGCCATCCCGAGCTCAACTCGAAGAATGCCACGTGCTTCCCCTATCCCGAGCTCAACTCAAGGGATACGTTTCGAGCTCAACTTAAGGAACACCAGCAACCCACCTTTGAAGCATCACTATAGCCTTACGCACGTCAAGAGTGAAACATTAATACTGTTGTAGTAGAATCGCCTGCCGGGGGACACGTACTACTAGGCGCTGCTACTTCTAGACCGCCTGGCGGGGGACACGTGACGTCAGGCGCCAAGCACCTTTGATGCTACTATTTCAGCAAGTATTGCCTAACGAGACAACCCTTACCGCCAAGAGCCACACCTGGTTTTGTAGCTATCGCTTGGCGGTCAAACACACCGCCAAGCGCTACACCAGTACTTACACAGTACTGGTTTTTAAGCACCCAAAACAAGGTAAAAATCAATCCTACTCTTATAAATAAGCATATCCACAATCAAGAATATAGGCTTCTAGAAATCAACATGACTCACATGCATAATCTTAACTTAGATGGCTTCATCATACACGTACACAAGTATCACCATATATCATATGCATCAATGCAATTAATATTGACACACATGCCTTCACCAATAACCAATTCTCCACATGTGACTAACCCAAAGGAACATTCAAATTGATAGAGACTTACCACATAACCCAATCATGCTTCATTAGAAGTTACTAGGAATTGTCAAGGGGTTATTCATGCATTTTAAAGACTCCAAAATCAACAATATTGAGTAACTTATATCTCTATCTACTGACCTCCAAATCAAATCTCCATCGCTCAAAGTGAAGAACCACATGCTATGGATCACCTGTCAAAATTTCAACTAAATCGGATGGTTAACGAACCAGAAAATGCAATTTTACGAAAAACTGCGCGAACCAGAAAAATGGTGGCGCCTGGCGGTACAAACCCAACGCCGGGTGGTTCCTGTTCTGCGAAAATACGAAAAATAGCATTTTTCGTGAATCAGAACACCACACATCTTTGGTATGGCGCCTGGCGGCCAATTGGGTGCCGCCAAGCTGTTCCTGCACCTGGGAACCTTATCCCCTTCACAACAACTCTGATTTCCATCAATTTAAGACTCCATAGGATACGATCCCAGTTATTAGGATTACGGTTCATCCCTAACACTTCCCATTTACGAATTCATTTACATTTTCCCCTTAGAATGTTGCCATTATAGAAATTCCCAATTCATCAACCGTAAGATAATATTCCTACTGTTTCATCCAATTTAGCTATCAATTAAATGAATTTCAATGAAGTTTGACATCCCACAACACTCAAAACACCAAAATCGAACCAAAATTTAGTTCGCGTCGCCTGGCGGGTGTTCATCACCGCCAGGCAGTTTAAGCAAAACCTAGAAACTAGGTTGGTTAGTCACACGTCGCCTGGCAGGCAAGCTCGTGCCGCCAGGCGGTTCCATCTCTAGAACCCCAAAATGCTCATAAAAAGACGAGTCGCTTGGCAGTGGTTCATCACCCGCCAGGCGGTTTCTGGAAAACTCCAGAAACACGAAAATCATATGAAATAGGCAGGAATTATGCATACAATTTATCATATAGCTCATGCATTTAATCAAAACACGTAAAATTACTGTAGTCCAGCTCCCCTAATGTGGATTCCTTAGCTAAACTTTGAAATTAGGAGAACTCCCTTGATCACCAATGGCTTGCCTTAGTTTCCTTCAATTCCACCTATATGCTTCACTCACCACACCAAATTCTCTCTTTGAATTCTCTCTCAATTTTTCCAGAACAAAGGCAGCCACAAACACTCTCAATTTCTCCTTAATTGGTCACTAAAAGTTGTCTTAATTGGCAATGATGATAGAAAAACAAAAATGGCATTAAGTTAGCTTAATTGCCATTCAAGATCACTTAGTGGCTGTTTTTCCGGCCCCTTAGACTGCCTTCACGTGGCTGCTAGGATTCCCAGCCCTTCCCATCTTTGCCAAAAATAAGTTTAGCAAAAAGAAAGTATATTTTGGTTCAACCAAGGTTTGAACCCATAACCATGCCAATGTTAAATCAATACACAATCAATCATTTAAACAATTCATGTTTTATGATAATTCATATAATTCTATGATTACATTATCACTCAACATGATCATGCATATTATTAAAAATAATAATAAATCAAATAACACACAATTGGCATACATAGGACTTGAACCCAATTCCTTTCACACCACTAAGTACTCTCAACCATTTGAGCTAGTACTTTTCCATGTCATACATTTGAGAATTAAATACCATAAAGGCTCTCACTACCCACATTTATTAATTATTTATTTATTTAATTAATTAATTTTCACGGGTCTTACAGAAAATCAACTAAATAAGAAAATTAAGATGATTAAATCAGATAAAGGTGTTGAATATGTATTGTTTAACGATTATTGTGTTAAAGAAGTTGTTTAACGATTATTAGTCTCTTTCACATCACACCCAAGGTACCTCTCATTTTATTTACGACCTCTTGGACCTCACGCCATAACTACTTTGTACCACCCCTTTCCTTTTTATCTATTCCTTTCCACCTTTTTCTTAATCCAAAACTTCAGAAATTTCTCTTCCCAAACTCACAAGACATGGAACCCCAGAAAAGTCCATTAATAGATGACAACTTATTTGATATTTTCCAAGATACGGTGTTTGGGGACACCCAATTTGGTGGAGGGGACCTCATTTCCATTTTCCAGAGCCTAGACTCCAAAGATTTTGCCCCTCCAACTTCGAAACAAAACGAGCACAACTCAACAATGGAGTCTCAAAAGCTCTCAATATCTTCAAGTGCTGAAACTGAGGCTGAAATCTCACCCGAAAGCAAGACAAAAAAGCTTATCCCCACCTTGCCGGAGGAACCACAGAAGGTGTCTCATATAACAGTGGAGCGCAACCGAAGAAAGCAGATGAATTTAAACTTGTCCGTATTAAGGTCACTTATGCCTTCCTTCTATGCCAAACGGGTAATTAAGTCTTGTTTATCGCTTAATTAATTAAACATCACTCATATATATGTATTGAAATTCTAGAAACTTTCCTCGATTTTATATAATAATTCGTTTATTGCATTAATTTATTCCAAGAAGAGTTTGCATTCCTGACTTTGTTTTACTCTCCAAATGTCTTTGACATAGACAACTTTAATTAACTGAACTACCTATGAATTTTTGAGGATTTTGTATTATGCAATGTCGACAAAGACCAAGCGTAACAAACTACTGTAAATGTTTTTTCTTATTATTGTGAGCAATCATCGTCTACAAACAGATTACTAAAGTGTAGTTGTGCAAGAGATGTTGAAAAACATTTGTTTTATCGGTTAGTAGCATATCAAAAGTAACATTGAAAGAAAAAATATTTATCTACTCTACATTTTTTTTATTCAATAAAATATTACACTATAATAAAATATTAATCGATATAATATTATTTTTTATAGTTGTAAATTGAGTGTAAGAAAAGTATAAAAATTATTCCATAGCGACACCCAAGTAAGTAAGATGACACCTAAAGAGAGGATAGCGTATAAGTACTAAGGATAAGGAAAAGTGGGTCGTTATCCTTTGATGTACACTGTTTTACATACATACTTTATATAAAAAAAATGTAAATAATAATAAGTAAAAACAAAATATTAAAATAATATTTTAGGTAATCTAGTTGTAATTTGAGTGTAAGGGAAAAATTAGTCAATAACGAAAATTTTCTCCTTGGCTTGTGTATGTTGTGTTTTCTTGCAGTGGTATCTGGTGCTGATTTGTTGTTTTGTTCCTATATGATACAGGGAGACCAAGCATCAATAATTGGAGGTGTGGTCGATTACATCAACGAGTTGCAACAGGTGCTACAGTGCCTAGAGGCCAAGAAACAAAGAAAAGTTTACAGTGATGTACTAAGCCCGAGGGTAGTTTCAAGCACAAGGGCTTCACCACTAAGTCCTAGAAAACCAGCATTGAGCCCTAGAATAAACCTACCCATTAGTCCAAGGACACCACAACCTGACAGCCCTTACAAACCCAGTTACCTTTCTCCAACTATAGCCAACTCTCCCACTTCTTCGGCTTCTTCTTCCATCAACGATAATATCAAAGAGCTTGTTGCGAGTTCCAAGTCTCTTATGGCTGATGTTGAGGTCAAGTTTTCAGGTCCACATCTTCTTCTCAAGACAGTTTCACCACCAATTCCTGGACAGCCTCTGCGAATAATATCAGCACTTGAAGACCTAGCACTTGAAATCCTTCATGTCAACATCAACATTGCTGATGAAATCATGCTGAGCTCGTTCACTATTAAGGTAACTGTCATGCTCACAAACCACTGTTTTATTGATATCTTAAGTTAATATTATGCTGATTAATGCTTACTAACAAGAAATTGTATGGTTATCTTCAAGCTCAACATATCTATTTTTGGAAAATAATATTTTAATAATTAGAATTTGATAATTTTTTATTATAATCTAAAATTATATCTTTTAAGTGGTTTTCTATTTTTTAAATTTTTTATTTCTCTACGTTCTAAAGCTACATTAATAATATTTTTTCAGATGATAAGAAAAAGTTATCAAATTTTAGTTGTTAAAATATTTTTTTTAATTAAATTTTAGCCATTAATTTTTTTTATTAGGGAGTTAAATCCACAATCAATCCACCTTTCCTTATAAATCCTTAAAAGCAACTTTATTTTTTAAAATTATTATCAAGAAGATCAAACCACGATCTTTCTCTCACTTCCTATGTATATATCTTATTTGTATTAATGTGGAGTTGATGAAATATAAGTTGAATTAATGTTCCTTCCCTTTTAAAATTCATGATAATTAGTTTCTAAAAGTAAACTAAATCAAATATCAACTATTTAACATAATTTATAGGAAAAAAAGACGAAATGACTAATGGTCAAATTTTGTTTGTCTTTTGACATGCATGAAGTTTTTTTCTTTTTCTCTTTGTTTCTTTTATTTAATATAGGTGTCCAAAATGTTGGTATCTCTGAATGACAGCTAGCAAGCACTGGCTCAATTTGAAGTAATGAGGATAGGTTTGATTTGTAGTTGTAAGTATTTGAAGTCTCAAAAAGCTTGTCAGATTAAGGCAACCAATAGAAAAATGTGAAAATATAGTGACGATGAAGATATGTGTATATTGAATGAAGTAATTTTGTTTTTGGCTAGCTAGTACTCTACAGTGAAGTACATAACTAGTGTGATGTGAAATAAACAATGATATGTAGTACATGAGTACAATTTTCACTGGATTTGTCTGAGACGCCAGGGACGTGTGATGTATCATGGCATCTCGCAGGCATTGTCTTTATTTTGGCGAAAAAAAACATATTTTATTGGCACAGTGGTTTTAAATACGAACCTACCCTATGAAATTATTTATTTCATGGAAGCTAAATTAATGATAATGTGTGCATGCTATTTACGTGTTCACTGTGGTCCATTAATAACTATGGTTTCTTAAATCTGTCCTTTGTAGATTGGAATTGAATGCCAACTCAGTGCCGAAGAACTCGCTCAACAAATCCAGCAAACATTCTACTAAACATGGCTTCCACACTCCAGAACCACCATCACACCTCACCCTTCCCCTTTTTAGTGTTTTGTTTGTACGTACGTAGCTTCAATAATAATTAATAGACAACATTGGGAACATCCATTTAATTACTCTTTTACTTCCTTTTCTTTCTTTTCATTAACTAATTACACTAAATTTTAATTACTTTAATTGCTTATCTTGCATGTGATTCTACTCTCTAATCAAGCACTGCACAAAGGTTTCATTTCTCTGTGAATTCAATTGGATTTTTCGATGGTTTAATACGATTCAATTTTACAATGATGTCATATTTAAATTGTAGAAATAAAATTCTAACACTGGGAAAAATAAACAATGCATAAATATATATATATATATATATATATATATATATATATATATATATATATGACATTGTATTTAAGTCTTTGTCCTGTATTTTAGATGTTATTAAACATCGGATACTCAAATCGGTGGCAGTTTATTTATTACAGTTTGCAATCCCAACATTCAAAATCTAACTCTAGATAGAAAAATAAATAAATAATGGTTTAAAGCTTTCCGTTGTCACACACAGCGCTTACAATTAAAGCTGCCTTACAATCTCAAACCCTAACGATGCCTCTATAAAATACATTATAATATAACCATAGCTCATGCGTAACTGTTTTATTTTCAACTAGCTCAAGACCTTAATTTTTATAATCATTTGTGTTAGATTATGGTGGAAGTATTTGAAGAGCTATTTCCCAGAAGATTGTGAAGATTCGTAATGATCCACAAAGACTTAAAAATCTTGTAGGATACCTTAATAAGTTTTCTGTTACTTGATATTACATTGCAATTAGAAAATTTCTTCACATGAATTAGAAGTTTTTTTTTTGGTGAATGACAATTTTCTAATTGATAAAAAAAAGTTGTTTTAATATGTTAAAATTATTACTATTCACGAAACTTTTAAAGACAGTTAAAATAGGTTTTAAAAACGATTCTGAATGTCATTAGTTCTAAAGGTTTTAACAACAATTACTTACTTAAATCATGGCTTTTAATTGGAATTTTAACGACAGACAAATGTGAAACTGTCGTCTAAAGGAAATAATTTCATCCAATAGAGTTTATAAAACAATGACGATTTTAACCCAAATCTTCATTATTACAAAAGCCCAAGAACGATGTCATATACTCTCAAACGGTCATCGCATGTGCTTTATTGTTTTTTATACACTTGCTTATATTATACACCACCTGCAATCAAACAAATATATTTGCACAATCACTCCCGAATTTTGTTATTCTAAAGAGATTAATGAATCCAAAAACCAAATAATTATATAAAACGTAGTAAATTTATACAATGTTCCAAAAGAAAATAAGGTGTAGTGCATGTGTATAAAATATTTTTGCTCAAATTGTTCTGACATATTCCAATGCTTTTGAATTGAATGGTTGTGTCATTGCAAAAATACACCATATGAATTGAAGTTAACATATATAGTTCACAATTAATAATGCAATGTATTAGTGTATTAGTTGGCTATAGAGGGAATAAAAGTTTCTCAGACCTCTCGGCTTGCACCTAAACAGCAAGGAAATAATATTTTCGAATTTTTTATTGATATAATAGCAAAAGAAAAACTCAAAACAAGAAAAGCAAGAGATTTTTAATTTGGTAAATCATGTGTTAAACTACAAACATGTAAATTTTTTTAGGACAACTTCTATGGATTAATGAATATATAAAGGACTAAACAAGAGTCTAACAAGACTAATTGAAAGCTAAGTAAAGCATGAAAAAAACAACACAAAATTTAGACAAGAGTATGCAATAGACATAGCATTGGTGCAAGAGAAATTGGAACAAGAAATTTAAATCAATTAAAAAGGAAAGTAAGCAAAATTTTGAAACTATTTATTTAAACTCAACGACAACATGCTAAACACAAGACAAGATGGAAACTAAGATAAGAAATGAAAGAAGAAATTGTTAGCACTAGATGTTGGAAAACTCTACTAGACGAGCCTGACAGTAAGTAGGTTTTGGTGATAATAAAATCTCCAATAAAACAAGAAAGATAAGTCAGCATAGTAATTCTAGGATAGTTATATATTGAAATAAGAATTACATATAGAAAAGGCTAGCTAGCCTAAAGACCTCATTAGATGTTTATAAGTAACCATTAGACAACCATGTTCATCACTGTGAATATATCTTTTTGTTAATCTAATGTTTGTTCAATAAGTGAAAGCAAAGCATAGTAAAAGCACAAGTAACACAAAGAAAGATGAAGACTGAAGTGCGAAACAAACACTAACAAAAGTGAAGCTTAGACAAGCTAAATCAAAAGTGTTGAATTTATGAGTCACAGGTTGGACCAGAAGACTCAAGGTGCAAACTACTCAAGACTATTAAAGTTGTCAAATGACTAAGGTCACCAAATGACTCTAAGGCAGACTTAGTGAACTCAATTGATAAGATCATTGACCAAATGAGTCAACATAATGAGGCAAAGGATTAGACTCCTACAACTAATAGACAAATCAAAGCAAAGCATTACACAAGTCAACACCAACACACAAAAACAGTAGACGGTTATTAGTGCTAGACGAATCAAAGTCAACTCATAAAGCTAAATGTTGAATATCCTTATTTAATGAGTACTTCCATTAGATGAGTCAAATGGAAGAATTACTACGAGTTAAATTATGACAAGTATTAGGCAAGTCAAATTCAGATGATGCGAAAGAGAGTTATCAAATCACAAGGTGATACAAATATCAAGTTTAAGTTGATCAAAGAAATGTAAGTGTTGAAATTGATGATCAAATCAAGTAAGAGAATTGCACAAGAAGGGTCAACAATTATTAGAAGATATTATGATTAAATATTTAGTATGGAGATTATCACATATGATTGAATATTTGTAAAAGGAAATTATATCTGATTGAAGATTACTAATGTTTTCATATATTTATCAACCAATCATGAGAAAGAGGACTATGTAGATCAAAGATTGCTAGAGAACCTCTAGAAGATTGAAGTCACAACACATTATAATTAAAGTTCAAATTGTTGAATGACTGAAAAGGAAAGAAGTCATAATTCATAAGAAGCAATATACTTTGGATGAAATGTCAAGAACTTCCAGATGAAGAAAATGATGGAATAAGCTCCTCCAAGTTATATGACTCAAGTCAAGGGGAGACTCCTAAATGGGTGGTGGTTTGTAGAAGCTTGATGATGGTGTATGGTGTACATATGGTGGTTTTGATGTGATGAGATAATGACCCCTTTTTCAAGCTATATGACTCAAGTAAGGAGGATTGGTTATGGTGGTGTTTGAGTGCTCTCAAGAAAGGTTGAACCAACTCTTAAAGAAGGGTGGCTAGACGAAGTCGAGAAGGAGTGTTAACCTTAGTCACCTAAGTTTAGTAGTATGGCATAAAATTGACAACATAACTTTACTCAAATTCAAAGGTAACTTTTATATGGAGAGACACCTCTATTTATAAGCTTAAGTAACCCATTTGAGATATGTGAACTATTATGGCTAAAAATTATACATGAAAGCTTGAAGATAAAATGGGATAGATCAATACAAGAAATATAACCTTGCCTAACAAAATGAAAAATTTTGTCAATATTAATAAATTAGTTGCGACAAATTTTTTAATTGTTAAAAATATTATTTATAACACTGACAAAATGAAAAAATTGTCACATCAAGCATATTATAAAATTAAAATACATTTGACTAATTTTTAAATTAATAATTATTATTTATTAAAATGCTAAAATGTTTGTCTCAATAATTTGTATAATAAATTCATTTTGATATTTAATAAGAAATTATATATATATATATATATATATATATATATATATATATATATATTATTTTAGATATGAAAT
>Ga0214545_1009579_pt1 | contig 14640 bp, 6 predicted proteins | sample CNSS4metaG_FD_160064 | JGI IMG/M metagenome (GOLD analysis project Ga0214545, IMG submission 160064) | Root nodule microbial communities from cowpea collected in UCLA plant growth center, Los Angeles, California, USA - CNSS4 | ecosystem: Host-associated > Plants > Roots > Nodule | place: USA... | reverse complement strand
CTAGATTTGTGAGTGGTCTTAGAAGAGAAGTTCAAGATGTAGTTGAGTTGTATGAGTACTCTACTCTTGACAAAATTTTACACTTGGCCTTAAAAGTTGAAAGTCAATTGAAAAAGAAACAAGAGGCTAAGAAGAGTACTCCTTACAATGACTACTACTCTAGAACATGGAAAGGAAAAGAAAGAAAAGATGAGAAACCTTCTTCCAAAGACCACCCACCTAGGACCAATGCGTCTAGAAACTCTCATGAAAGTGCAAACTCTTCCCAAGGTTCAAGAACTAGTTCCATAAAATGTTTTAAGTGTTTGGGGTATGGTCACATTGCTTCAAATTGCCCAACAAAAAGGAACATGATCTTGAACCCTAAAGGAGAGGTTGAAAGTGAACATTCTTCCCCCCTCCCAAAAAAGTTCTTCCTCCCACACTTCTTCCTAATCTTCAAGTGAAGATGAAATCAAACCCAATGAAGGAGGTTTGTTGGTGGTTAGGCGCATGCTAGGCCAAGTTCCTAAAGCATTTGAAAACCAAAGAGAAAACATTTTTCACTCAAGGTGCCAAAACAACAACAAAACCTGCTCCCTCATAATTGATAGTGGAAGTTGTGTCAATGTGGCTAGCACACAGGTTATGGACAAGCTTGGCTTGAAAACCATCCCTCATGCCAAGCCCTATAAGCTATATTGACTTAGTGAGGAAGGTGAGATCAAAGTTGATAAACAAGTCCTTATTAACTTCTCCATTGGAAATTACAAAGATGAGGTGTTTTGTGACTTAGTGCCTATGGAAGCAACTCACATTTTACTAGGAAGGTCATGGCAATTTGATAGAAAAGCTTTTCATGATGGCCATGCCAACAAGTTTTCCTTTAGCTTCCAAGGCAAAAAAATTACATTACTACCTCTTTCACCGAGAGAAGTCAATGAGGACCAAATTCAAATGTTAAAGAAAAGAAAAGAAGAGAAGACGCAAAACATGCTAATCCTTGTTTGTCTTGTTTTATAGGTAATTAAGAGAAAGTAGAGCATGGCTAGGTGGCACATGGTGATTGGAGCACATGGATGAAGTGGAAGAGAGAGGAAAGCATAAAGCATAAAGTAAAAGGCATAAAACAAGTGTACCTATGTACCTTTGGTCTCCTTTGTTTTTAGCACACTTTGGCCACTTTTTGGAGACATATGAGACACATTCTTTGTCTCCTTTTGTGCTAGAACGAAATTAGCCTTGCACATACCATAGTTGGCTCTTTTGTCTCTTATTTTTGTAACCTTATTTGACCTAGTTTCTAGAAGCTAAGGTTAGGTTTTTGTAGAGACATCCTTAGGTATCTTTTATTTGCTTAGAGGCACCTAAACTCTTCTATATAAGGGGTGCTCCTAGACATGTAAAAGGGTAGATCATTTTGTTATAAACTTTGGGTATTCAACCACCATTGCCATGAGCTCTCCTTCCTAGAAGTGAACTCACCTTTGCCTTATCTTGCTTGCAAGTGGCGGCACCTTCACTCATCTTTAGGGTTTGGTTGGCTTAGATCCCCCCTATGAGTGGCGTGCTTCTTCCATTGTTCATCTTTTATGCTTTCCATTTTTATTGTTTCTTCTTTCATTTTGCTCTTTAAGTGTTGTTATTTTTGTGTGTGTTTTAAGCTTGAATCCAACTCTCTTCTTCCTTTCATGAGCTAGATAAATGAACCTTCACATCTAGATAGCTTGCTATCTTAATGTCCAGTGGGAATTTTCAAAAAGCTTTCGTAAACAACTTCACCATATTCATAACCCTAAAAGAAAACAAGATAATCTTTCATCAAAATTAATTAAAAGTATCAAAAGGACTCTACCTAACCCTTTTCCATCCCTTCCAGCTGCTTTTCTAGATGGCTAGGGTTTTCTGGTTCTTCACATTCCTGCCAAAAAGAAATTTGGCCAAAAAGGAACTTATTTCGCCTAAACCAAGGTTTGAACACACAACCATCCAATTTCAAATCAAAAACACAACCAATTTAACCAACTCAAGTTTTTTGATAATTCCTATAAATATAGGATCATATTATCACTCATCATGATCTAGCATAGTGCCAAAATAATAAACAATTAATATAACACATAAATGGCATACGCAAGACTCAAACTCAAGTCCTTTTCATAATAATCAAGTACTTTCAACCATTTAAGCTAGTATTATTCCACGTCATAAAACCCCACATTAAATGTCATAAAAGTTCCCACCACCCGCATTTATTAAATAATTATTTATTTAATTATTTAAATTTCTCGGGTCTTACACCGCACGTCCTAGCAGCCCTATAGAATTGTAACTAATCGCCTGATGGTACTGATCTTACTACCAAGTGTTGTACCAGTACTGTGAATTGTACTAATCTGACATAGTAGAGCAAATGCTACACACTCAAACCATTCCTAAACCTACTCTAAAATTACCAAGTTACCTACATCTCATTCACGTATAGACCCATATGCGTCACCTCACATCACTATGCTATCATGGTTTCCAATCTTATACCACAATCACCAAAGTATGCATATATCCCATCACTATTCCTAAAGCCTCACTGCAACTTGTACACCACAATTAAGCTTTAGCCTACCACCACACCATACCCTCAACTTTAGAGGAGGAAGGCTAGAGGAGCTTCTAGAAGAATGCTCTAGCTAGGTGACTCTCAAAGGAATTTTTGTGAAGTGATCTCAACATCATAACATTACACATTCAAGAGTGAATTTACAAGGTGGGAGGCACCTTTATTTATAGCCTAAGGTGTCTCCTAATTTGGAAAAGCAAAAAAAATCTTAACTTGGCTATCTTGGAAACCAAACCAAAAATCATCTCCAATAGGAAAAGGACATATGGCTACTCAAGAAGGTGGAAAAATACTCTCCATACCTAGAGTGTCATGTGGTCACTCAAGAAGGTGGAAAAATACTCTTCATTCCTAGAGTGTCATGTGGCCACTCAAGAAAGTAGAAAAATACTCTCCATTCCTAGAGTACCATGTGACTTGATCACGCCTACCTTGTTGACCTAGATGCAACTCGACCTAGACTTTTGTAATTGGGCCTAATGGATCCAATTGCAAAAATTAGGTGAAATATGATCAAAAACTACTTCCAGAAATTTATTTTGAAAGCATGGCCTAAACAATTGGCCCAATTGAAAATTATACTAATAGACTTTTAGGTAGCTTGATGTCATCCTTGGCTATGAGATAAGAATTTGGAGTCTTTTAGACCCATTATGGTCTTAAAGCTCTTAGGCCCATGAAAGAAGCATAATGATTGACTTTTGATTGGGCAAAGGCTAGGCCCAAGTCATCAAATAGCAACAACAACAACATAAGTAGATTGACCCATTTTCTTTAGAGGACCACCTTATATACCCACTCTTTACTTTGGATTTTTCCATGTAAATGCACACTTTGTAGCTCTCCTCCAATTTGAGGCTTGTATCCATTTTCAATTTCAACCATAACAAAAAATTGATACACACCTAAATCAGGATAAAAATCAATACATTTGGATGAAAGGTTGTTGTTCTTGGAGGGAATTTATATCAAATTTTATTGGTAATACCTAAAGGTTTCAAACAAGACATTATAGATATTGTTATGAATTCTTTATATTTGTGGAAAATTTGTAAAGTACTGAAATTAACTAAAAACAGGATATTAAAGACAAGAAGGAGTATAGGCAATGTAAATGATATACAAGAATTTGAATAATGGATACTTGGATTAGAATATAGCCCAATAATATGGAGGAAGACCAGTGAATATGATATTAAAATTCCAAAAGCCCTCCTAAACTATTCCTTGTGACAATCTCGTTCTTCATTTGGTAAACTTTACATATCATGAACTTTTGTTAAATTTGAGAGATTTCACATTTTCCAAGAAAGATTTATTTTAGAACTAACTTTTTGAAGTAATTGAGAAAATCAACTTCATTTTTACCATTATCCAACGAAGGAAAAAACGATATTTTAATTCAAATTACTCATGCCAATCATATAAAGATAGTGAAGTTGAAGAAGAATGGCTTACAACTGAATTTTAAAAATGACATAAACTTAGTTACAAGTAGAGGTATCAATTTGGTCAAGCCTATAGGGCTTGGCCCTAGCCTATGTGGGTTGGGGCCAAAAAAGCCCAAATCGAAAAAAACCCGTATCAAAGAAGCTCACAAGGCCAAAACTCCCATAAAAGCCCTGTGGATCAGGGCCAACCCATGGGCTTTCCTCTTCAACATGAAAAATGTGAGACCCCTTTTAATTTTTAATATATGTCCTAAAAGAGGGGTTGGGCCTGACCTTTTCAAGGGCCCAAGACCAGCCCACTATGGACCCCCAAGACCCCCTCATAGACCCTCACTCTTCATTCTGTCTCACTTTGCAGAAAACAATTTCTCTTCCCTTCCTCAAACTATAGAGCAGCAGCTCTACTAAGGCACAAGTTTTTGCCTCCTCAAGTTAGCGAATCTTCTTTGTTCAGAGTTTCCTGAACTTGTATCTCCAAGTAAGTAGACCCCAACCTTCTTTTTCCAACTGTCTTGTGGTGGTTCTACCTAGGGTTTATCCTAATAACCCTCTTGTATTTTTGTGTGCCAATATTTCCAGCTCCTTAATATGTTTCTAGAGTTGTGGTGCTCTCCTTGGGGTACTATTTTGTTTGGCTAAGCTTGAGTAAGGTAAGGGAAGCTAGGGTTTCACTTTTTGTTGTTGTTTTGTTTGTTCTTGGTTTGTTTGGCTAAGTTTGATTAGTGTTTTATGGAATATGAGACAAGATTGGGAAAAACGTTAGTTTTTGGTATATTTCTGAGTTAGGGGTTCAAATATTCATGAAACTGTGATATTTGACATTATTTCTCGTATTCTTGAACCATCGGGCAGTCGCTAGGCGAGTGACTTGGTCGTTGGGCGACTGTGTATTTTTCTGATATGCATAGTTTTAGTAAAATTGACTTTCCCGACTCATTAACCGTTGGATTGAGCTCAAATTTTGACATTTGGTTCATAACATGCTATTTTATGGTTTGACTGGTTGGATCGTTGATTAGATGTTTGTAGCTTGAGAAATGTGTCACGCATTACTGCAGTGATTTTGGTGTTGTGATAATAAATTTTCTTAGGAATTTTGATGTAAGAATTATGGTTGTGTGTTGTGCTTGAGTGCATGGAATTACAAGTACTTAAATGTTGGCACTCATTTATTTGGGATGAATACTATTTTGTGATATATGTATGTCATGGTATGCATTTATAAAGTATGAGATTAAATGAAATCTTGTTATGTTGAGTATGAAATGGAAAACATGACTTGTTTGATTGGTGGTGGTTTGGCATGAGACTTGAATGATTGAGATGGCATGTGGAAATTGTTGGTAAAAGAGTTTCAAGGGAAACTCTTGATGATGGTGGTTAGTGAATACCTTGATGTAGGAGATGTCTAGATAAAGGAAGGTATCCTGACCTCTAAAAATTATTCACGCTCACATAGAGTAGAATAATTTATGTGGTGAGAGTGGCAAGAGGTCCTAATCTTGGGACATATTGGGCCCAAGACATTAGAGGATTAACCCTGTGTTGGTTGGGTGATAACCCCTTGCGTCTAGACTCTATAGAGTTTAGAAGCCAACACAGGCTCATACTTCCTTTAGAATTCTATATCAAGAGTATGATCCGGATATTGAGTCATAGAGTCTTGAAATTGTTTGCTTTCACATGATTTGGGTGCCTACTGCTTTGTCTGTGCATAATATGATCTGACTATTTATTTGCTTTATAACATGATTAAAATAATTTTTGCTCTAGCTTACCCTTTCTTTTGGTGTATGTTTCTTTGCTTGGTTTCTCATTTTTGCAATGATCACCAATTTATTGGTGTGAGCAGATGTGGAAACCCCTGGAGGTACTCAGAGTGGTAGAGATGATGTTGTGTAGAGTGGTCCCCATGGTCTGGGTTGTGGCTCACAGTTGAGCCCTTTTGAAGAACTCTTAGTTTGTTTTAAATTCCTTGCTCCCTGAGCAATCCTTTTGCAAAACAATAGTACTCTTGTGTTATGTTTTATGGCATTGTGGTATGCCTAAACTTTCATTCCAAGTATATTATGGATAACTGTAATAGTTAGTACATGTATGCTTCATGTCATGTGCTCTTTTATATTATAATTATGTGATTCTTAATTTTAGTATATTACTCTATTAGAAATGGGATGTCACAAAAAATATATTATTTTTTAAAATATATTATTATCTATGGGATGGACTCAATGACCCGGACAAGCACGACAACCCGAATAGGGCCAATGACCTGAACCTGCCCAATGATCTCGACAAGCACAATGACCCGGACGGATTCAACGAATCGAACGAGTCCGATGACCCTAACGGGTCCGACGACTCGAACATGCCCGACGATCCAAACGGGTCCAAGGATCTGACCGTGCTCGACTATCCGGTCGGGCCCGATGATTCGGACGGGCCAAACGACCTGAAGCTGCACGACAGCACGGACGAGCCTGAAAATTCAAACTGGGTCGACGATTTGGATGGGCCAAACGAACTGGATAAGCGTGACGACCCGAACGACCCCGACAAACTAGACAGGCCCAACAACTTGGACAAGTGTGACGACTCGGACGGGCCCGACGAACCAAATAGGCCTGATGACCAAGATGAGTCGGACGACCAGAACAGACCCAACGAGTCGAACGGGCCAAAAGATTCGAACGGGTCAAATGACCTGGATCAGCCGTCTGGTCAGGCAAAACGACCCGGACAAGCATAACGACCCAAATGAACCCGACGAACTAGACGGACCCAATGACCAAGAGGAGTCTGACAAACCCGATGGGCCTGATGACCAAGATGAGTCTGACGACCAGAATAGGTCAAACGATCCGGACGGGCCCAACGAACTTGACTTGTTCGAGTCGTCGGACCTGTCTGGATCGTCGGGCCCGTCAGGGTCGTTGGGGTCGTCCGACCCGTCCAAATCGTTTTGTTTGTCCGTGTCGTCAGGCTTGTCCAAATCGTTAGGCTTGTCCGAATCATTAGGCTCGTCCATGTCGTCATGCTTATCTAGATCATCAGGCCCGTTCGAGTCGTCGGGTATGTTCGGGTTTTCGGGCTCATCCATGTCGTTGAGCCCGTCTGAATCGTCAAGGTCGTCCGGGTCATCGTGCTTGTCCGAGTCACCAAGCCTGTCTGTGTCATTAGGCACATCTAGGTCTTCAGACCCGTCCAGTTTGTTGGGCTGGTTCGGGTCTTCGGGCCCGTTTGGGTCGTCAGGCTCGTCTTGGGCTTCAGACTTGTCCGGGTGATCAGACCTGTTTGGCTCGTCAAGCTTGTCTGGGTCTTCGGACCCGTCCAAGTCACTCGGGTTGATCTTTGACTCTTGCTTAATGTAGTATTATTTGAAGGGCCTAACCTACCTTAGTTCTAGCCCTAATCCACTAGAGATGGGGCTTTGGGAGCTGGGACTTTTTTTTGGCCCCCTCATTTGGAATCCCCTAAAAGGAGACTTTATGAAGAATGGATTAAGGCTAGCCCATGGACTAGTGGTCAAATTGACACCTCTAATTACAAGCCACTTTTGAAGGTTGGGGTTCCAATAATGTTTGTGAGAAACATCGATCAAAGTGATGGTTTATGCAATGCCACCGAATTGGTTGAGAACGAGCTTGGTAGAAATATAATTGAAGCAATAGTTTTAGCCAAAATTTAAAATGGAGAAAAATATATATTCCAATGATGAATCTTATACTTTCTGATTTAGGGCAGTCCTTCAAATTTAAAAGAAGAAAATTTCTTATTTCTTTATGTTTTGCAATAGTTATATATTAATAAAAGTTAAAAAGAAACATTGTCTCATGTTGCTCTGTTTCTTTAAAGACCGATGTTTATCCATGACCAACTAGCTTTGTCCAGAGTAAAATTAGAGAAAAGTTTAAGAATATTTATTCTAGATGAAAATAATAAACCATATAACATGACAACGAATGTTTTCTATCAATAAATTTTGACAATATTTAATTTGAAGAAATATCATCGTACGAATATTACCATATTGACTAAACAACATATTTATTACATTATTTTATTACAGACACTCATGTTATAAATATTTAAAACTTTATCATACTTCTTTTATAAAGATTTATATATGATAAGAAATTACAATTGGAGAAGTGTGAAAAAAAGAAGATATATTGTTATGAAGTACTTTTAGATTGATTACCGTCTGAATGGTATGCATGCATTTTATACTATATAACTTATTTATTTTTTATATTTTTTATTTTGTTTTATTTATGTTCTTATTGTAAAATATCTTATAATTTTTTAATGTCATTTATTTAATCAATTTTTGTATTTTATTAATATATTTTTTTAAAATTAGTAAGTAAATATTTCATGAAAAAAATATTTAAAATGAGAAAACACAAAAGAATATATTCTTATAAAGTATTTCTAAAGTAATGGTAGTTTCAATATCTTTTAATCAAATAAATATATTTTTCTATCCACAAAATACATATATCAAAGGAAAGGACTCGTAAGTCCGTTTGTTTTGATTAGCTTTTTTGTTGATAATTTCACTTTGTATAATTAATTATATTATATTTTTATAATTCTAACGTCTTATTTAAATAATAAAATAATTAAATGAAACATTATGATGAATAATAAAAAGTAAAGTCATGGAGTATAAACGCTACTTCTTACAGTTATTCAAGAACGTTTAGAAGGAAAACTAAGACACACCACGATGCCAATAACAAGACAAAGAAAAAAGTCTAACAATAATAAAGTAAGTGCATCAAGGGCAAGGAAATACATCGGCTACAGCCCTAAAGAAAATTCAGAAAAAGTTGGGTCCGACCCAAGATAAGCTATGCAGCGGAATCTCCATTACCTTGTTGATTATGAGGAGTTCTCGCATCTGCTCTCATCAATAAATTGATGATTATCGCAAAAAGAGAAAATCACACACAGGACATACAAGCAAGCAGAAAGGGTAAGTTAGAGTAGAAAATGATTTATCATACCATTGCATACAATTGGATAGCCAAAGATACATACATCAACCAAGCATGTGATGACTCACAAACAAGACACTAAGACTCAAGACACGACTTATCTGAATACATATAATTAGTTAGATTCACTGAATGCTTGCACTTGTGGTGACCTCTGCAGAGCCAATTGCCAATGGGTTTTACCCTACCACTCACAAGGTTAGCCTTCAAACATCTAGGGCCATTATCCTGCCAAAGATTAGGGCCTCTTGCTACTCACACCACTTGAGTCAGTACGCTCTACGTGAGACTCACTGACTCTTTAGAGTGTCAAGATGCAATCTTTACTTGAATCCTTACTAAATTATATAATGAGACACCACCACGAACTTCGTGGAATTACGTCCTAAGCATGAGGCACCACCATGAGCTGCCACTAACAAAGGTCATGGAATTACGTCCTGACCATGAGATACCACCACGCAGCCATCGTGGAATTACGTCTTGACCAATGAGATGAGATCTCACCTAAAGATCCATGGAATTATGTTCTGACCAATGAGGCACCACCATGAAACCTTCGTGGATTTACGCATACCAACATCATGTTTCTCCAACCAACATAAAGTCATTATACATACCAATTCCATGTCAACACTTATAACCAACCATCCCATTCATGTTACATGTCAAGATCATGTCAAACTCATCAATTTCAACCCATAAACCATTCAATACTTGCAAAATCACCCATTTCATGCTTTAACATAGTAATTCAACCAAACATGAGGAAAACATCTAAGAATAGAGAAAAAACCAGGACCTGGGCACATTCTCACCCAATTCTCGCTCAGACTGAAAGGCTTCGCTCAAGCGAGAGGGTTCTCTCGCTCAAGCGAGCTGCTTTCGCCTAAGCAAGAGCTCGAAAAGTGGAACAATGGCATTGTCGCGTTGTCGCGCTTAGGCGAAACCTCCTCGCCTGAGCGACAGCTCGCGCAAGTTCCACGGAGCAACTTCTGGTACTCTCGCTTGGGCGAGAGTGGCTCGCCTTGGCGAAAATACCAGATTTCTCCACTGTTCACGCGTGCTCAGTTCAGGCATTCAACCATAACAACATACAGTTAATTTTTATACCATCAAAAGCTTCACACAAGCATCAAAATCATGAAATATAACAGGAACCAACAAATATAACTCGAAAACGTGAAACCCTAACTTCCCTTACCTGGACAAAGGTTAAAGGAAGACATTGGTGCTCACTAAAGAAACACAACAGCTCCAAGAGTAAGTTTCGAGAGCTGGAAACACTGACCTAGATGGAAAAACAAGGTTAAACCCATGAATCTTTGTTGGTCCACGAAAAATAGAGTTAAAAGAAAGAGTATAAGGGCTGGAGGTCAACCTACGTGGAGTAGAATGAGCTTGAGCGAACTTGACAGAGGACTAGAGACCAAACCTTAGCAGAGAGTTGTTGTAGCTCTAAGAGGGAGGAGTACTGGTTTGTTTCTGGAAAATAGAAGAATGAGGGTGTTAGGGATACTTTAGGGGGTTTTGGGTACCCCATGGGTCAGCCTTAGGCCCAACAGATTGGGGCAGCCCTTAAACATTTGGCAGAATAAAAGTGGACCTTATAATATTTAATTATATTTCTTCTGTATTTCTATTTCTGATGTAATTTGTTTTTGTTTGATTTGTACACAAGTGTTTATTTTGTTTATTATGATATGACTTTGATAATATTTTATCTTTAAAATTAGTTTTCATCTCATATTACTAGTGAAATTTGATTTTAATGTTGATGCTTTATTTCATGTTTATCATCATCACGACTAAATCATTCCTAATAACACTATATTTTTGTGGCATCAATTAAACAAATATAAATGATGACAAAATTAAGAGTTTCGGTTTACGGTTAGTTAAGATTAATATTGAAGTGGTATTAGATATATGGTTAGGATTGAGTGTTATTACTAGATCAAAATTTATAGGCATTAGTCAGGGTGTAACTCTTTTTACTTAAGAGCGTACCAACTCAAACGTCACGATTCGATTGTGACTCGTCCCACTTGGCCTCCACAGGACAATTGATGTCACATGCAACAATCTCGTCCTCAGTCATTGTCCTACTAGGAATCTCACTTGGATTGTGACTTGGCCCACATATATTTGGGAAAAAAACTTATAAGAAATTGTAAAAGGTAAAAGAAAAGCTTAATTAGATTTTGTGTATAAGTTAAAATTGATTTATAAATTAAATTATTTGTAAATTCTTTTTCCTACAACTTCTTTTTTAATCTATGTGTAAGTTAATTTTTATTTTTAGGAAACTCGTTTTATGTACTTTTTATTTTTCTTCCAAAAAGTGAGGCGTTTGTACAAATATTTAAAAGGTGTGGGATCGTATTGAAACAATGTGTTCATCCACTTCTGTGTAATTAAGTGTATTTTGTATGGATGTAAAGTTATTTTGTTTTCTGAGTTTCTAAGTGTGAGGGGCAAAAGTCTCTGGGCAAAGTATTTACTCTTTTCATTATGGTTGGTGTTGGTGGAAAATATAAGGTTTTAAATTAGGTGATGGTAGAGATGTTAAGAATTACAGGAGTCGCAAATAGTAGGTAACTAGCTACCTCATTTATTCTATATATAAAATAATTTACTTGTTGCTTAGTGTCCATTTAAAAAACACATGCAAACTATTTTAAATTTGAACATATTTATGTATACTAGTAGGTTTTTTTAAAATATTTATATTTTAAAATTAAATTTTCATCTAAAAATATAAATTTAAATCAAAGTATACTCTAAGTTATCTATAAAATAGAACTTAAAACATAAATCAAAGTTAATGGTATTCCAAACATAACTCAAAATAAATTAAACTTAAAACATAAATCCCAATTAATGGTATTCCAACCATAACTTAAAATAAATTAATCTTTGATGTTTTCTCCATCAATATTTTCACTTGACACTTTAATTTTCGAAACAAAAAACATCTAAACAAAACTTATGAATAATTACATAGTGATATTATTGGTTAAATTGGAATGAAAATTTGAACAACTACATACACTACTAAAAATTCTTATATTACATTATATTTTTCTTGCAAATTTGTTAAAAAAATTTGCAAGAAAAGTCTTTTTCCTGCTATTTTTTCTAAGAATTTTAATTGACAAGTAATTCTTTCGTGAGTAATTATTTCCTACAAAATTATAAAATTTGTAAGTATTTCCTACAAAATTTGTTGTGAAAAGTATTTTATACAAAATATTTTGCAAAAAAATTAACAACAATTTCCTGCAAAATTTTTTTTATAACAAAATTTATAAGTATTTCCTAAAAAAAAAATTTAAAAATTGACAAAAAATATAAATTTTTTTAGTAGTAATATTTTAAAATCTAATTAAATTTCAGGTTCAAAATAAATTTAGATAGCTTTAATTGAGTTTGAGTTAAAAAAAATTATCTATATAGTATTCAAAAAGATTATATCTTTTAATTATTATTTTTTTGTTTAATTTTTTTCGTCTAGATAATATGGGGTAGTTTTGTCCCATCAATACTCTCATTTGTTTTCATATGTTAAAAAATTATAAGATTTGTTGTTGGTATAAATGATATTTTGGTTAATGTAGAACAATTGGTTACTTAACGACGAATCTTGACCAATAATTTAATAGAGTCAAAATAATACAATTAAAATTTATATATTTAATTATTTTTATTAATACAACAAAAAGTCATATATGAAATTATTTACCTATCATTCTTTGAACCTTACGGGGACTTAAAACATAATTACACATTTTTTAATATAGTATTAACCTTAGTTAAAAAAAACAATTCATTAATTATAACATTATAAGAAAATCCTTCGTTAACAACCAATTTTAGTGATAAAATATTGGTAGTCACTATAGTGATAAATTTGTATACCAATTTACAAAATAAAAAAATTATTAATTATTAAAATAGTTATTATTATGAATAATTATGAAATATACAACTAAAAAAGGTGTTAGCGACTAATTATAATTATCGGGTTTCAATAGAATTAGATTTTAAATTAGTCTATAATTAATTAGTCACTAATTTAGCGACTAATTATAATTGTTAATCATAATAGTGAATATTTTAGTGACCCCTTTTTATTTTTTTAAATTAGTATCTAAATTGTTCACTAACTAATAATTTTTTGTCACTAAAATTGATTAATTCTAATAACTAATTTGAATAAATATAAATATAAAATTTGAATGTTAATTTAATTACTTTCTATGCTAGTCTATAGTCAATTGTTTGGAATACTACCACTTCTAAAATTTACTATTATTTGGAAAGTGGACATTGGATAAGATCGAGTATTATTTAAAACTAGAATTATGACCCGTGCAACGCACGAGTTATTTTTTAGATGAATGAATTTTATTTTTTTATAGTAAATGGAAAAAAAAGTTAAGAAATTAAAAATAAATATTAATAGTAATGATAAATATGATTTAAAATAGGTGATATTAATTTTATCATGTTTATAAATGAGTGCAAAAGGTTCTGAACATCCAACATCATAACAATATTAATTGTAGTAATCATTGTTTTGTCTAATATAAAGTTTTAACTTTTTGAACATTTATATATGTACATGCTATAAACATGTATACAAAACTTCTGATTGATTTCATGGGTTAGAAGACCATTATAATTTGCAATATAAAATCGATATAACTTTATTAAATTTAAAATTTGATAAAAAAACAAAAGAATGCAATACAATAATTGTCAAATAACCGGAATAGTATAAGATTAATTTGTATACCTCTTATCAAATATTTTAAATTTTTATTTCTAAACCTCATTTGTAGTTGTAGTAGCTAGTTACATTTTCATTTTCATCCATAATTAATATTTTCAATCCAATCTTCTTTTTTATTTCACTCTAGAATATGTTACATATAGTTGTTCATGAATGAATATAGGATGAGGAAGATAAAGTCCAACTTTAGAGGATTTGCCTTTGTCTTTTGTTATATGTATTTTAAGTCACACAACTACCTTTCACCTAATTAAATTAAATATTAATATAACTAAAATTCATTTCTCAATATAAAAAATATAATTAAAATTCAGCTACAATACATCACAAATTTTCAATTAAAATTTAATACAATCATAATTTCCTAATTTTGCAATCACAATTTTGTATAGAACCAAAACATAATAAAATTTAGTATTTATTAATTATAATGTTAATATTTATTACTTTTTGTATTTATTAATTATAATGTTAGTATTTATTACTTTTCGTATTTATTAATTATAACATTACTATTTATTATTTCTTGTATATAGAAATTTATATTAATGTTATTCGTAAAAACTGATAAGAAATTTCTTCTTTTTATTTATTTTCCCTCTTTTATTTTATTTTAATTCTTTTCGTATTTCCATATTTATTATTAAACAAAAGCAAATATAAATCATTTCAAAATTATATATTAATATTTCGTGTTTGAAACAAAATATTATATTTTAAAAGTACACAATATAAAATAAAGTACTAAAAAATTAAATTAAATATTAAATTATGTAATTAAATATTAATGAG
>Ga0214545_1009578_pt1 | contig 14641 bp, 18 predicted proteins | sample CNSS4metaG_FD_160064 | JGI IMG/M metagenome (GOLD analysis project Ga0214545, IMG submission 160064) | Root nodule microbial communities from cowpea collected in UCLA plant growth center, Los Angeles, California, USA - CNSS4 | ecosystem: Host-associated > Plants > Roots > Nodule | place: USA... | reverse complement strand
GTCCTAAATAATCTCTCTCAAGAGGTTAGGGACCTTAAAATTCAAATGGCTTCCATGCAAGCCAATCTTCAATTAATTGCCAATCAACTTACCCCTCCCATGCATAATACTCGTGCCTCTCCTAGGCCTTCTCGTGCCCCCTTCAAGGCATGAGTATGATTTTGAAGAGGAGGAAGATGAGGGCATCAACCTTAGACAATCGCCTCATGTAAGAAGGCAAAGGCGCATACCTCCTCACCCAAAGGAAGTCAAAATTGATTTGCCTCATTTCAATGGAAAGGATAATGTTGAGGTTTTTCTTGATTGGGTTGCAAAAGTAGAACAATTGTTTGAGAGTCATGTTGTGGAGGAAGAGAGGTGTGTGTCTCTAGCTACTCTTAGCTTTCATGGGTATGCTCTTAATTGGTGGACTTCCTTAGTTCTCCAAAGAAGGAGAAAAGAGCTACATGATATTGAGTATTGGAATGATCTTAAGGAAGTCCTTCATGCCTGCCATGTTCCCTCCTACTACAAAAGAGAGCTCTTTGACAAGCTCAAAAGGCTCTAACAAAGATCTATGTCTATAGAAGAGTATAGACAAAAGATGGAGCTCTACATCATGAGAGCCGGAATTGAAGAAGAAGAGGAACTTACCATTGTTAGGTTCTTAAGTGGATTCAATTACAACATAAGAGATAAAGTTGAGTTGCTCCCTTATCGCAATTTTAATGATCTTGTTTAAATGAGCATCAAGGTTGAGCAACAACTTTTGAGACGTCCTTCTCGCAAGGATTCTCCCTCTTTTTCTAAAAGTGATTTTGAAAAGAAAGATTTTTCAAAAGAAAAAGAGTCCACTCATAAGAGCCTTACAAAGGTAAGTGACAAGGGTGAACCCTCCGTCAACAAAAGAGGTAGTGACATCAAATGTTTCAAGTGTCTAGGTAGAGGTCATGTGGCCACTCAATGCCCTACTAAACGCACCATTGTGCTTAAGGGCAAAGACCACTACACTAGCCAAGAGGAGTTGTAAGACCCGTGAAAATTAAATAATTAAATAAATAATTAATTAATAAATGCAGGTAGGAAGAACATTTATGGTATTTAATTCTCATTTGTATGACGTGGAAAAGTACTAGCTCAAGTGGTTGAGAGTACTTTAATTGTGAGAGTACTTTAATACATTTATGTATTAATTAATTATTATTGTTTTAATAATATGTGTAATTATATTAGTTAGCAAGAAACATGAATTGGCTTGATGGTTTAGCATTGATTTGGTATTGGTATGGTTGTGGGTTCAAGTCTTGGAGAATTCAAATTAAACTTTATTTTTGCCAAACTTAGTTTTGGATTGAATATGAAAGGGTAGAGGAAAACCCTAGCAGCCAAAGAGGGTTGGAAAACCATCATAAGATAACCAATTAGAGGACATTAACCATAATTTAATTAGATTTTCGTTTTAGACCATTAAACCACATTAAGAGCACTTTTAAAAAGCTAATTAGAGGTAAGAAAGAGGGTTTTGGTGGGTTGTTATTGTGGTTGCAAAAGGGAGAACGAAAATTGAGTGTTTGTGAGGATTGAGAGTGTTGAGGGGAGCTTTGGGGCTGATCAAGGGAGAATTTTCAAAGTTCTAAGCAAAGGAGATCAGGTTAGGGGAGCTTTTACGCACTAATCTTATTTTAATTGATTCACATGCTAAGAAGAGTAACCTTATGCGTTACCTTTAATTTAAATTGGAATGATATGCTAAATAGGGTAATTTCATGTGTTGATTAACTTAAGTCAGATTGGCATGTTAAGAATGGTATGATGAGGTATGAATTTGGTGATATCATGCTTGATATTTTATTTCCCTTTTAATTTATTGTTCTGGGAAATTTCCAGAAATTGTTTGGTCGGCGATGAACTGCCGCCAGACAATTCTTCCTCTTGTAGGTAATTTAGGGTTCCTATAGAGGAACCACCTGCCAGAAATAGGGTCAAATAGCCTGTTGGACCACTGTTGACCAAATATTTGCCCGAGTTGACCAGTGTTGACTCGTTGACTGACCAGTGAGAGACTGGCACGTGTCAGAGCAGTCTCCCTCTCAAGCTAGAGTTCTCTTCCCGTAATTAGGGTTTGGTTGCCGTGAGGGTTGCCGCAAGAAGCGTTTCGCAGATTCAGTTTGGGGCCACTAGTTCTCTGATAGAGGACCCGTTCAGCGTCTCGTTTATTCCTGTTGCGATGTATGTCATCGATGGCGCGGGAGTGAGCGTGGTCGACACAGTGAATGTCAGCGAGCCTGGTTCAAGAATGGTGGGTCAGGCAGCGGGATGCACAAAGAAGATGATGCTCGCGAACTCTGACGAGTTGCAGCGACGTCGCAATGGTGTTGTAGAGCGCGGGCTATCTTGGTGCGGCAGTGGTGGTTCGATGTGCGAGCGACGACGGGGCTGTTGTGGACGATGAGATCGCGACGGTGGTGGCGCGAGGGGAAGAGGCGAACTGCAGCGTGACGCGGTTGTTGTTGTAGGCCGTGAGTGGTGCTGTAATGGTGGATTTTCCGACAAGTGCTGGTGTAGAGGTGGTGGATTCGGGTGGCGGCGGCGTCGAGGAGGGCAGCGAGAGGTGGCTGCGTGTGGTTTGTGGGCTGTTCACGTGAGTTACAGGCGTTGAGGAGGGTGGTGGTGGCTACGGGACGTGCAGAGAAGACGTAGTTGTCACGGACCATTGGTGCAGCAACGGTGGCAAGGTTTCCGGCGTGGGCAGTGGTGGCCGAACATGGTCTTGGCGGCTGCAGAGTGTGGCGGCTGTAGAATGGGTTGGTGCGGAAGAGAGAGAAAGAGAGATTAGGGTTAGGGTTTGTGTTGGAAAGGAGATGATGACGTGGCAAACATTGATTGGTCATATGAGTTAGTGGAGGATTGATGATGTGGCAAACTATCATTGGTTAATTTAGTAAGTGGAGGATTGCCACAGCGAAATATGGTGGACTAGAGTTTAAGTGACATTAGGGGTGCAACTTAGTAAAAAGGAGGGGTGCAGAATAGAAATGAATTACTATTACAAAAGGGGGTGTAAACCTTAAAACAGGGGGTGCAACTAGCTCCAAAAATGTTTTATTTTAAGAATAGATATTCCAATTGGAAAAAGGGGGTGTAAACATGAGAATTGGGGGTGCATTTAGTACTTGAACTATTTCTCTCCAAAATTCCTATTTTGGGACTTAATTTATGAATTAAAATATTCATTATTTACACCCTTGAGGACCTAAATTAAATTACAGTTGCATTATTAAACTCAAGAATATCTAATAATAAATTTAGCATGCAACTAAATACGATTTTTAAGCGCAAAAATAATACTAAATTCCCAAAATTTAATTATTGAATGTGAGTCAAGATTCGACTCATCATAACTTCCATGCAGTTTAGAAGCGGGTAGCGCTTGCGGTTTTCCTTTTCTTCCATTAGGGTTTGGGTTTAGTTTTTATAGTTGCCGTTAACTTTATAAAAGGGCAGACCATTGTTTGTAAACCCTTAGCTTTGATGAATCTTGATTTGGTTGAGACGGTTCGTCTTAGCTCACCCTTCACCTTCTAGTTTAGGTATTCAACTCCTAGGATCCGAACCAACTAGAACTCAGTCTTCCGCTGTTTGTGTGGTGGCTTTTCCACCGAACGATTGACGCTTCACGACCTTGAGAGGAGTTTCTGCCGAGTATAGGCGAAAGCTCGCTCATCAGTGGTGGTGATGATTATAGTGGTGGTGGTAGTGGTGTTAGTGGTGATGGTGGTGGTAGTGGTGGTGCGGATTATGGCAGTGGTGGTGGTGGCTGTGGTTTTCGTGGTATTGATGGTGGTGGTGTTGGTAGGGGTGGTGGTTGTTTTAGTGGTGGTGGCAGTGGTATTGGTGTTGGTGAGGGTGGTGGTGGTGATGGTAGAGGTGGAGGTGGTGGTGGTGATTGTGATCGTTATGGTGGTGGTGTTGGTGGTGAAGATAGTAGTCATGGTGTGGTAAGGGTGGTGATGGTTGTTCAGGTGGGTTCAGGTTGGTTCATGGTTCAAGGTTTGACATCCAGGGTTGAGGGTTTAGGGTGTATGGTTTAGGGTTTCTGGTTTAGGGTCTAGCGTTATGGTGGTGGTGGTGGTGGTGGTAGTGGTGGCCATGGTGGTGGTGGGGATGGTGGTGGTAGTGGTGCGGGTGGTGGTTGTGTTTTGGTGGTGGTCATAGTTATGGTGGTCGTGGTAGCCGTGGTGGTGGTGGTGGTGGTTGTAGTGGTGTTAGTAGTGGTGGTCGGGGGGGCGGGAGGGTAGTGGTGGTCGGGGGGGCGGGAGGGTAGTGTTGGTAGTGGTGGTGGTGGTGGCGGTTGTGGAGGTGGTGGTGCGGGTGGTGGTTGTGGTGGTGGTTGTAGTGGTGTTGGTGGTGGTGGTGGGGGGTAGTGTTGGTGGTGGTGGTGGTGGTGGCGATTGTGGTGGTGGTAGTGGTGGGGGTGGCATTGGTGCAGGTGGTGGTAGTAGTGGTGGTGGTGGCTGTGGTTTTGGTGGTGGTGGTGGTTGTTGTGGTGGTGTTGGTGGGGGTGGTGGTGATTGTGAATGTGGTGGTGGTGCTGGTAGCGGTGGTGCTGGTAGTTCAAGTGGGTTCAGGTCGGTTCATGGTTCAAGGTTCAAGATTGAAGGTTTAGGGTTTCTAGTTTAGGGTTTATGATTTAGTGTTTAGGTTTTGGGGTTTATGGTTTAGGGGTACGGTTAGGGTTTAGTGTTTAGGGTTTAGGTGTCAAATGGATGTAATAATATCTCAGGTGTGAAATTAGCATACAAATATATTTTACTTCTCAATCGGCTGTAAAAATATTTTAGTTGTGAAATAGGTGTAAAAATATTTTAGGTGTCAAATACGTGTAAAAATAGTTTAGGTGTGTAATTGGTTTAGAATAATTTTATGTGTGGAATGGGTGTAAAAATATTTTAGGTGTCAAATGGGTGAAAATTTTATGTGTCAGATGGGTGTAAAATTATTTTACGTCTCAAATGGATGTAAAAAAATTTCAGTTGTCAAATGGGTGTAAAAATAATTTAGGTGTCAAATGGGTGTAAAAATATATTAGGTGTCAAATGGGTGTAAAAAAATTATATGTGTCAAATGAGTGTAAAAATATTTTAGGTGTCAAATGGTTGTAAAAATATTTTACTTGTCAAATGGGAGGAAAAGAATTTAGGTATCAAATTGGTGAAAAAAAATTTTAGGCGTCAAAATGGGTGTAAACAAATTTTAGGTGTAAAATGGGTGTAAGAATATTTTAGGAGTCAAACAGGTGTAAAAATATTTTAGGTGTCAAATGCGAGTAAAAAAATAATAGGTTTCAAATTGGTGTAAAAATATTTAAATGTCAAAAGAGTATTTAAATATTTTTATTTCAACTAGGGTTCAAATATTTAACGTCTCAATTGGGTGTAAAATTATTGAGTTATCAAAAGGGCGTGGAAATATTTAAAGTGTGGAATGGGTGTAAAAATATTTTAGGTGTCAAATGGGTGAAAATTTTATGTGTTAGATGGGTGTAAATTTATTTTACGTCTCAAATGGATGTAAAAAAAATTTCAGTTGTCAAATGGCTGTAAAAATAATTTAGGTGTCAAATGGGTATAAAAATATATTAGCTGTCAAATGGGTTTAAAAAAATTATATGTCAAATGGGTGTCAAAATATTATGTGTCAAATGGGTGTAAAAATATTTTAGGTGTCAAATGGGTGTAAAAATATTTTAGGTGTCAAATGCGAGTAAAAAAATAATAGGTTTCAAATTGGTGTAAAAATATTTAAATGTCAAAAGTGTATTTAAATATTTTTAGTTTCAATTAGGGTACAAATATTTAACGTCTCAATTGGGTGTAAACTTATTTAGTTATCAAAAGGGTGTGGAAATATTTCAAATGTCGAATGGGTGTAAAAATATTTTAGGTGTCTAATGGGAGTAAAAATATTTTCCCTCTCAAGGGGTTGTAAAACTATTTTACATCTAAAATGGATGAAAAAACATTTTAGGAGTGAAATGGGTGTAAAATTATTTTAGGTGTCAAATGGGTGTAAAAATATATTAGTTGTCAAATGCGAGGAAAGAATTTTTTGGTGTAAAATGGGTATAAAATTTTTTTAGGTGTCAAACGGGTATAAAAATATTCTACGTCTCAAACGTGAGTAAAAAAATAGTAGGTGTGAAATTGGTGAAAAAATATTTAGGTGTCAAAAGAGTATTTAAATATTTTTAGTTTCAAATAGGAGTACCAATATTGTACGTCTCAATTGGGTGTAAAAACATTTTTAGCGTCAAATGGGTGAAAAAATCTTTTAGGAGTCAAATGGGTGTAAAACTACTTTACGTCTCAAATGCATGTAAAAATATTTTTAGTGTGAAATGGGTGTAAAAATAATTTAGGTGTCAAATGGGGGTAAAAATATCTCAGGTGTGAAATTGGAGTACAAATATTTTACGTCTCAATTGGGTGTAAAACCATTTTACTTGTCAAATGGGTGAAAAAATATTTTACCTCTCCAATAGGTGTAAGAAAAATTTAGGTGTCAAATTGCTGTAAAAAAACTTTAGGTGTCAATTGGGTGTAAAAATATTTTAGGTGTGAAATGGGTGTAAAACTATTTTACCTCTAAAATAGATGGAAAAAAATTTCAGGTGTCAAATGGGTGTAAAAATATTTTTGGTGTCAAATGGGTGTAAAAATATTTTTGGTGTCAAATGGGTGTAAAAATATATTAGGTGTCAAATGGGTGTAAAAAATCTTATGTGTCAAATGGGTGTAAAAATATTTTATGTGTCGGATGGGTGTAAAAATATTTTAGTTGTCAAACTGGAGGAAAAATTTTTTTGGTGTAAAAATATTTTAGGTGGCAAACGGGTGTAAAAATATTCTAGGTGCCAAATGCGAGTAAAAAAATAGTAGGTGTCAAATTGGTGTAAAAATATTTAGGGGTGAAAAGCGTGTTTAAATATTTTTAGTTTCATATAGAAGTACAAAAATAGTAGATGTCAAACGAGTGTAAAAATATTTTATGTCTCAAATGGGTGTAAAGAATTTTTAGGTGTCAAATGGGTGTAAAAAAATTTTAGTTGTCAAATGGGTGAAAAAATATTTTACGTCTCAAATGGGTGGTAAATAAATTTAGGTGTCAAATTGGAGTACAAAAACTTTAGGTGTCAAATGGGTGTAAAAATATTTTAGGTGTGAAATGGGCGTAAAATTATTTTACCTCTAAAAGGGAAGTAAAAAAATTTCAGGTGTCAAATGAGTGTAAAAATATTTTAGTTGTCAAACGAGTGTAAAAATGTTTTAGGTGTCAAATGGGTGTAAAAAAATTTTACGTCTCAAGTAGGTGTAAAAATATTTTAGGTGTCAAATGGCTGTAAAAATATTTTAGGTGTCAAATGCATGTAAAAATATTTTAGGTGTCAAATGGGTGTAAAAATATTTTAGGTGTCAAATGGGTGTAAAATAATTTTACGTCTAAAATGGATGTAAAAACTTTTCAGGTGTCAAATGGGTTTAAAAATAATTTAGGTGTCAAATGGCTGTAAGAATAATTCAGGTTTGAAATTAGCGTACAAATATTTTACGTCTCTATTGGGTCTAAAACTATTTTAGTTGTCAAATGGGTGAAAAAATGCTCTACGTCTCAAATGGGTGTAAAAAACTTTTAGGTGTTAAAATGGGTGTAAAAATAATTTAGGCGTCAAACGGGTGTAAAAATATCTCAGGTGTGAAATTAGCGTACAAATATTTTACGTCTCAATTGGGTGTAAAACTATTTTAGTTGTCAAATAGGTGACAAAATATTTTACATCTCAAAAGGGTGTAAAATAAATTTAGGTGTCAATTTGGAGTTTAAAAACTTTAGGTGTCAAATGGGTGTAAATATATTTTATGTGTGAAATGTGTGTAAAATTATATTACCTCTAAAATGGATGTAAACAAATTTCAGGTGTCAAATGGGTTCAAAAATATTTTAGGTGTCAAATGGGTGTAAAAATATTTTAGCTGTCAAATAGGTGTAAAAATATTTTAGCTGTCAAATGGGTGTAAAAATATTTTACGTCTCCAATGGGTGTAAAAAAAATTTAGGTGTCAAATTGGAGTAAAAAAACTTTAGGTGTGAAATGGGTGTAAAAATATTTTATGTGTGAAATGGGTGTAAAATTATATTACCTCTAGAATGGATGTAAACAAATTTTTAGGTGTCAAATGGGTTCAAAAATATTTTAGGTGTCAAATGAGTGTAAAAATATTTTAGTTGTCAAACGGGTGTAAAATTATTTTAAGTGTCAAATGGGTGTAAACAAATTTTACGTCTTCAATGGATGTAAAATAAATTTAGGTGTCACATGGGTGTAAAAATGTCAACACACATCACCCTTGACCGACACCTATGTCGGTCAAGGCTGGGGGACTGGTGTACCACACCAAGCCAACTTAACAAAATAATAATAAAACGACCACCCTACATATATACCAAAGCACTCAAGTAACCGGCCTAGGCTGTGCTGACCTGAGCCTAGCCGGCCTAAACCGGTAACATAAACATCTAAAGGAACAACCTGCCTAAGACAGCACATGGGCAACACAAACCACCAAGGGAAGTAGTCGGTTTAGGCCGACAACCTCAATATACTTAGCAAAATCAAGGCCCCCCTGGTATTCAATGAGCCCACCTAAAGGCCTGGGTTAGGGCCCAGGCCCATTTACAGCCCAAACTAGGGGCCCAAGCTGGGGCCTGACCCATGGCATAACCAGACATAATTAATACTCTATAAATACACGTGGACCCCAGTAATTAAAGTTACGCATTCATTACTCCATTAATCACTTGATTTGACTTTTTGAGAGTTTCAACTTACTTGAGCTTCGGAGGCCCTTCTGCAGGTAACCCTTCCTGGGTCCAAGTAGACATGTACCCACCAGGAAGAGGCCAACTAAGGAGATAGCGGACTACATAGGTAAGGTGATGCTCGTGCAGGAACAGGTGTCAAATGGGTTCAAAAATATTTTAGGTGTCAAATGGGGGTAAAAATATTTTAGTTGTCAAACGGGTGTAAAAGTATTTTAGGTGTCAAATGGGTGAAAAAATATTTTACGTCTCAAATGGGTTGAAAATAAATTTCGGTGTCAAATTGGAGTAAAAAAACTTTAGGAGTCAAATGGGTGTAAAAATATTTGATGTGTGAAATGGGTGTAAAATTATATTACCTCTAAAATGGATATAAACAACTTTCAGGTGTCAAATGGGTTCAAAAATATTTTAGGTGTCAAATGGGTGTAAAAATATTTTAATTGTCAAACGGGTGTAAAAGTATTTTAGGTGTGAAATGGGTGTAAAAATATTTTACGTCTCAAATAGGTGTAAAATATTTTTAGTGTCAAATGGGTGTAAGAAAATTTTAGGTGTCAAATGGGTGTAAAAAAATTTAGGTGTCAAATGGGTGTAAAATTATTTTACGTGTCAAACGAGTATAAAAATATTTTAGGTGTCAAATGGGAGTAAAAAATAATAGGTGTGAAATTGGTGTAAAAATATTTTACGTGTCAAATAATGTAACGTCCCATTAAACTATCAAACATAATTAACGGAAACGTTGCACGAGATAGCGTAATAGTGCAGTCCTGGAGTTTAAACCCAACTCCTATTACAACATAAGGCACACTGCGGTGCCACAGGAAAACCAGTTATAAAGTCAAGAGGAATATAAAGAGATCATAAGTCAAACAAGTACATGGGTCATAGTCCTAAGAAAAGCCTAATAAAATAGAACATCAGGTCCAACCCAGGTGGATTATGCAGCGGAATCCTCTCCCCTATGTTGGCCATGAGTACCTCTCTCCTCTACTCCAATCAATAAATTGATGATCATCGCAAGAGTAGAAGAATAACATACAAGACATTCAGACAAGAAAGGGTAAGCTAAAGCCAAAAGATTTCATCAATACAAGCAGATACATTTTCACTATCCAATACACACATCTCAACCAAGCATGTTATGACTTCTCAAACAATACACTAAGACTGGACTCGACTCATTCGGATACATATAACTTGGTCGGATTCAGCGGATGCTTGCACTTGTGGTGGATACCTCTGCTCACCCCCGAGCTATGTGTTACAAGTGTTATAATGAATCAATTTCCATCACCACAGGAGTCAATCCGCTCTAAGTGAGACTAACTGACCCCTTAGAGCGTCAGGATACAATCCTTACCTTGAATCCTTACCAAGTTATACAGATGGGGCACCACCATGGACACCCACTATCAGGGGCCATGGAATTACATCCCGACCACTGAAGCACGACCCTGAAGATCTCACCTAGAGATCCCAAGGAATTACGCACTGACACAGACCAATCATGCTCAATAAATCAAGAGGAATTAACATGCATATACATTTACATATCACACCAGCTCTTTATTGTTTCTCCTCTTTCATTTTCCCGGTAAATCCATACCCATCCATCATTCTCAAACCATAGTTGTGAGTTCCATCTCATGCCAATACCATGCTACTTTAACACCAACCATCTCATTTGTTTCACATGCCGAGATCATACAATCATATAAATCCAATTTGTAACCACAGCTTATATCATGCACATCATTTCGTAGGTCTCATGCATTATATAAGGTACATCATAAACCAAACATTTCATTGAAATCGCATGCCAAGATTTATCCAAGTTCATCATTCACAATTCATGAATCACATCACTCATGCAAATTCATTCATCTCATACTTTATAAATGCATACCAAGACATACATATATCACAAAATAGTATTCATCCCAAATAAATGTGTGCCAACATTTAAGTACCTTCAATTCCATACAATCAAGCACAACCCACAACCATAATTCTTACACCAAAATTCCTATGAAAATTTATTATCACAAAACCAAAATCATTGCAGTAATGCGTGACACAATTGTCAAGATACAGACATCTAATCGACGATCCAACCGGTCAAACCATAAAATAGCATGTTATGAACCAAATGTCAAAATTTGAGCCCAATCCAACGGTTAATGAGTCAGAAAATTCAATTTTACTAAAACTACGCATATCAGAAAAACACACAATCGCCCAGCGACCAAAGGCACTCGCCCAGCGACTGTGCGACGCATCCAGCAACGAGAAATAACGTTAGATATCACAGTTTCATGAACATTTGAACCCCTAACTCAGAAATATACCAAAAACTAACGTTTTCCCCTATCTCTTCTCATATTTCACAAAATATTATTCGTATAAAATAGTAATAATGTGAAACCCTAGCTTCCCTTACCTGAAAAAGGTTTAGTAGAGGATTCTGACACCACGGTAGTGAGTACAGTAGCTCCAAGAACAATTTAGGGAGCTGGAAAATAGTGGAACCATTCAAAATGGGTTACCAAGGTGAACCCTAGTTAGACTCAAGACTACAAAGCTGGAAACAAAGAAAACACGAGGGGAAATTACTTACGTGAGCAGAAACAATGGAGTTGCGTGAGCTCGATGAGGGAAATGTCCAAACCCTAGTAGAGCTTCTGTTAGAAGGGAAAGAGGGTAAGAGCACTGTCTTTGCAAAGTGTGGCAGAATGAGAGGGGTTAGGCTGCCTTAGGGGCTTTGGACACCCTATGGGTCAGCCCTAGGCCCGACTAATTTGGGGCAACCGTTTTTAAATTAGGGCAGAAATAAAAAGAGGGTTTTACATTCTCCCCACAACAAAAATTTTTGTCCTCGAAAATTCACCGATGGGATAGAAAGAAAACCACATTTTCCTCACGCCCTCCGACAACCACCACCTAAACATGACAGATTTGATGACTCCAATACTTATAGTCACCATAAACTTTACCTTTGTGTTATGCGATATGTGTCCAACAATGTAACTTGGGTTAGTCACTACTCTCGAACTAACTTCCAACTTGCAACCTTAACACTGGGATTGCTCCCTCATACTTGCCTAACTAACTTGTATCTGATATACTGACTCACCCACCATATGCGCTCCCATACCTGTTGTAGGTTTTTTATCAAAGTCTCAGATCACTTTAAGTCTCAAACTAAAGTATGTTCGTTATCACTTCCTTTCACCTTGTTCACTGCTTTATGCATCACTCCATTGACTTGATCACTATTGAGTTCTGGCCCACTACCTCACCATCAACACTCCTTACCACTTTTACGCATAACGACACTCATAACAGCTTGCCTTCTGTACTACTTTAACCAATGGTAGCAAAATCCACAACTAAGTCATTCCATTTCCAAATTACACTTCCCTCTTTTACAACAACCAAATTCATTTCAGCATCTCACCTTCATTTTTGATCTACTAACTTGTAACCATCCTTCCACAAAAGCCTTAGAACCATGTCTTTCCTTGACTTGAAATTTTTTTTAGTTTGATTTATACCTATCAACTCTAATATACTTCTCAACTAAGATTTTTCTGAATTGCTTCTTCCCTAACCTTGTTGAGAGACTGATGAAGGATTATCTTGTTCCTTTTTAAGATTATTGAATATGGTGTGAGTTGATTAATAAAGCTAAGTGAAATCCCCACTGGACATTAAGATAGCAAGCTATCTAGATGTGAAGGTTCCTTTCACAAAGCTCAAGAGAAGAAGATGATGGATTGTTTCAAAACAAAAAGGAAATGAAAGCACATAAACCATAGAAAATCGAGAACAATTAAAGGAAGAAGAAAACATAAAGTGGAAAGGAAAGGAATGGTAAAAATGTGAGAAGCACGCCACTACAAGGCTAGGCTAGAAGCCATGGCAACCTTGAAGATGAGTGGATGTGTGCCGCCACTTGCTATGCAGGATAAGGCTTAAAAGTATTCACTCCCTAGGGAGGAAACTCTCACAAAAGGTTGAGACACAAGAGTGTTTTTACTTCAAAATGTTCAACCCTTTTACATGTCTAGGAGCACCCCTTATATAGAAGAGTTTAGGGGCCTCTAAGCAAATAAAAGATACCTAAGGATGTCTCTACAAAAACCTAACCCTAGCTTCTAGAAACTAGGTCAAATAAGGTTACAAAATGAGAGACAAAAGAGCTAACTATGGTATGTGCAAGGCTAATTTCGTTCTAGCACTAAAGGAGACCAAGAAGGTGTCTCATATGTCTCCAAAAGTGGCTAAAGTGTGCTAAAAAACAAAGGAGACCAAAGGTACATAGGTACACTTGTTTTATGCCTTTTACTTTATGCTTTATGCCTTTGCTTTACTCTCTCCTCCACAACATTTATGCTCCCCAACCAGAACAAGCCACGTGTCACAATCCTTGCACTAACAAGCTGTCCAATGGAAGGCTGCCACGTCATCATCTTCATCTCCCAAAACAGAAACCCTAATTTTCCTCAAACCCTAGCCGCCACCATCAACCTCCACGGTAGCTGCCGCTGTTTCCGACCACCACACTTCATGCAGCACCAGTCACGGCCATCCTCCGTCATCTTCAAGCTGCGCAACACCGCAACTGAACCACCGTCCCTGCAGAACCACCGCACCACCATCTTCTCGCCACCATGGACCAATCTCGACGGTAGCAGGTTCATAGATCTGCACCGCAGTTCCGTCACCACCAGATCCGCGTCTAACCATGGCAGCACCACCAGTCACGGTCGCGCTTCATCCCTGCACCAGCGTGCACCAGATCGGAGAAGAAGAACCACTGCATCTGCAACACTTCCAGCGAACACCACCACCATGAGCCACCCTCATTCTCGTCCATTCCTCGCGCGCCTGCATCTGCTCCATTCCCGCAACCTTCACGCCGCAGCATCTTCTCCGCAATGCAGCTACAGCGCGCCACACACACAGATCTGCGCGAACCAGCAGCCACAACGAAGCACGCAAACGGAACAGTTGCAGCAACCACCATCTTCTCTTCACGAAAACAACGTCGGGAACAACAACATCAACGCAGTTCCTTCGTCAGCCACCGCTGCAGCAGCAACTCCACCATCTTCATTCACGCCTGCACTACCAGTAGCGCCATTCAAGCCACAGCAGCCACGATAACCGTAGCTTCCAGACCAGCAATGCCACCGCAACGCACCACCGTGAACCACCATGTTGTGAGCATCGCCGGAGAAGAAGTCAGAGCAGCCGCGCCGTCAGCCGCGCCATTGCAGCAGCCACAAGCCTCCATGAAACCCTAAACCCAGCAAACCCTAGTCTGGAGAGAGAAATTGCACTCTGCGCCACGTGTCAGCATCTGATAGGTAGTCAACTGGTCAAACTTTGGTCAACTGGTCAAACTCTGGTCAAAACTGCAAAAATGGTTAAATAAGAGGGGCATAATTGGAAATTGGACAGGAATTAAGTTGCTAATTAAATAAATAAAAATAAAAGATTTTAGCAACTGACAGATAAAGCCCAAAGTCCAGTTGAAGCCTATATAAAGAAACTTAAGGGAGCAGATACCGTCTCCACCACATCTCTCATTCTTTCTTTTATTTTCTTTCCTTCATATCATCATGTATTCCATCAAAGCCATGGAGGGCTAAGCTTTTAGGGTTGATTCCACTGTAATTTCTTAACTGGATTCTGAGGTTAGATGAATTTATGTGTTTGTTATTTTGATTATTGTTGTGGTTTTTGTTTATCTATGTCCTTTGCTTCTTAATTG
>Ga0214545_1009576_pt1 | contig 14646 bp, 3 predicted proteins | sample CNSS4metaG_FD_160064 | JGI IMG/M metagenome (GOLD analysis project Ga0214545, IMG submission 160064) | Root nodule microbial communities from cowpea collected in UCLA plant growth center, Los Angeles, California, USA - CNSS4 | ecosystem: Host-associated > Plants > Roots > Nodule | place: USA... | reverse complement strand
TATATATATATTTAACAGTATTGTAGGCATTTTATATTTACACAATTTGTTATATATTATATTTTCTATATTAGAAGAGAAAAGAATATTATTTATTTACAGTTTTCTCGTCGTATACTAGCCTTCAAACATGTGGAGGAAAAAAGTTATGAATATGATTCACTTGTACGGATAAAAAGTGACTCCAATATGTTCTTCAAAGATAACTGATGCATTGGAAGCATTTAGGAAGGTGATGGTAGAATTTTTCGTTCCTTGAAATGTTATCGAATTATTTACCGCATTTGTTTGTCATGCATTTCTTGGAAAGAATGCTACAATATCAGCAAAAAATGAGTCAAGCATGTTAGAGGCAGCATCTACGATGATATTATAAGATTTCACAATCATAAAATAAAAAAGTGAGACAAATATCACATAAAAAGTATAACATGTCTTAATAAAATAAAGTGAAAACTCTTCTAATCATTTTTTATATATATTTTTAATTTAAATTAAAGTATAGCGGATACGGGTATCCACGGGTACAAATACTATGATATTCGTACCCGCACTGTTAACAAGCGGATATAAAAATTATTCGTACCTATTACCCACGGGTATCCATTTATAGTATTTATTTTCTACCTGATGCAAATTTTATCCACAGATACCATCATATACAAACTTTTTAACATCCCTAGTTGAGACCGGTGAAACGGGATAAACCTTTTCTAATATCAACTTAAAATTAGAAAAAGAAAGAAAAATATATTATAGAACTTGAAAGACCTCTTTTATAATCTTCTATCTATAATGATAGAAATATTATACAATGAAAAAACGAAATATCAAAAAGACTACGCTAGAATCTTATACAAGGCACAATTCATATGTACAATACACTGGAATCTTAGATACAAAACTAGTACAATTCATATCTACATTAGGAAGTATATCCAAATATTAATACTTATTCTAACAACTATAATGAATGATAATTTATTAAACTAACAAGATAACGTTCCTTTAATATTTTTAGGTGTCAATTAATTATTATTCCAAAATAAATTAATTGTATAAATAATTGTGTAATTCCATTTTTCTAAAATAAATTATTTGTGTAATTAACAATATTTAAAGTTACAAGACAGTATTACACCTATATTTTCATTTGATATACTTTTTTTCCTTCTTTTCTTACATAGTATATTATATATCTATACCATTTCTTATTGATGATTAATTTGGTACCCAGATGGGACACTTTTTTGAGCTTTATCTTAAGTTTTTTTAATTCTAATTTTTTTTTTGATTTTTTTAACATGATCGCACCATTAAAAACATTAATTCAAATGGCAAAATACTTAATCTTATTTTTTATATATTTTCCCCCAACTTATTTTTTATTTACAATTATTTTCGTGTGTTTCTTTTCCCATAATCAAACAGAAGATTAGAGTTGGGGCAGTGGGCTTGACTTTTTGCCCACAAGAACCGCCAAAAAAACATTAGTGGTTTTGTTGGATTGTAGTTTAGGCCAGTCACTCGTTTTAGCGTCATACAACGCAACCTATTACACCTTTTCTTTTGGTATTACGTTTTAGATATTCTTCCATAATTCAAATCAAAAACCACGGTCGCAGTGATTTACACGATACACATACACTTTTAAAATCCTATTAAAATACATTCCTCAAAACCATGAATGTAATAATTAACTGTAAAACATATATTTTTATCTCGTTGATTATACATTAAAATCAAATATAGTTCAATTAATTAATTAATTTAGAATTTATTTATACATATAAAGAGAGATAAATCAGCGGCAAGACACAGCGGAACAGAACAAACCACTGTTTTATGTTTGGGTTTTCCGAAACCGAGTCACATAAAACCAGAGCCAACAGAAAAAAGATGAGTGACTCTGTTTATAAAGCTTTTTCACATCTTTCTCGATCTCAGACCCATCAAAATCAATTTGAACTTGAACAAAGACATTCATATCTGGATCTTGAATCTGAATGGCTTCGCTGGTGCTTCTCTTTTCAGAGCTCGTTCGGAATCACGAGTGGGATGCTGCAACTCTGTTAGCAGCATACCCTCCTCCCAATTTTACCATAACTTCATCATCTTGTGCTGTTGCTGCAAAAACAACACTGAAAGATGAAGGCTTTGTGCAGAAGAAATCCAAAGAAACTGTGACGGAAAACCCTTTGGAGTCGAGGGTGTGTGTGGATCTTGTATGGCCTTGAATCTTGGTCGTTGTCGGAAACTAATTTGCTCCAATGTAAAGTACTTTTTTGATCTTCTTACACGCAAAGTCTCTCTATGTTCTTCATTTATATTATTTCTATTTGCCGTGGTGAAGCCGATGAAGCTTCCGGTAACTTTGTGCACGAGTTAGGTTTACTCGTAATATTAGGATTTTTTTTCCTATTTGCTAAGATTTTGTAAAATAAATAAAAAGCACTTAAGAAGTTTTGTAAAATAAATTTCGGAAAATATGAAAACTCTGACAAAGAACAAGAATGTTGGGAAGTGTTCCAGTAGGTTTTGTTGATCTTTTGCATCTTTTATACACCGACTTCGTAACTATACTACTCCCATGTTCCATTAAGACAAGAAATAAATAAGGAGATTTTAATATTACTTATAGGAGGGTTGAGATTTCGTTATGGATGATGATTATGGGATGGATATTATTCTTATGGGCTGAACACTTCAGTGAAGTCTCACCTTTTTCTGGACATGCACCGCATCATCTTTTACTTAGATCACACCAGACTAATCTACATATATTAAATTATTGCTTAAATATAAAAAAAGTGCTACAAATATATAAGCATGATTTAAAACTACTAAATATTACATTTTTGCTTATACAACATTTTCTAAAATATTGTACATAAAAAAATATGGACTAAAAAAATTATGGCCACTTTATTATATTTTTTCCTTTTCTCAATTGCAAATTATAAATCTTCTTATTGTGTAAAATAAGAATAAGTCACAATTTTTTATTGTTGATTATACAGTGAATTTTATTTGTTTTAAACCTAGAGAGAATACAAAAATTACAAAAATTGTTGTCTATTTATTTAGCAATACATTAGAAAATATTGATAGTTATAAACAAACGTTGTTAAAATGTAGATAGTGTAGACCACTTCTTTAAAACTATGGTAATTTAACTTTAAATATTTTTAAATTACCATTTTGTGACACAATAATAATTAAATTATTGTAAAGTGCATCAATAGTCTTGTGGTAGATCAAGTCAAAATCAAATCATGGCACTTTGGTTCCTACAATCTTAAGTAGAAAGTGTTACACCTTAATAATTGACTATAATTTTTGGCTTAGTGGTAGACGCTCAATCCAATAATTATTATAAGAGCCGAGATCACGTTAATTAAATTATCATTGCCTAAAGAATACACAACATTTTAAAATGTGTTGCATAAAATTATTAAATAACATGTTAGATAAAAAGTGTGGTCATTATTTTCTTCTAAAGCAATGATTTTCAAAACTTTTGTTACCTTAGGAAAAAAACTGTTAACTTTAGGCAATGGTCATGATTGCATACTCCACGACTGAAAAATCGTGGTATAACCGTTGTCTAAAATTAAAGCCATGATATTTTTTTTTAACTTTAGGCAACATTTTAAAGTTGTTTAAACTAAAAAATAGTGTAGTGACAGATTTCTCTATTATTTCTGTTAATGTACCGATGAATATTGACAAAAAAAAAATTGAAAAGTCAAAATAACGCACTCAAAATTTATATATTTAATTATTGTCATTCATACAATAAAAATGAGTACATAATTTAGTATAACTACAAAAGAAATCACACATATATAAAGGATTGTCCTCACTACTAAAAAATACATATTTTTTGTCAATTTTTGTTTTTTTAAAGTTTTTTCGTAAGAAATACTCACAAATGTTGTTATGAAAATAATTTGCAATTATTTTTTTTTTTACAAAAATATTTTGACAACAATTTTCAAAGAAAATTTTTTAAGAAGTACTTGTATATTTTATAATTTTGTAAAATATAATTATTCACAAAGAAATTGTTTGTCAATTAATACTCTTTGAAAAAATGGCACAAAAAATGGGTTTTCTTGCAAAATTTTATAACAAATTGCAAGAAAAATCTCATGAAATATAAAAAAAATATAGTAGTGCCTTCTTCATATTCTAATGCATTCAAAGCAAAATTGGTCTGTATGAAAGGAAGTATCAAGTTTTTGGATTAAGATTGAAAATTGAATGCCAAGGTATTAGTGTTAAGAGCTACCTCAAAAACTTCATCTAGGATATTAACGTCCAAAATGCTGGGAATGATGCCAGCACCAAGTCCTTGGATCAGGTGCTTACCTTTTACGAGAAATAACACACATAAGTAATATCATGGTTCTCTCACACAAATATTCATTATTGGATGAAATTTGTTAAAATCATATAACTATGTTAGTTTGATTCTTGATTAACATAGACTATAAAAAAACAGTAGCAAACAAGAGAAAATGCATACCATTTTCAATGGAGAAAAATCCAACAGGGGAACTCTTATGCCTGAAGAGATTGGAGCAATTTCTGTCACCCATTTTAGATTGAAGGGGATTCTACTAATGCAGAGATCCACCTAATTTTTAGCTTAAAAAACAAAACTTCATTTGTTCAGCTGCTTCGTCTTCATATAGAAAAATATATTAAACTGAGCAAGAAAATCATAAAGCTTTCCAATATCCTCACCGACAATTTTTCATCTTCTAGTACAGGGAAGATTTTATTTTTCATAAAAGTTCCGTGATAATCTATTAACACTAATGACAATCAATTATACAAATGAAATCAAGATTTTCAAAAAAGATTGTAATAATCAATTATTCACTCCTAGTTATCGATTATACAACGAGAAAATATTTTCAGAAAAACTTCTATGATAATCGATTTTCTCTTGAATAATCAATTATTCAAGAGACTTTGAAAGAGAAAAGTCTTTAGGTTCTTGACCTAATTTTTAAAAGAGAAAGTATATATATGTTTGATAAAACCTATTTTGAAAATTAACTTTTGATTCAAAGGTTTAGTATTGTGATTGCAAAAGAAACTCTTTATGTTTATGAAAAGAGGCTTTGAAAAACCTAGTGTGGATAAAAGAATAACTTTCACCAAGTGAGTTTTCGAGAGATTGAGTGTTGCTGCTGTTGCAAGGAGAAGTCGTTCATCTTTTGTGTGACTCAAATGAGGTGTTTCATTCCTTGTGTTATTCAAGGAAGGTATCTTTCATCTCTTGTGTCTTCAAGAGAGGTGTTCTCTAAACCCTAAAACCTTTCTTTTGTGATTGTAAGTATGGTTTAATTTTAGTGTTGAGTTAATATCTCTTTAGAGAGATTAACAACTAGACATATGATCTTTTGATCCAAGCCAGTATAAAAATATTTGTGTAACGAATTTTCTCTTTTCCAACTCTTTTTACCTTACCGAAGTTATTAAAACAAGAGAAAAAGCTTTAATTGAGCAAAAAAATTTGGAGAAAATTTTAAAGTATCAATTTTTATTAAACAAACCAATTCATACCCCCTTGTTTATTTTCAATGTAAACATTATATTGCACAATACTAACAGATGAATGATAACAATTAAAACAAACTAATTGGCGTAACTAGTGCTATGAAAATTAACAAATTGTGACTCTTGATAAAGTAAAAAGTTCAACAACACTATAAAAACAAAACTAGCTAGATCCTTGTGATTAAAACTTAAGACTAATACACCATAAATTGAAATGGAAACTAAATGAATAAAACACAACATCACATTGAGCTGACAATTGCAAAAGAGAAGTCTATTAAACTAGAAATATGGAAAATAACAAAACACAAGTGAGTAAAACTAATAAAATACTAAATAAGCAAACCTATGGAATTAGTGAGAGCTACAACGTGTAAAGCTGAAATTTAAAGTTGGTAAAGATGTAAAGTAACATTGGACTAAGACGGATTCAACACAAATAAGCAATAACACAAAAAAAAAAAGGCTTTTTATGTCTATTATTTTTTGCCTTTTTTGTCTGTTCTAGGCGAGACATAGATTCGAGAGCCGCCATTGCACTTTCAACGCCCTGGCTACCACATTACAAACCCCACCCAACATCCATTGGAGTACCTGCATTAAAGTGAAGAAAGCAGGAGGGAGGGAGGGGTTTGCTAGCACCTTTGCTAGGTTCTGTTTGTAGGAGCGTCATTGTTGTGTTTTGTGGGAGGGGATCGTGAGAATGAAAAATTAAGGGAGGGATTATAACAAAAAAAAATTACATTAGTTGGCCACGGTCTAATGTAAAATAAGACTTTTTCTGTCTGATGCCTACACATCATATGCAAATTTACATGTGTTATGGAGAATTAGATGTAAATTTACGTTTCATGTGTAGACATCATATGTAAAAGGAACCATCTTACGTCTAACCATGTCCCACTGATGTAAATCTTCAAGTAAGAATTCAAAATTAAACTAATAATTTTATTTTTATAAAAAAATAAAAATAAGTGGTGTGTAAGTTCCTTGGAGAAATGTTCCATACATGCTGGTCGTTGTTTTTTCTTCCTCCTTGTTACATATATGTTTACCCATTTTTGGTCTGTCCATTAAGGTTATTGTTTATCCCGTTGTTAGGACATAATTTAGTTCCCCAAGAATATTTTATTTTTCATGTATTTTCCTCGACAAGAAGATATAATCTTTGTTTCTTATAGCGTTTTGTTGCCATTCACCATAATACATTACGTCAAAACAAGCACTACTAATCAAACCAACACAGCTACACACAGTATTACTCTCACTCTCATAACAATGAATGGATTTTGCAGTTTCCAGTTAATAGAGAGCGACCGTGGTGGAGCCAAAAGTTAAAACTACCTTTTGAGAAAGACAATAGATAAACTATTAAATCTTATGTGACTTTTCAACATGTTCCCAGTTGTTGAAAGTGAGTCATAAACTATATTTGAAAAAAAAAGACATAAAAAATTATCTAATGACCTTAACCATTCAAAAAGATGAAGGGGAAAACATTGTTTTGTAGGATAATATACCAACCAAAGTGTGTGTTGATGCCTGCAGAAAACAGTGTTGTGAAATATATACTAAAGTAAGCACTGATCTGCATGTGTTCTATCAAAATTGATCTCTTAAAGCACATTTAGGCTACCTAGCCAAATTTTGAAATTGCTATTAACGAGGGTGTGATTTGAAATGGTAACAAGGAATCAGATTTAGGCTGCTGAGCCATCAAAGTAAAAGGCAAAAAACATCAAGTAGCACTAAGAGAAGAAAGCAACATTACAGTATTTAATGGATAAACTATGCGACCTTATTAGGTGGCGAAGTAAACAAAAAGGCCACAAAACCCACCTTGATCACTCAGACTTAAACGTATAAAATTTACATCTCGTTCATCACACCGGAATGTTTTTCCAAACGGCCAAACCCAATAATGAAGTAACAGATGTAATAATATAGTATTTGGAAACGCAACTTTCTCAGAATACACAGAAAACAAGGAGGGAAAATAAAATAGAAAACAATGAAAAAGCATCTAGCAGCATTACAATTTTATACTCATTCTTGTGGCAACAAACATCCATATATAATACTATCACCATACGTCAGGATTCATAATTAAAAAACAAAAGTCACCATTTAACAACAAATTGGCCTTTACAATGACAATGACATGCAGAAAGAAGACAGAGATCGGTTATCAGGCTTTTAACTTGCACAACTGTGAGTTGCTGAATAGAGACGCCGAATAGAACAAGTCACCATTGTTTTTTACAGCACCACTTGGCACTTTCTCAGTAATTTAAGCCGGCCCTTCATACATATACATACATAATCCATGCATGTAGCATATATACATATACCCTCTGTTTCCTGTTACACCTTCCTCAAAATCCTTCACCTCCTTTTCATGGCTTTTCCTTCTCCTTCAGAACACTGATCAGAGAGAGTGAGTGAGTGAGTGAGAAGTGAGAAAAAGAAGCATGGACAGGCTAATAAAAGTAGAACCCACGAACACTGTGTCAATAAGGATGGAGCCAGGCCAAAAATGCCACGGCAAAATCACCTTACGCAATGTTATGTACACGATGCCGGTGGCGTTCAGGCTTCAACCGTTGATCAAAACGCGTTACACTGTGAAGCCTCAATCTGGGATCATATCCCCACTAGCCTCGGTAACCGTAGAAATCCTCTACCATCTCCCACAAGGCTCCACTCTCCCTCACTCCTTCCCTCACTCCGAAGACTCCTTCCTCCTCCACAGCGTCGTGGTTCCCGGCGCCACCATCAAAGAACCCTCCTCCATGTTCGAGTCCGTCCCCTCCGACTGGTTCACGGCCAAGAAGAAACAAGTCTTCATCGACAGCGGCATCAAGATCATCTTCGTCGGCTCGCTCATTCTCGCGCAGCTAGTCCACCACGGCTCCATTGACGAAATCAGAGAAGCTCTCGAACACAGTGAAGCTTCATGGAAAGCCGTTGACTCGGTTGACTCAAACGGCGACACGCTCCTCCACGTGGCGATTTCCAAGAGCAGACCCGACCTTGTTCAATTACTCCTCGAGTTCAACGCAGACATCGAAGCAAAAGATCGTTCCGGCATGACCCCTCTGGAAAAGGCCTGCTCTTTGGGAGAAGAACTAACCGTTGAGCTTCTGTTAGCTCACAAGGCCGCCACGGAGAGAACGGAAACGTCGTCGTTGGGAGCGATTCATTTGTCGGCGAGAGAAGGGCACGTGGAGGTTCTTCGGCTGCTGTTACTCAAAGGCGCGAACGTTGACTCGTTGACCAAGGACGGCGAAACCGCGCTCCACCTTGCAGTGAAGCATGGCGAGAGAGATTTCGTGAGGATGTTGCTGGCGAACGACGCGCGAACCGACGTTCGCGACTCGCGAGAGGGTGACACGTGTCTGCACGTGGCGGCGGGTGTGGGGGACGAGGAGATGGTGAAGCTGTTGCTTAAGAAAGGGGCGAACAAGGACGTGAGGAACTTCGCGGGCAGGACTGCGTACGACGTGGCGGCGGAGAACGGGCATGCGGGCGTGTTCGACGCGCTGGGGCTCGGGGACGGGCTGTGCGCGGCGGCGAGGAGGGGGGAGGTGAGGAACATCCAGCGGCTGATCGAGGGCGGCGCGGTGGTGAACGGAAGGGACCAGCACGGTTGGACGGCGCTGCACAGGGCGTGTTTCAAGGGGAGGGTGGAGGCTGTGAGGGTTTTGTTGGAGAGAGGCAGCGACGTGGACGCGAGGGATGAGGAGGGGTACAGTGCGCTGCACTGTGCCGTGGAGTCCGGGCATGCTGACGTGGCGGAGGTGCTGGTGAAGAAGGGGGCGGATGTTGAGGCGAGGACGAACAAGGGCGTGACGGCGCTGCAGATCGCGGAGGCGTTGGGTTACGTTGGGATTACGAGGGTGCTGGTTAGCGGCGGCGCGGAGAGGGTGGGACACGTGGCAGAGGGAGAAGAAGTTGTGGAGTTGAAGAGGAAGAAGAAGAAAATGGGAAGAAGGAGGGAGAGATCGATTCGGGGGAGCTTTGATCGGTCAATGCCTTTGGCTGTGCTCTAGTTATGGTGTGTGTGTGTGTGCACAAAAATTGTAGATTTCTTCAACATCTTCTTTGCTTATAATCATTCAGTGCCATCACCATCACAGATCACAGAGGTGAATGACACTGGTATAAATCTTTTTCACTATTCTTTGTTTTTGCAGTTCATTACAAAAATCACATGCTCTCAACTACAGTTTATGAATTATGTAAGAATTAATTAATCCATGACGAAGCTACACCATAGCCACGGAAAATTTACAAGATTCATGTATAACTTTTAAAAACATTGCCACTGTTGCAAAGTTGTGTCTACGACTTTATTGTAAATAAATAGTGCTTTGACTGCACAACTTTTGAATTCCCAAAATAAAATCTTCTCTGGCCGATCATACTTTAGTGCTACTGAAGAAGTTATGTGATATAAATTATAATCTTGACTTTGATTAGTTTAATCCAGTTTTCTTTTTTTAATCGGACTTATAGTAAAGTTATGTAAGAGAGAATGCTTCAGTTAAACAACTATTTTAAGGTGTGTTAAAGGTGAAGTCGTGGAGGGATGCACAATTTAAGTGAAATTTGAAAATGACATTTTACCTTTTTGAAAAGGTATTTTTGGATTATCTATTGTATAAAATCTTCCAAAAACAAAATTTTCATAATAAAATACCCTTCGGTATGAGTTTTCTACAATAAACTTTCTAGAACATACAAAATGACCTTTTCTTCATTATGCATTCTCTCTTCTTCTTTCTCTGTAGTGTTGGCAATGACAGAAGCTACAGTGCTAGTGGTGATTGGTGCAACGAGAAAGAGTATCTTATATCTTTTTTTGGTTAGTATTGGGTGCATTTAATAATGATGGGGTGCCGGAGCAAAAGCCTTTAGAAGAATATTGATTTGTAGTTTGACCTAAGAAAAGTCCGACAACAAATCTTTAGTGTTCTTGGTTGGCCTATGAAAACGGCCCTGTGACATTGATTGGGCCCTGTGACATTCCTCTAAACCCATGGCCCGCAATTTCACAACATTAAAAGTCTTACTAAAATAACACCCACAATTCCAAACACAGTTCTTAGATACTTTATTTGTTTTTAATTATCTCAAATAAATTAGAGACCGAGAATAGTACCAAAACTTGCCTTTTTAAACAAGTAAGATTTCTCTGCTTTGCGAAAAATTCTCTCATATCTAGCCTTCAATTTTCTTTATTTAACTTTTGGATGTAACTCTAAAAATAAAATAGTTTTTATTTTAGATAGACAAAAAAACGTATATAAAGTCGTATTCTATTTTAAATGGATTGTCTCGTTCTAGGTATATTAGTTTCAAAAATAAAATTTGCATCACTTTTTAACGAATCATATTATATTTACGTGTAATTTTGCTATAATTATAAAGTCGTGCAACAACTCATACTTGTATAATTTTTATTTATATTTTAATTTAAAAATTATTGAAATGATGAAAATAGTATTTATCATGCGAATGTATTAATATTAAAATTTAACAATTTAGTTTTAAGATATGTTATATTCATCACATTATGTATGAGTTTTTTCTTTTCTATAGTCTTATAACTCTTAAAGTTGAATTCACCATGTATGATATTTCATTGAATTGTTAATATTATTTTCAACCCAAAATCTTAAAGTAATAAGTTTATTCATCTTTCTATTTATATACTACTCATGTTTTTTATTTTTATTTAATATTAAACTTTCATTGGAAGTCTTAATAGTTACTCTCTAAACGATAGAACTCCTTAATGTTACTTTAAGTTGATTATTGGTATTGATAAGGATTTCTTCATTGAGAGCTGAATAAAGAATTATAAATTGAATTTATTAACATATGACTCTGACTTTTGCAATAAATACGGGAAAAATACAAAAACAGCAGCAAGATAATGAGAAGATGAAAAGTCTTATATATAAAATGAAGATTTGTGCATGAAGTGGAGTTTTGTTGTTGGTTGTAGTAGTAAAACGTAGCACTCAGCGGTTGGTATCAAACATGAAGAAGAAGAAGAGAGAATGAGAAGTAGACGATTACCAACCACGCTATGCAAATTTTTATTCAAAAGTTGGGTTGGTGATCACTTTAGATATACACCATGCTGTGTGGAATGTAAACAAACACTTTGAAATTTTAACTTAGATTTTTTTTTTTCTTTTTCTCATACCTACTCTCTAGTCACCATTCAACTTTTTGCTTGCCCTACAAGTCACATCTATTTGAAATTTAACTTCCAAATAAACCCAAGTCATGTTCAATGAAATCATGGTTGGTTGCATGACATAATATTTTGGTGACTTTCCTTTTGACTCAAAGGTTTTATATATCAAAACCTAACATAGACATTCATGTCATTTTCATTTTCATCAAGGAGTTACACCAATTTTTCAAAACCATTCTTAAGACAGAAAAATTAAAAAGAAAAGAAAATTAACTTAATTTGCAGAGGTTTTTTAATGTAATTTTAAATTCAACCACTTGTCATTTTATTATTCTGGTTATATATCTTTTGGATCTCATATCGTGTTTTACTTAATTTAAATTACTTAATTAGATGATTTGGTAGTGTTATTATGATAGACAATTTGATCTCATTTATTACTATATTTCCAAAATACTTGGAAGTGGGGAAGATTTTTACTACTCACAAGATACACTAACTTTAATTAAATATAGAAAAGAAAAAAATAAAAACATAGACAGAACTAAAGGTAAAAACACTTTGACTTCACGTGAAAAAAAAAAAAAAAAAAAACTTAAATGGTCGACATAAAAAACTTAAAATCCTTAAAAAATTCAAGAGTACCTATTAAAATATAAACACTCCATGTACTTTTGTTTCTAGTGTTTGCATAGCTTTGTAGTTTTCAATAAGTACCCCACCAAAGCCTCTCTACCATAGTGAAGCAGAGGCATTAATCATAGTTTCTTGGTAGCATATTCCACCACTTTTGTTCCAAATTATAGCTTCAGGCAAATGCATGTGTTTCAACAACATTGAGATCTAAGAGTGCAAATTCTTCGTCCTCCATTGAAACTTGCTTAAGAAAAAAAAAATGCACACTTTCTTTTTGTAACGTGCATCAACTATTTCCCTGTAGGAGAACCAAACTACAACCAACTATATGAGTAAGAGGGTTTGTTGAACGTCCATTTTCATAATTATATTATAATCAGGTATATATATATTATCATAGAATCATAAATTATTATATAATAAAATACAACATTGTTGTTCAACATACGTATGGACCTGGTTCCCTTTATGATATTACAAATATTGTGATAAGGAGATGCACTTCCACCTTACTAATCCCCTCCAAAATAAGTTACAAATGGTGACTAGACTATGACTTGGACTACTAAATTTTACTATTTTTACAAAATCATAATTTCTTCGCAAGCACTATACCAACATAATATTTGTTTGGTAGAATTTTTCATAATACAAATAGCATGCTCTGATTGTTTTTCCCTAACACAATGTGTAAGGCCCACTTACTTTACTACCTTTATTTTAAATGACTGCCCCAAATAAGTTGGGCCTAGGGTTGGCTCATAAGGAACCAAAGCCCCTAAACCAGCTGAAACACTTTCATTCTTCTCACTTTCAGAAAAATAGTCTCCTTTCTCTTAGAACAGTAACGTTCCTCTGCTAGGGTTTGGGGTTCAACTGAGTTCAACCCATTTCTTTCACTCATGTAAGTTACTTCTGATGCATACTCTTCTCTTTTAATTTAATCTTCATGCTTGCCGTTAGGGTTCCTCGTAATAATCTCATGCTTCCTCTGTATTGAGATTTTTAGCTCTTAAATATGCTCTTGGAGTTGTCTTGCTCATTCACTTAAGGGTCGGGGTCGTTTTGACTAGCTCTTTCCAAGTAAGGGAAGCTAGGGTTTATGTTTTTAAAGTTATTTTGCCGATTTTTGGTCTGTTGTATGGTTGTGATGCTTGAATCAGGTTGTGAGTCGAATAAAAATGTATGGTGTACAAGTATGTTTGATTGATGTGGCGCTACTCTTTTTTTGCACTGCACACTTTTCGTAAAATGAAAGTTACTACTTCGTCAACTGTTGGATCGAGCTGATATTTTAACAGCTGATCCTTAACACATAATTATTGACTTTGACCGGTCGGATCTTTAATTGGAGCCTGTAGTGAGAGCAGTTTTTATCGCAAGGTCACTGAATTTGTGTTGTTGACAACATTGCACACTTTTCGTAAAATGAAAGTTACTACTTCGTTAATCGTTGGATCAAGCTGATATTTTAACAGCTGATCCTTAACACATAGCTTTTGACTTTGACCGGTCCGATCTTGAATTAGATCTCTGTACTGAGAGCAGCTTTTATCGCAAGATCTTTGTAGTTTGGTTGTTTCTCTGGTCTTGTATGGTTATTACTGGCTTGAATATAATTGTTATATTAAAAGCATGTGATAAATGATTATTCATGAGTGATGTGATTTATGGATTTTGGATGATGGGTTTGGTATGAACTTGGCATGTGATTTAAATGAGATGGTTGGTATCAAGGAGACATGGTATTGATATGAAATACAAATATATATTCACTGTTTCGGAAGGATGAGTTGGTATGGATTCAACATTTGGTTATGAATGAGAATGGGTTGTAAATGTTGGCATGAGATATTGTGTATGGTAAACATTACTTGATTGATTGAACATGATTGATCTGTGGTCAGTGCGTAATTCCTTGAAATCTCTATGTGGGATTTTAGGGTCGTGCTTCAGTGGTCGGGACGTAATTCCATGGCTCCTGTTAGTGGGTGTCCATGGTAGTGCCCCATCTATATAATTTGGTAAGGATTCAAGGTAAAGATTTTATCCTGACACTCTAAGGAGTCAATTAGTCTCACTTAAAGCGGACTGACTCCTGTGGTGAGAGTAGTAGGAGGCCTGAAATTCATTAAGGGTTAACCTTGTGTGTGAGGGAATTGATTCATTGTAACACTTGTAACACTTGTAACACATAGCTCGGGGGTGAGCAGAGGTATCCACCA
>Ga0214545_1009575_pt1 | contig 14647 bp, 4 predicted proteins | sample CNSS4metaG_FD_160064 | JGI IMG/M metagenome (GOLD analysis project Ga0214545, IMG submission 160064) | Root nodule microbial communities from cowpea collected in UCLA plant growth center, Los Angeles, California, USA - CNSS4 | ecosystem: Host-associated > Plants > Roots > Nodule | place: USA... | reverse complement strand
ATATATATATTATTTTAATTAGACTAAACGAAACTTCCAGATTGTAGAACCCAGAATTAAATGAATTAGATTAACTTTAGGTTTTACTCTAAAAGAAAAAATTATATCATTTTAATAAAATTAAAGAAACAAATCTTTTTTCATTAATGTACTAAATCCACCAATTATATGATTATATTAAATTTAGGTTTTATTTTTAGTTTACCGATAAAATTGTATGGAAAAAATGTATCCATAATGTATACAACAATAAAGGAAGATGTTAAGATAAGAGTTAAAGTATATATATATATATATATATATATATATATATATATATATATTGATATAAAATTAAGAAAATATTCAACTGTGAATTATCATATGATTTTTCTTTTATTTGGCATAAAAAGTTAATATGTATAAATAATAATATTTAGGATGTCACAATTTATATACATTAAAAAGTTAAAATATACTAGAATTCTTGATAAATGATATATATATATATATATATATATATATATATATATTTGAAATTACACTGTTCTCTTAAATATTATTTAGTATTACTTTTTGCCTTACATATTATAATAAATTTCAATTGAAAACAATTAGGTAGATTGAGAGTTGGAAACAATTATTTGCTTTGTTAATATTGTTTGTTTATTCACAGGTTGTGACGTTCTTTTATGGTGCATTTTTACACTAATAGGATGAATTTGTTGACACGAATTTAGTAATACCGTCAATAATAAGTTATTATTGAAGGAAATTAGTGGCAAATGTTCACTTTTTATTTATCGATAAAACTTTTCATCAGTAAATGAGTTTGGTAATTGTGAATTAATTATATATCGATAATATTTGTTGATGAGGTTATTGTAGTTGTTTATCGACGGATGCCCATTGTTGGTAATTAAGTCAAAAAATTAAAATCAAATTTTGATATTCAAAGGAAGTGTTTCCTTCCTTCTCCATTTCGCAAAAAACCTCGTTTTCCCTGATCAGAACTTTTCAAAAATTCATCTAAAATTCGTCTTCTTCTATTTTTGGAAGGAGTTATTGGACAGAATCAAGGTGTGTGAGAACCAAGTCTCTATTACCACAATGTAATTTGTTAACACCATATTAATATGGAAAGATGAAACTAAGAATATTGTTACTAGCAGTGATGGAGCATAGTTGAAGTAGGGAGGGCCGCGGCCCCCAACTTTTTCAATTTTTTAATTTTTTAATTTTTTTAAAAATTATATATGTTTAAAATTTGTTAAATTATTTATATTTAAAAATTTTTAAATATAAATCTTTTTAAATTAGATAATAGTATATTGAAAAGTTAATAAAAATAAAATTAGGTATTTTTTATTTCTATTATAGAGTATAACATTTAATGTCTATAAATTGTAAAATATAAAATCAAATATAATAAAGAAAATAAATTATTAAGATAATATTTTATTTTTTATTCTAATTGTCTTTTTTTTTCACATGTTGTATTTATCTTTCATCTTTACCTAATTTTATTTTGTTATATTACAAAAAGAAAAGTTAAAAAAAAATTATTATCTCTCTCCTTATTTTTTATATCTTCTCCTTCCATTCTTAAAAAAGAAAAAAGGAAATTTTCTTTGATCTCACTTGGTAGTGAAATATGTTTAATATCTAGCACTATCTTTTTATCTCATGACCTTTTTGTATATATTTTTTTATTGACAATTTTTAATTATGACTTGTTTATCATAATATTTTAGTAATTATGCCTCTCAATTATTGGTTATATTATGATAAATTATCTTTTAGTCTTAAACTTGTTTTTTAAATAAGTATATTAATAAAAAAAAAGAATAAATTCATTTTTTAAAATTGATAAAAAAGCAATGAAGATTAAAACATGACAACATGGTTGCTCATCGGATGGACAATCCGTTAGTATAGTTTGTTTTATAGTTATATCTATAATAAAGTATTATTCATTTTCATTGAATGGGTGACAATAATATTAAATATATAAATTTTAGGGTTAAATATGTTTTTGATCCCTCAAGTTTTAGTAAATTTTGGAATTAGTCCCTCATCAAAACTTTATACCAATTTAGTCCTTCATCTTTTAAAATGCGTGAATTTAGTCCTTTTAACCAAATTTTGTTAAGTTTATTTGACATTTCAAGCGCATTTCATGATAGTAATTAAGTTAACATTGAAACAAAAATGTGTCAAACAGTATAAATAATTTAAATACTATCATGAAATGCGCTTGAAACGTCAAAAAAATTTAACAAAATTTGGTTAAAAGGACTAAATTCACACATTTTGAAAGATGAAAGACTAAATTGGTCAAAAGTTTTGAAGAGGGACTAATTCCAATTTTCGTTGAAACTTGAGGGACCAAAAACATATTTAACCCTAAATTTTATGTTAAAATGCTTCGTTGGTTCTGTTTCTGTATTTTTATTAGTCTCAATTAGGTCCTCATTTTTGTTAGTCCTCGTATTTTTATTAGTCTCAATTAGGTCCTCATTTTTGTAAATTAGTATCAATTAGATCATTTCCGTTAGTAGATAACCAACACCATTAAGTAGGTACCACGTATATTAAGTAGATAACTAACATCATTTAGTAGATAACTAGATATTGAGTCTAGAGTCATGTATATTATACTGTGTTATGGGAGCTTAATTAATTATGACGAATGTGATAAGTTATGAGTTATACATATTATTGAACTACATGATTTCTCTTAATTAAGTTAGCTTACCCTTCTTGCCATGTTGTTTCCTCTGTGTGTTTTCTCTTTTTGCAATAATCACCTATTTTGGTGTGAGCAGATACAAGTGCAGGCGAAGATACTCTCCTCCTCGATAGGAGTTGAACTGTGACAGTGGATATCTAGTAGTAGTTTCTATTCTATGTTCCATTTAAACCTTGGGTGTGTTTGTTAACCCTTTTCTAGTATCGGCTGTAAATAGAACTAGTTCGTTTATAGTTATTTGGATGAGTGTATTGGTAATATATATATATATATATATATATATATATATATATATATATATATATATATATATATATCAGTCCCCTTCTTACTATCTATTTTGGGTTATTATGATATAATATTTTATTTAATAGTGCAAAAGCTATTAAATGGGATGTTACAAACTGATACGTGACACTAACATTGATACGTGAAACGATGTTGACTTGACACAAAATAATTTTTTTAATTGAAAATATTAAAAAAATATTAAAAAAAACTATGAATTTGGCATGCAATATTTATAAATGTTAACTATTTAAATACCATTAATAAAAATGATGAAATTGATCAAAATTGACAAAAATTAAAACTTAATTGAACGTCCATCAAACTAAGGATCAAAATTGAACTAAGGTGATAATATAAGAATAAAATAAATATTTAATTTTTTTAAAAAACTCACAACTTTCATAATTTCCTACAAGAAAAGAAAAAAATTAATCAAGTTTAATCTATCTATAGAAAGTTTGTCAACTTTGTAAAGAAAAAAAAAAATTCCAAAACTTCATTTTCCCTGTCTAAATACGTGACTTTCTCTTTGTGCCAAATTAAGACATCTTGTCAAATCATCTTTTTTGGATGATACACTTTTTAATAATAAACTTCTAAAAAACACAAGTATAACACTTGTAAAATATTAATGGAGAATGATACTTTAATGACTCTTTTTATTAAGATGATATTTTTTTTAAGTAATTTTACAATATAAAGAAGAAAAAAAATTAAAAAGTCACTTAAAAAATATTATTTTCGTAGTTATTAAAAAATTATTTTCCAATATTAATAGGTAAAAAATAGCAATAAGTACAATAAATTGACAAAATTAAACACAACTTAAGAAAAAAATAAATAGAAATAACCAGAAAACATAAAAATGTTAATAGTTTTTAATAAATATTAACTCAAGTGCATCAATTTACAGAGTAATATGTCTTTTGTTAGAAATAAAATTAAGTTAAAAAAGAAAAAAAATTACAAAAAAAAAATAAAATTAATTAAACCAAATTGATGAATTGTTTAATAAAAGAACTATCATAAAATTTTTTATAACAATATCTAAAAATAAAAATCATATTTAACCCTAACCTTAATAACTTGTATTAAGAATCATCATGCGTAGCGGCATAGCATTGGATACCATTATGAACAAAAATCATCTAATAAAAACTCCCTTGTGTTAAGAACCATGGCATAGCATCGGATACCACTTTGAACAAAATAATTTAATAAAAAATCCCTAAAGAATCATATAGTGGCATAGCATCTACCACTATAATACAAACAATTTTTGTCAGAATATTATAACAACAAAATAATTCAGCATCATCCAAAAGCAATTCTGTGGTAACGCAGTACCTGGTACTTTATTTCATCAAATTAAAATTTACTATTTACAGACGTAGTAATATAAAATTCTTAATTATATATATATATATATAATACAAAAATAAATTTCAAATATTTAAATTTGTTAGAAAATTAAAATAAAATAAATATAAATTATAAAATATATTATTATGGACGGCAAATATTAAAATAGAGATAATAAAAATAAAACCCCTAATTGTATGTGTTGCATAAGTACGGAAACTGTAATAAAATTGAAGCATAGAATCAAACAGGTTATCTCTCTCATTCGTTCCTCTCTTCTTCGCCAATATGCAAATAACATAAGCATAGAATCAAAGCTTATCTCTGTTATCGGTTCTATCTTTTCTTCACCAATATGCAAATAACATAAGTATAGTACGATAGAAGGTTTTGAAATACAAGTCTGAAACTTTAAAAGCAGATAGAAATGGATAAATTGGAAACCTCATAAGTGCTCTCAGTTGAGCTTGAAACCGTCGAAACACTGGGATCCCTTACCGTTATTATTGAAGGAGTGGAGAGTTCCGCCTTGGGGCGCACGGTTTTGTAAGATGGAGAAAATAGATCTACTCTGTTTGCTAGATTCCTTGGAACAACGAATCTCTGCATCTCTGAAACTTTGGGAACCTGATCCGATGTTGTTGAAGGAATTTCCAGTTACAGGGCTCTTGATCTTGGCGCGGCTAAAATCTTGTGACCCGTTTTCGGTGTTATTGAAGGACTGAGCGGTTCCGGAGAATTGGGGGAAGTGATTTGGAGTGGGGCTTGGGTTGTTGTTAGGGAGGGAAATGGTGGTGGTGGTAACAGAAGGGGTGGAGATATTCACGATGTGGTGGTTATTACCTCTGTTGTTGTCGTGTTGGGTAGAGTTATCGCTGTTCGTTGTGCCACGCTTGCCGTTGCTTCCATATGCCATGCTGCATAAGGGAAGAGGAATTTGGGTTTCGATTTTCCTTTCTTCTCCAGTCAGAATAAGCAGGTATATACAGTACAGAAGACAATAGTAGGAGAAAATTCGAGACAGTTTCCTTTCATATGCTTGCATTCAGTGTTCTTAGAAAATTATTTCACCTTCTCTTTCTTTTCATTTTTTATTCTAGTGCTTTCTTTTCTTCTCCTTTGTTTTAGTATCAAAACAACGTCCAGTAAATTTACTGATCATCATGTGAATACTCAATTTCGTACGGCATAATAAAAAAATTTAATAATAGAAAAATAACTAATAAATAAAAAAAAACGTAAAAATAAGTAAGTTTTTTTCTTTGAAATTTTTTATTTTTCTAAACAATAATAATCATATGATGATAATAATAACAATAAATAAAAAGAAAAAGACTCTTTTAATTTTTTATGTGTTTTCTTTTTATGCCTTACTTTTATTTTAGTCTAAAATACTCTATTCACCCACATTGCATTTTCTTACAGCTAACAGCAATAAAAAATTTTATATTCTCACCTACACTTTATGCTTTGTTACTTTGTCATTTCTTCTAAATCAAGAAGTTAATGATGGGATTCTAATATTTAGAAGCAGAATCTATTTTAATTTTTAGAATCGTTTTTTTTCAATGATAATTGATTTTGTGCTTTGTTTTTATGACACATTTTTCCAAATAAAGAAAGTAGTAATAAAATTCTAAGCAATATCTCTTTTATTAATTAGAATCATTTCACTACAAGAAATTTACTAATTTGCGAGGGAAATTTTTGCTCGCTAATTTGTTGCTAATTAGTGAAGGAGTAGCGAGAAAGTAAAATTGTAGTTAAATTGTAACTAATTAGTGAGAGACTAGACACAACATAATTGGTAGCTAAGTTGTAGCTATTTAGTTAGGGATTAACAATAACACGATATATGGTAGTTAAGTTGTAGTTAATTAGTTAGGGATTAGACACAACCTAATATGGTAGCTAAATTATAGCTAATTAGTTAGGGATTAAACACAACATAAATATTGGAGCTAAGTTGTAGCTAATTAGTTACTATCTTTTACGCTGCCTTTTTTTATTTTATATGTTAATTTATTCAAATAAAAGGATTTTTAATTAATTTATATCGTTACATACTATTATATATATTATTATATTTATGGTGTAATTTTTTTATATTTTTTATTTTTTTAAACATTTTAAATATGAAATAAATTATTTCTGATACATTATATATAAAAATAAATTGTATGTATGTATTTTATTTATAAAATATGAATATTTAACTTAATTTAATTATACACTTAAAATTCATTTAAAATTTAAATATTTATATTAGAAGAATTAATTTTTTAAAAAATAATTATTAATATTAGCATATAATTCTTTTATATATATATATATATATATATATATATACACACACGTAAATGCCGCAAATGAAAGAGAATGATACTGAATGTAATATAAAAATCAATAAATGAAACCATAAAACGTAAAATTTAATCTTCTGAAACCTTAAAATGAATCAAACTATTTGAGACATCATGTGACTGTTCTTCGAACACTTTCTAAGTTCGAAGAAAGCCTTCGAAGATCACCTCACAATACTAAATTCCTTTGGCTGAACTGTTGAAGACTCGCAGGTTCTGAAGCTCGCTCTACGAAGGTTGTTGGAGTTCATAAAGTGACGAAGTGCGAACGTTAGGGTTTTGATTTCAGCGCGGAGACAATACTGAAAAGCGTGAAAGGCAACAACGTCGAGTTTTGTTCCTAAAACCAGGTTAATTAGCTCGACCTCTATCATTTTTTGTTCACCTTCTTTAAAGTTTGTTTGGAGAATGAAGTTTCCTAATGTATTAACTATTTTGAAGAGATCCAGGTTTAGAAGGTTACAACAATGTCATCGAGTTCAAGTTTAGTTTCATCGAAACGATTATTTGGAGTGATTGATTGATTGATCGATTGGTTCTCTGCCAACTCACCATTTTTTCACCTGTTAGAGGTTAGAGCACTAACTGTTATTTGCTGCACTGCAGACACAACAAAATACTACTTATTTTATCAAGATGCAAATATAGAATTAGCCTAAAATGTGACTTAGTCTTCTTATTAGCGTTTTTAATTTTTGTTGTTGTCAAATTACTTTTACCATATTTTGATTTATATATCACATTGAGAGTAAAATTATTGAAAAGCAAAGAGATTGGTTCCTATACTTGATTCTGAGAAACAAAGAAGTTAGTGTTCTTAGCATGATTCATTGTTTTCATGAGGTTTTGCACTAGTGGTATTCTAAAATGAATGAGATTAACACTTCTTTCTCTAGGGAGTCTGCAAGATTCTAGTAGAAGGAGACATTGTACAAAAGCTTTCTCTGATGATTATTCTCAAAACTAGTAATAATTTCATCAATTGATTCCTCCCATGATTCAGCTTTTTCAATCTGTGCACAAAATACATACACTTAAGAACTAGAACCCCAAATCCTAAGTAAAACACAAATTTGAGAAACCATACAAGTAAAATAACAACTTCTTCAACTCTAACTCAACTACATGAACCTCATCTTTAAGCACCTTCAATTTCTCCTCCATATTCAAATTGATGAAGATAAAAAGCTAAAACCAAGGTACAACCAAAAGAAGTTGTTAATCAGACCATAGGGATTACTCACGTGTAAAAGAAGTTCTCCAAGCCTACAATTATTTGTAGTTAACTTCTAAATGATATTGTTATACTTTTGCTAAGTATTAATGATAATTTGTTAATCAGACCATAGGGATTACTCACGTGTAAAAGAAGAGTTTCATCATGTTCTAACACATAGAATCCATTGTTTTTTCTTCCACGAATGGTTTCAAGAACTAGAACTCCAAAGCTGAAAACATCAGATTTTACTTAAAACAATCCTTGCATAGCGTACTCAAGAGCCAAGTATCCACTGATGCAAGTCAATAAAGCTTTGTTAATTTCTCTTGTTTCAAGTTTATAACAAGGAATTTCATCTTTTTTTTCAATAACTAAACTCTGAAATAAGCATTCACAAGTCCTACTTTTAAGTTATGTTTGGTGTAAGTAGAACTCACTAAGTGCCCATTATTCGCTTTGTATTTGCTTGGTTCTGTCCAATTTCAAATGCCTTTGCCAATCCAAAGTCTAATATTTTGGGATTCATGTCATGGTCTAATAGAACATTGCTAGCTTTGAGATCTCTATGAATTACTCTGAGTCGAGAGTCCTCGTGAAGGTATAGAAGACCTCTTGCTATTCCATTGATAATGCTTAATCTTACTTTCCAATCAAGTTGTTTTCTTTTCTCATCATCTGTCAACTCAAGAAGACAAAAGGGATTTAAACAACACTAGCCATTTAGCAAAACTGCAAATGCTAAGTTTTTTCCTTAACACGTGAAAAAAAATACCAAAGGATATTATAGCATTTCCCATTATTCCCTTTGAAAGAACCTAACAATTTAAAACCCATAGTAATACCACATGACATATTAACTAATACCAATTTTTGTGAAAAGCAATCTAAAAACATACCAAACAGGTGAAAGTAAAGACTTGAGTTTGGCATATACTCGTATATAAGTATCTTTTCGTTTTCCTCCAAGCAGCATGCATAGAGTCTTAAAAGGTTGCGATGTTGCAATTTAGCTATGAACATTACTTGATTGTTGAATGATAAATCAAGGAAGTTCAACTTAGTGAGGAGGCCAAGTTTAGAAGGAACGGTTCTTGTGAGATAATTGTTTGCAAGTCTGAGACGGGTGAGATCTCCAAAGTTAGCTAGAATATAAGGGATGGAACCTGAGAAGCTGTTGTTTGTCAAGTCCAAAACAGTGAGAGAATTTGAACCAGTTAGAGGAAAGATACTACCACTACTTTGTTCCTTCTTTGTTGGTTTGGGTTCACTTGTCTTCTTTTATGTTCTGAAAAAGTGGGAGTGGCTACAAAGCAGATCTCATTTTTCTACTTTCAAATTTTTGAATAGAGTCTGGCATTAGAAGTCACCATCATGAATGAACTGAAAGATGGTTAAACATGATACAACAATAATGTTGCAGGGGCTATGATTGTGCTTAAGGGTTCATTTAATGCGAGAATAGGTCAATTATGGTGTTTTGTGGGCATGTTAATTATTCTTAGCTATTTGAGTGGTGTTGTTCTTTATGATTTTACAAAATTCCTATGCTATAATTAGGTTAAAGAAATGATGATGTATAAAACAAAAATTGCACGCATTGAATTACACTTTGTTGCATATACGTTTAAAAAGCATAAGGAATAATTCGTATTCCCACAGAGGAAAATATGATAGCATTTGTTCTGTGTTATGTGTTCTGTGAATGCTTGCTAATTTAGAAGGACATTGTACTAATCCAACAAAAGACTTGAGCATGTGCATTAGCACTTTATCGAAAAATTTAGACTCAACTTTTGAAGTTTTTAATTTTTATTTTTGCATCAAGAAAGTTGCAATTTTGGTTCAACTATTCTTAAAGTCCGAAACATAATTATGGTGGATTGTTGTGACCGCAAAAGAGGGCAATACTTTGAAACTAATATGCATGCGTAGGGGTGCCTATGTTTTACGAAGACACCAATATTCTTGTTGGTATAATTGTGGATCGTTATTCTAACTCTTTAGCTAACGCAAGAAAAAAGGCAAGAGAAAGAGCAAACTCGGACAATATAGAAGACTTAAAAGGTTTTGGGCCAAGAGGAATAAGGACTGAGATGTGGGACGCTTTAATTGACACATGGATAACACAAGACTGGAAAAAGAAATTTATTGTTGGTAAAAACAATAGGGCTGCCAAGCCAGAGGCTATGGTGCACACTGGAGGGTCAATAAGCTTTGGACAACACTTGAAAAAGATGGTATTCATTTTCTTATTTTGTAGAAATATCTATGACTTTGTAATAATACTTATATATTATATACATTTGGAGGATATCATTACTACATCAATCATATACATTAACATACTTATTATAAATTTTGATATACACAGATGGAGTTTTTCAAGACACAAATATTTCCTGCATTAAAGATATCTTCACCACCGTTTATCATGAAACATGGCAAGAAGAAAATATGAAGATGATGATGTTTTATTTTGTTTTTAAAAATGTATTTTAATGATGTATGTTACCAACTGTGAAGACTACTTTCATTATGTTCATCACTTTTATTATTTTCAATGTAGTAACATTTGACATGTTTCATATAAAATGTTTGGCAAGATTTATACTTAATGTTATATTTGTGTCAAAATGCATTTCATAAGGTACAAGTAAAAGCATGGAATATTTTGGATTGATTCAATTCGCTACGATTTTTCTAGGGATTAGTTAGATATTAAATTGTTCAATTAGCGAGGGCTTAGCTAGGCATTAGCTAGGGATAAGTTTGATAGGGATTAGCTAGGGAATAGCTATAACTATTTTGTTAGGGATTAGCAATGGATTAGCTACAACCTATTTGCTAGGGATTAGCCAGGGAATAACTACAATCAGTTTGCTAGGGATTAGCTATAGATTAGCTACAACAACTTTGCTAGGGATTAACTAAGGATTAGCTACAACCCATTTGCTACGAATTAGCTAAGGATTAGCTACAACCGAGTTGTTATGGATTAGCTAAGGATTAGCTACAATCACTTTGCTAGGGATTAGCTAGGGATTAGCTACAATCAGTTTGCTAGGGATTAACTACAACCTGTTTGCTAGGGATTAGCGACAAAGTGGTTCTCTAGCTACTTAGCTACCTATATTTTAGCTACAGTGTAGTGTCTTCGCTATTTCCTCACTAATCCCTCGTTGAATCGTTTTACGAAGGGATTCGCTAGGGATTATTCCCTCGCTAATATGTAACTTTCTTGTAGTGTTAATATATAATTTAACAATGATGTCATGAATGGTTTATGAGATTGAATGAGGCTGAGACTTTGTTGTACTGTGTATGGAATGAATCATGTATTGATTGGTTGGTTGAGGATTGACTTGAAATTATAATGCTTGAGATAAAATTGTGGTTCTGGTGTGAGAAACAAGAATGTGGTGTGAGATAGATGTAATTCCATAAGACTCTTGGTGAGATTCCATGGTGGTGTTGTAGTGTATATAATTATATAAGAATTCAAAAAAGAGAAGCTAGGTTTTTTTTAATGTATTCTTAGTATCTGTCTATTTTCAATTCAGTTTCGCGTTTATAATGCTTGTATGCAGTTGTGGTTGTTTGGAAAATATTGAGATGTTGTTTGGTTTCGAATGTCTGGTTGTTGCATCCGTGAACAGTGGCAAGAACTAGTATTTTCACCCAAGCGAGTATGTCTCGCCTAGGAGAGAGTAGTAGAAGCTCGCCCTGGTTTTTGCTCGAACTCTCGCTCAGGCGACGAACTTCCGTTTTGAGCGACGAGTTATCTCGCTCAGGCAAAGGGGTCTCTCTTAAGCGAGAAATCACAAAAACCTACAGTGCTTCCTGTTTGCAATCTCGCCCAAGCGAGAATTTTTAGCTCAAGCGAGATCAGTTTAGCTTAAACTAGATCAGTTTAGATTAAGCAAGATCAGTTTAGCTTAATATGACACTGAAAATAATTAAAGGTAATGTCATGTGTCACTTTGTAATTTGTTTGGTTTTATTTTTTTATTTTTCAACGTTTTTTCTTTTATAAAATGTCCACTTGTTAATCCAACAACGTGTCACGTGTCAGAATCAATGTTTTATATTCAATTTGGTTCGGTGATTTTTTTGTTCAATCTAGTTTCAATGTTTTCCTAAAATTGAACAATTTTATCTCCAACCAAATTAAACCAAATTTAATTTTAATATAAATTTTATAACGGTGTTTTTATTAAAATTCATGTTTTTTATTAAACATTTTTTATTTAAGGTTATAATTAATTTAAAATTACAATGAATATTTTTTATTAAAATATTTTTTAACCTCTTCAAATTTTAGTTAGTTTTCACCTTTATCATTCTCGAAATACTGAAATATTAAATTTATTTTTTTAACTAATAAAAACGATAAATTAACGAATTCAAAAAATCTAATAATAGTTTTGAATAAAAATAATGAAAGAAATGATTTTTTTATTGTTTATGCAAGTCGGGTGAACACGTAGTAAACTGAGAGTTTTCGAGTTTTCATTTCTTTTTATTGTGCAAATTGCTGCTGGGTGACAATTATTAGACATTTCGACGATTATTTGAATTCTCATTACAGATTTAATATACTTAAATGAAATTACATTTGTTTACTCCGTAATAAAATTGAACCTACTAGAATAGACTAACGAACAAAAATATATATACTAGAACAAAAATTACAATTAACGCAATTATGTATAAAGTTAGTGTTTTGAATTTTAGAAAGAAATTTAAAATTATGTAATTCCAAATTTAATTTTAACTTTATTTTAATATTTTTAATTTAAATTAAATATCTTTTATCTCTATGTTTTCTTTTTATAAAACCAATCCAAACCGTGTTAGACTATAAGGAATAATTGAATCATTAAAATATATTTAATTTTTTTCTCGATCAAGTTTAAAAATAATTTCTTTTCCTTTTAGTTACCTCTGCCTAACTCATGTTAAGAAAATTAGGTCAGAGTAGCATCAAAAGACTATAAACTTCTTTTCAGTCGTGTAGTCCTAAAGTAATTTAGGCACCGCATACCACGTTGTTAGACTTCTCGTGGAACACATCTTTTAGGTAGGTGGGAGACTTTTAAGTGTTATACTTTTAAAATAAGTTACTTCCATATAATTATTACTTTTAGAATCTAATTGGTGTTTGAATTTTATTCTTATAATTTCCTTTTACTTTTAGTTCTTCCAAATTCTTATTATGGTCTTTATTTTTTAATCTGCATTGTCTTTTAGTTATTTTTTTTTTCCATTTTGATTGTCTTTTTAAACATATATGATAAGAACTTGATACAAATAACTTACATATTAAAAAGAAAAACAAAAAAGTATACTGGAAGAAATAAAATAAAGTAACAAGGACTAAAAAAGGTATAAACAAAAGGGAAAAAATATTAGAAATAAAAATAATATAACACCATATTTCAAGGAAAAAGCATATTTAGTTTATTTAAAACGTAGTATTCGTTAATATTATTTATAATGAGTGTATATTATATTTAATAATTTTAGGACTGAAAGAATATGTACCACACCTAATCAAACTCGACCAAATAAGTAAACAATGCATATATCAAGGCAGCCAAGTATTCAGCCTAATTTGTACCGATTTTAGCCTATACATCTAGAAGAATAACCGACACCTCATGTAACCAATATAAGCCGTCAAGGTAGGTAGCCGGTCTAGGCCGGCTACCCCAGCAAACCCGATAAGATTAAAGTCCAGGTCGACAACTCCAATAAACTTAGTGAAAATAGAAGCCCCCGCGTTCAATAGGTCTTAAGGGCATGGGTTAGGGCCTAGGCCCACTCATGGCCCAAGTTAAAGCCCAAGTCAAGGTCCGGCCCATGAGGTAATCAGACATCATTAATGCTCTATAAATACGCGTGGACCCCAGTAATTAAAGGTACGCATTCATTAATCACTGATTTGACCTTCTTAGAGCTTTGACTTACTTGAGCGTCGGAGACTCTTCTGCAGGTAACCCCTCCTGGGTTCAAGCTAACATGTATCAACCGGGAAGAGGCCAACTAAGGAGATAGCGGACTACATGGTAAGGTGACGCTTGTGTCTAACTCATCTTATTTGTTCTTCTATAGGAACAATTGGCGCCCACCGTGGGACACGAGACGAACACCTTTAGTACCCATTTTTCTCTGAAGATGGTTTCCACCCGTAGCAAAGCTGGAATGAACAAGCAGGTGGATGTTGGTCCCTCTGGACCTCCTGGCATCACCCCTGACCTGGCCGCCATCCTAGACGGCCAAGCGAAGATACAACAAGAACTCGAGATTTGAAGAAATGCAGCGCTGACGAGATGGAGGCGCTACGATAAGAGAACTCTCGCCTGAGGCGAAAAATCGAAGTTGATCCCAATCTGAAGGGAAAAGCCAAGGAAACCTCTGAAGCTGCGAGGTCTCCGGCCTTCCAGCCCACAGAGGAAGAAAGTGAGTACAACCCCACTCCTCACACCTTCACCACCACTCAACAAACACCCATCCCCTCTACCCATCCCCCTCACTTCCCATCTACTCAACCGGGGCTCACCGCACCCCCAACCCCTGCCGCTACCCTCCCTACCACCCAGATCCCCTACAACATACCCACCACCCTACACACCACACATGTTCCACCATACAACCCACAATACCTTCCGACAACCCACA
>Ga0214545_1009574_pt1 | contig 14647 bp, 7 predicted proteins | sample CNSS4metaG_FD_160064 | JGI IMG/M metagenome (GOLD analysis project Ga0214545, IMG submission 160064) | Root nodule microbial communities from cowpea collected in UCLA plant growth center, Los Angeles, California, USA - CNSS4 | ecosystem: Host-associated > Plants > Roots > Nodule | place: USA... | reverse complement strand
TATGAGAAAAAAGAAAAAGGAGATAAATAAATAGTTTTATAAAAATTTGTAAAATTAACCGTTAATTTTTAAAAATTTAATAAATAATTAAATTGTAAAGGGTAAAATTGGAATTATGAAATGTGGATACAAAAGAGGGAATCCCCTTTATATATAGTTATAGATTTTAAATAAGTGTAGTCTGTTAAAAAAGCAAAACTGACCGAAATTCTAAACCATAATAAATTAGATATTGAAAAAAGTGTTTATTTATTTATTTGTTTTGTCAGTAGTTTTATCTGGTCTGGTCTATTGAGTCAGATAACTATTTCTACTACTAATAGTGCTCTTCAAAGACTTTTTAGTTTAACGTGAATTCTCTATTGCCTAGCTTATACTGGGAGAAAATTATTTCTTAACACGTTTCTTATATACTTATTTGACTCTGTTGGCATTAAAAATATACAATTTTTTCTACGTATTGTTATAAAATTATCTCAATATTTTTAGAAAAGTAAGTGTTTGGCAAAGTAAATGAAAATAAAATATACGAGAAAAATTAAGTAAACATAAAATAAAAATGAATAAAATATAACAGTGAAATCACCAAATTTTAAATTTCATTTCAAAATTAGTTATACCAAGTACTCTCTTCTAAATTCTAATACTATCCCCTCAATATTATGATTTATACAATGCATTTGGTACAACTTCACGTCACAATAATATCCGTTAACAGGGATGAAAAACCATCTCATTTGTCCACCTGTGATTCACTCTTGGAGATTTCTATCTTAATTTCTATCTCATATCATTTACTTTTTTCTTTTCTTCCCTCAAGAGTTTATCTATCTAAAGGAATATCACAAAATGCCTCTTCCATCCAATAAGAAGCTGCCATTTTAGATTTTGGATAAGCTCTGAATTTCACCTAAATCAAATGTACAATCGAACAACATGGTAAAAGTATCCATTGCTAACATGCACAACTCTTTTTATGTGTGGATCAAAATCCTCGTGCAGTTCTTCCAAACTGCTTATGGCCGCAGAATAAAACTTCCCAAACAACTGTAAACTATAACTTAACTCCATTAACACTGCTATTTTATATCAACTTATTATTTTAGATTTCTCTTCTTTTGAAAACAAAAAAATCAAATAAACTATTTATTATTTATATTAAAGTAGTGAACCAACCTTAACAAGTCACGTATTGATTAGTTTGTTGAATTCATGTGACGTGTAATGTAATTGCTCCTTCATCCGAATGGACGCGCGTAACCATCAACCTTCACTTGGTTCTTTTCACAATTTCTCTACTCAAAATTTGTGGTTCGCATGCACCTTGCCACAGAGTGGATGTGGACCCAAAAATATCTCACAAACTCAAACCATGGCCACATAGTTGAAGCCATTTTCCAGGTCACCTGCAAAATAGAATAACAATGAGCAATAATATCTAGTGGAATCCTACAATCATACGTGGAAGTCCCACATTGGTGAAACAGCATAAGAGGAATCTAACCCGGTAGTGGATTGAAAGGGTGCCACGTGTACAAACACAATCTCAGCCCCCAATGAGATTGTAGTTTTAGATAGCCCAAGATAAGAGCTCAACCGCTTCATCCACCGTATAAAAGGCCACCCACCCTCCCCAACCATTCACCACTCCCACACCAGAAAGCAGAGAGTAAAAAGAAAAAGCAAAGTTTTTTGCAACAATGGCTGCTGCATCCTCCATGGCACTCTCATCCCCCTCCTTGGCTGGCAAGGCCGTGAAGCTTGCCCCATCAGCCCCCGAAGTCGGGAGGGTCAGCATGAGGAAGACCGCCACCAAGCAGGTCTCCTCCGGAAGCCCATGGTACGGCCCAGACCGTGTCAAGTACTTGGGCCCATTCTCCGGCGAACCCCCGTCCTACCTCACCGGTGAGTTCCCAGGCGACTACGGTTGGGACACTGCTGGGCTTTCCGCTGACCCAGAGACCTTCGCCAAGAACCGTGAGCTGGAAGTCATCCACTCCAGGTGGGCCATGCTCGGAGCCTTGGGCTGCGTCTTCCCCGAACTCTTGTCCCGCAACGGCGTGAAATTCGGCGAGGCCGTCTGGTTCAAAGCTGGTTCCCAGATCTTCAGCGAGGGTGGGCTCGACTACTTGGGCAACCCAAGCCTCATCCACGCTCAGAGCATCCTTGCCATCTGGGCCACCCAAGTCATCCTCATGGGCGCCGTCGAGGGTTACCGTATTGCCGGTGGGCCTCTCGGTGAGGTCACTGACCCCATTTACCCCGGTGGCAGCTTCGACCCATTGGGTCTCGCTGACGACCCAGAGGCCTTCGCTGAGCTCAAGGTCAAGGAACTCAAGAACGGTAGGTTGGCCATGTTCTCCATGTTCGGCTTCTTCGTCCAGGCCATTGTCACCGGAAAGGGACCCTTGGAGAACCTCGCCGACCACCTTGCTGACCCAGTCAACAACAACGCCTGGGCCTACGCCACCAACTTCGTCCCCGGAAAGTGAGCATCAACAGAATGACCTGTGTACTCGAGAGTTTTAGATTTCTGTTTGTTGAAGTATATGTTATTGCAATGTACTTCAGATAATCATCTTGTGTATCCGATCCAACTTAATGTTACTTGCTTTTTACAAATTCCCATCTTCTTCTCTCTTTTACGGTTTTTTTTCTTCTGCTCTTGGCGCCACCAATTTGAACTTCGATTCGTTGATTCCAGTAAAAGAAACGTGTTTGTGTTAGGTCATAATTTTAACTCGAGCATTATCGGCGTTGTCGTATTCCAATTTCTTCTCCTCGCTTGACTGGTATGAAAATGAAATTGTAATTCCAACACTGTAACATGTTCAAGATGGAATCTGAATTCTGAAGTTCTGGCTATGCATGTGCAATCAGTTTGTTGAAATTGAGTCCTGTGATCTATTAACAGTCTCACAGTGAAAAATTCCATTGGTAAATGTGTAATCTGAAACTGGACGTTGCAGGGAAAAGAGTTTCAAAATTTTTAATTTAAATCTGAGTTTATATTTGATTGGGAGCGTGGTAGAAAGTTTAGAGCCTCTACGACAAACAGAAAAGTTGGAAGGTTCTTTCATGCTCCTGGGAGAGAGCAAATTTCATTTCTAACTGACAGTGAAAGAGTAGGAGATAAAACAAGGGTTTAGTGTGTGTAACCTTTTGCTTATAGTTTTTTCTTTTTTCTTTTCAGTTTCTCCTTATTTCTTACCAGATTATGATTGCATGCTTGTAATTTTCCTGGTTTCCACCGTGCAATTTAGAAATGAATGGATGAAGCAAAAAGGTGAGGAGGAAAAATAATAAAGCTTGCAACAATGACAACCATTGTCATATTACATGGTCGTGGAGGACGAGGTTGAAAATTTCCATACATTTATCGGAAAACTAACATGCATACAATTAGCTCTCATTATATTATCTTTACAATCTAAACTTTTAGTGTTCTCCATATTTCCGTGAATCTAATGTCAAATGTACTTTTCCTTTCTTTAATTACAAATCGATTAGTCAAGAAAAATAATTCATATGATGATAGGTTTATAGCTTATATGATGTAATAAAAAATATACTTTTGACAAAGTTTTGTAGGACAAATTTTAACAATCAATTATTTTTGATAAAATAAACTTAAAAATTTTATTATTCTATTTTTTGTAAAAATGTCAACATAAAATCAAATATACTCCAAAAAGACGTTTTCACTACATCTGTTTTGGGTAATTACCATGAATGAATGTGGTTGCTATAATCGTGTGAATGTTGTGACTGTGTGAGGAATTGGTGCGATGTTGGAGAACTGAATCCTAGAAGACGAGGATAATGGAAATTGTTTTGTGTATATATGAAGCTTGAATGGAGAAGAGAAAAAGGATCGAGATGGAACGGAGGTACAAACAAATGGTGTTGGGTATAGGTCTGTGTTAGTTCAGGGGAAAAGAGGAGAATCCCTTGGTTTTGCGTGAAGAAGAACCTGCTCCGAAATTCTCAATCCTGGCTAATCTAGAATGCGGTACCGGATTTAAGAAACCATTCCTCATTGCTCATTCTTGTATGCATCGGATTCACCAATCCAAAATGTAGTATCAGATTTAGGAGTGTAAAAGAGGAATTAGGACTTTTAATGTTAGTGAGGGTAAAAGAGGTATTTTCAAAGTTAGGGGATGCAAGGAAATAAAAAAGGGGGTGCATAAAGAAATGACCTAATTTCTCGCGTGCTCCACACTGCTGGGTCGTTCACAATATTTTAACCATATAAAGGAAAGCAACAAATAGAGAACAAAATTCGACTATTCTCACTATCATGTCATCGCATTTCAATTTCTTCTCCTCACTGAAACAGGTGCGTAAGCGTAATTGTAATTTCAACATCGTAACATTGTTTTTTAATGAATTTTGAATTCTGAAGTTCGATGGTTGTTCAGGTTGAAAAGAGGTTAAAATTAGACCAAACATCAGCAGCAATAGAATCTCAGACACAAGAAAGCACTTTGGGCTCTCCCATCTTCCTCCAATCTAATTGTAGCCAGAATTGTCCCTCCCAAGACAGCAGCGAACCTCCTCAAGCATTCCTCTCCCTTCCCCAAGAATTTCCCGCAACCTATCAAAACCCTTCTCAAATAGATCATGTTATTCCTGTAAATGAAGCTGAAGACGATGATGATGATGATGATGATGATGACATTGAGCAGTTAATGCAGCTTTTGGGGTTATCAGATAAACAAGAACAAAGGGGTGATAGTTTTAATGATTGTGGTTCTTGTCACTGTGAAGGTGGATTTTATGAAAAAGTTGTTGGTGTGGAAGGGCCAAAGTGTAGGAAAGAGGTGGTGAGGTTAGATGGGTGGATCAAGCACTTTCTGAATGGTGGTGGGGAAGAGAAGCTAGAGCCCTTGAGATTGGCACACCTGCTTTTAGGGAAAGCCGCTTTTGTTTCTGATGGTGGTGCTTATGGAGAATTGGACTTCCCTTCAACCATTCGAGAATTTCTTCATACTGATCCTTCCTGTAATTGAGGCAACCCCTTTTTCTTGTTACACTTTAGCTTTGGTGTCTACTTTATGGTATTCTTCTTTCTAAGTGTTATATGCAAAATGCAACTCTCAAGAAGCTTCAGAGCCTTGATGACTAATACAAAACTTAGAAGATTCTTTCACCATGCCCCTTGGAATACTGGGCTATTAACTTCAAATTAGTTTGTTATTTTTCATTTCACATTAACTTCATTATCTGTCTATTAAGAGAGGACATTTCACTGTGTAAGGTAAATGAGAAGAGAGTTAATGCAAGGGTTGGATAGAGTAACTTTTTGCTTAGTTTTGTTAGTTCGTCTTATTTCTTGTAAGATTATTATTATACAGTGTACTCGGTAATTTTCCTGGTGGAATTGTGAAAATTGTTAATGAATATTCAAGTTACATTTGCATGTAAAGCAAAGATGGGGAAGGGGAGTGAAAAAGAAAAAAACATGTAGCAATGGACAATAGATGTTATATTACACATGTGAAGGATGGCTGGTAATTTCCATGCATTTATTAAAAACTCAAGTTTCCCTGCCTATTTGTTATCCATTAAAAAATATTGCATGAATTTCATCATAACTGGAAAACTAACATGGGTACAATAAGGCTGTGCTGTTTTTGAAGGCTGCACTAATGTGGTAATTTGGAATCATTTAATTTTTCTTCCTAGCAGCTCCAAGAATTGGTTGGTTGGTGGTGTTTATCATTTAACAAGACAGTGTTGTTTGAAGCTTCACAAGGGCAGATAACACCTCATTCATATTGGGTCTCTGTTCAGGATCAGGTATGGTGCAGCACAGAGATAGCTTAAAGAGCTCTGCCAACACTTCATCATAGTCTTTTGTTACATTCCAGGTCAACATAGGATCCACAATATTCATAAGTTGTTCTGTTCCATCTGCAAGGGCTTTTGCCACTAACTCACGCAAAGTGATTGGCAAACCATTCTCTTCCGAGAGTCCTGTCGGCCTTCTTTTTGTTAGGAACTCCATTACTATGATACCAAAGCTGAACACATCTGCTTTAGTTGTCACTTTCCTCGTGTAGGCAAATTCTGAGAATCACACGACAGAAATATCTTGATTAGAGTATGAAACTTATAAAAAGCTTTTTGAGTAAGAAGTTAATAAACTAAGGATTGAAAACAAATAAAAGTTATGATAACATCCTGTAGTGATGCTACCTTTTCTTAACAGAACAATCAAATTTGGCCTCATATGCATAGTAAAAACAGCAAATAGACACTAACACTTGTTCAAGCCTAGAGCGTTTTTTTTTATGTTACTTCCGCTGATTATGACAATCTAAGGTGCAGGATTTACTACAGATCCAACAAGAACTAAATATTCATTTGAATTGCAAGTCTGCCATGAAAATAACTGTGATAAAAACATATTGTACGTTGAAGATAAGAAATTAGCAAAGTAGGAAAGGCTTTTACCTGGTGCCATGTAACCAACTGTGCCTTGCACAGCTGCTGACGACGAAAGGGTACTACCCTCTTGTAGATGAAGACCAAGTATGCGAGCTGTCCCAAAGTCACTGACATGAGCTTCCCAGTCTCTATCTAAAAGAATGTTGGAAGGCTTTAAATCACAGTGCACAATGGGAGTATGATAACCCGAGTGCAAATAATCCAATGCTTCAGCAATAGATATGAAGACTCGGACTCTTTCATCTAATGTCCACCTAGGGATCACAGACTGATCTACCCCGTTGTCATGTATGATGCTATCCAAATTTCCATTTTCCATGTACTCCAGAACCAAAGCCTTCATTTTCCCGCTCTGCCAGGCATATCCAAGTACTTTGATCAAATTCCTATGTCTCAACTGGCTCAAGGTGTTGGCTTCTCTCTTGAAGATCTTGTCAGTATTGGAAGAGAATTGTTGCAAATTCAACCTTTTTATGGCAACAACCTGGCCATCTTCCATTTGACCCTTGTAAACCGTGCTCAAACTGCTAGCACCAATGATGCTGTCAGCACTGAAAAAACTAGTGGCATTCTCCAATTCCTTTGTACTGAACCTTTTAAGTGCCAATGTTGAACTGTAGTCTGGTTCATGATTTACACTGCTGTCTCTTTCTTTAGAATTGCGGAGTTTGGTGCCACGAGTGAGGATTAGAATCACTAAAACTAGAAGTATAGCTAGAGATCCAAGTGAAGCAATAATAATTATGCCCTTCATGGAAAGTGAGTGTTTTGACTTCCTGCATGGCGGTAGGAACTGAGCTCCACAAAGATCCTGGTTTCCCATCACACTAGATGCATTGATTTGTGCAAATACTCCGGTCTTAGGAACATGACCTTCAAGTTGATTGAAGGAAAGGTTGAGATGCACCAAGTTGGAAAGGTTGGCAAAGCCCTCAGGAATAATTCCCTTCAAGTCATTCTGAGAAAGATCTAGGGAACTAAGATGATCAAGTTCTGCCAGTATATCAGGGATTTCACCATCTAAGTGGTTCCTTGAGAGGTTTAAGCTTTCAAGCAAGTCCATGTGACTAAACGCTTCTGCGGGAATAGGACCTGAAATACTGTTTCCTGAAAAATCAAGATTAAACAGATTTCTGCACCCAGCAAGTGTTTTGGGAATGAAGCCCGAAAGATTATTGTTTGAAATGTCAATAGCCTGTATCATTTCCAACATGCCCAACTCAGTTGAAACATTTCCGACCAAGTGGTTGTAAGAAAGGTTGAGATACATCTGCAAGCCTTTTAATTTTGCAATGACATCTCCCGGAATTGATCCTGTAAGCTGGTTGTGAGAGAGATCCAGAACTAGAAGTTGATTTAGCTTCCCCATGCTTCTTGGAATGGACCCATTAAGTTTGTTGCCATGAAGGTCTAAGTAGGAAAGCATCTCAAGCTTTGAGAGAGTATCAGGTATTTGCCCAACCAACTTGTTTTGATGCAGGAAAAGTTCGGTTAGTCCTTTCAAATCGGAGAGCTTATCAGGTATTGTACCTTCTAATAAATTGGCATGAAGAGTGAGCCCCTGTAGGCGAGAAAGTTTGGACAGTTCTGGAGGAATTTGACCGGAAAACTTATTTTCAGAGAGGGATAGAGTAATGAGTTGATTCAAGTTTCCAATCTCTGGTGGAATTGGTCCTGTGAAAGAATTTACATTCAACTGTAGGCGTTGAAGGTTAGACAGGTTTTGGATACCTGATTTTATCAATCCACTGAAGTTATTCATTGCCAAACTTAGAGTGCTAAGATTTGAGCAGTTATAGAGGTCATCTGGGATTTCCCCAGTCATTTTGTTTGACGCAAGAGACAGGAAAGTAAGATTTGGTGACCTGGAAAAACCCTCAGGAATTTTACCACTTAAAGCATTAAAAGACAAACTTACATTTACCAGTCCAGTACAATTGGTAAGGCTAGGGGGGATGGATCCAGTAAAGTGGTTTGTGTTCAAAACAAGAAACTGCAAATTACGAAGCACACCCAAGTTTGAAGGAAGTTCACCTGAGAGGAGATTCTGGCTCATTGACAGATATGTCAAGTTTGTCAAGTTTGTTATTGATGAAGGGATCTCCCCAGTTAACTTATTTAAATGCAGGGTTAGTACCTGCAAGGAGTTCATATATCCAATCTCCGAAGATATTGTTCCCTCTAAGTTATTCTGTGAGAGGCCTAGATTTTTTAATGATTTCAACTGGAATATGGCTGAAGGGATGGTGGAATTCAAGTTATTCTTGTGTAACTTCAATTTCTCCAACTTAACTAAATTTCCTAGCTCAGGAGGAATACTTCCAATAAGCTGATTATCGGATAACTCAAGGCTTGAAAGATTGCTACACTTACCAAGCTCAAAAGGAATTTTCCCAGTCAAGGAATTCTGGAACAATTCAAGGTATTCTAAGTGTTTCAGGTTTCCAATCTCTCGAGGTATTACACCTGATAACTTGTTTTGGCTAAAATCAAGAGCTAGCAAAGCTCCTAACTGACCTACTGAAAGAGGTATAGATCCTACCAAATTATTTCCAAAACCTGCTATCTGTACAAGGTTAACTAGATTTCCAATGTTGGATGGGATTCTGCCAGTAAGATTGTTGAAATTAAAAGCAATACCCAACAAAGAAGTGCAGTTGAATATGCTCTCAGGGAGGCTTCCATTCAAGAAGTTGTTACCTAAATCCAAATACTGCAGGCTTTTAAGGCTACCTAATTGTGGAGGGATTGGACCTGAGAGAGCATTGTCAACAAGAAACAGTTGTGTAAGTTGAGTATTAAGACCAAGCTCAGCAGGAATGTAGCCAGTGAATGAGTTTGAAGTTATATCAAAAACCTGAAGGCCTGAAATGTTCCCAAGGAAAGGTGAAATCTTCCCTTGTAGTTGAAGACTAACCAGAGAAATAGCAATGACATGATTTGAAGATGGGTCACATGTAATGCCAGTCCAGTTGCAGTGGTTGCGACTGTCTACCCAGTCTGCTAGAGCCCCACTTGGGTCACCAGTGATGGAGTTCTTGAAAGCTTTCATGGCTTCAATTTCAACCTCCAAGCTTGTTTCAGCATGGGAAACAATGGATACAATGGAAAGAACAATGACTGTAGTCAAACTAATCTTGAGGGAGAGCATCATTGTGGAATATTATTGTAGAAAGTTCAACTGCAGTTTACTGATATACTAAAATGGAAGTGAATGAAGCCTTTATATACAACTGATAATGTTCATTGATCCACCAATAATTTCAAAAGACATGGCCCCCATATGTGACAGAGTGTGTTCAATGACATCTAGGCTAGTCAAATCTTTAGCAGGGATTAATGTTACTTAGAACAAAAACCCTCATTGTTTGGATGAGGATTGAGCATCTTAACTTTGACTTACAATGTCATACCAGTGTAATGAATCAGGTCGCATCTTCTACTGAGTGAGACAACCCATAGAATACGCAAAAATATGGATATGTAGAGTCAAAGGTTTTGAGAGAGAGTACACATGGTAGATACTATTTTAACATGGCTATCCATAGAGCTTCAAACAATAAATAAATAAGTTATTTTTTAACACCTAGCATTAGCAGAAACCAGTTTAATACTAAGTAAAAGAATATAATTAAAATTTGAAGCTTTGATTAATTGCAAATTGCATTTGGATGAACGCGTTGAACGTTGATTTTCCTAGACTTGGGTTGAATATTGGCATAGCTAGTGTTGTTGAGTCGTCTGATTTTGTCTTTTTATAGCCTTTAATTAACGGAAAGCAGTTTGGAATGGGGAATTAAGAATATGAAAACGTATTAATTAAGAAGTTGAGCGTGACTAGTGGAGCAAATATGGTGTATTAGTATTTAAGATAAAAGGAGTCGACATTAACCATAAGAAGCAAAAGTGAAGATGCATGGATATCACCAAACGCGGTTTGCAGCAACTTGTGCGATGAAGACACCAAACAACTTGGTTATAAATAATGTGTGAACTCCATGCAAGTTGCACACGATAAAAGCAAAAAATGATTGAAACAATGTCAAGCTGGCACATTGGTTCTGACGTGTGGATTTGGGATATTACTATGGTTCAAGTTCAAGGGGTGACAAGACTACTGAGAAACCTTTTCAAGCACTACAATTACATTCGAAGCTGTTAATATATTAGAATTGAACCTAGTCTGAGATACTCAAAGTTAATTATACGGAGTTGAATAGATCATTTATTTTTCCGATATTAAACAATTCGGATATATTGATATTCTATCTTATTATTTTCTAAGAAATCTCCGATACTTAAATTGGATTTCTAATCTTTATCTGGCTAAAAAAAACTTATAAATACACTGGATACTACTTAATGGAGTTAATTCTCTTTACTTACTTCTATATCATTATATTTCGGTATTCTTTCGTTGAATAATTTCTTTTATTTTATTCCACTAAACTTGATTTTTCTAATTACGATTCAAACATAAATGAAGTGTTTTATATGTGAATCTTTTTAGGTTATTGCAACGACTGACAGTATCAACTCGACCATTGAGAACCTCATTTGCCTCAAAAGAACCATGATCATATCTGATAAGAACAACCGTCATACTTTTGAGATAGTGCTTAGGGTTGGTGAGGATCTGTAGATTCTAGAGTTGCTAGTGTGCTGAAAAATAACTCTGGAGGATGGTGGTCTATGATTTGAACTATTATTAATTGAAATAAAGAATTTTGGACTTAAGTGAAAAAGAAAATATACACATGTATAATAGGTTTTCTGGCCAGAAATTACACTCACTTATGCCGACATTAATAATATCAACTTTATCTGTCCACAAAATATTGCCCTTTATTGACATTTTACAAATATTAGAATTTTCTTAATAAATTGAATGATGTGATATATATATATATATATATATATATATATATATATATAAATACTAAATTATTGAGGTTATTCATAAATTTGTTGACTAATAGTAGAAATTTATTCATGAAAACAAGTAGAATAGTATTCGTGAAAACATTTAAGAAGTGTCACAAAAATTCACGGTCCTTAAAGAAGTGACAACCAAAGAAAATAAGCGGGTTTCGCTTCATACGACGAGAAACAGAAAAATGTCACCATCATCCTTCTTCTTCTCCCATTTCCCACCTAGTAAGAAAAAAAAAAAAAAAAAAAAAAAAAAATATATTTATATATTTTTTTATATATATATATATATATAAATATATATAACGTTATGATCATAATAAGAGTTCATTCATAAAATTTCAATCACCCATCAAACATAGATCATTATGTTCCAATTCACATTACAATCATAAAGACAAAAATAGTACATATGACTTCCGAAGGATTTTCTATAAAAAAAAATCATACAATAAACATAACTTTTGTAACTTCTGAAGGACTTCGTGTATTAATTAGAACTTGAGATTTTGTACCTATATTATACTCACGCTCCCTCGTCAAAGGCTTTTGCCATCTCATGACCACATCATATACCAAGAGATATAACAGGATAAATCATTCATCCATAGATTTGACTCTCTTCACCAAATCTACAAATGATGACCTCCTTTATCTCACTTTAAATATTTTTCTCTATATGAGTCCAGTACATAGTAGAGTTAGGATAGTCTACTTACTAATTATAACATCAATACACTCCACACACTAACCAAAACATAAGAACATTTCTCCTTAAAAATGGCTACCTTCTCATTCTACCACCCACACATATGTAATATCACAATATTTATTTCGTAACAGATGACCTTATTTCATCCCTTTATAACTATACTATCTTCAAAAGCATATTAACATATCAAGGGTCAAAATATATTTCATACTTCCTCATATATCGCTCAATGAGTTTATTTGCTCGCTCAACGAGTTACTTATAGAAAGTACTCGCTCAACGGATAAACAACCCGCGGAACAAGACAAGCACTATAACAAAATATACAGGTTGATTCATCCAACAAGTCTACATCCCCCTGAGTCTCTACCAAACTCAAGTTTGACTTTCACGTAGTGAGAGTCTAATTGCCCAACAAGCAAACCTCTCCTAACTATCGGCCAAACTCAATTTCATCATTCGCTCAGTGAGAAGGGGCTCGCCTAGCGAGTCTACATAACGCGGACACTATGTTCTACATAATTAGACAATACCTCTAACTCCATTATCAACACTCAATTTTGTCTGAGTGAATAAATTTGTTTTCAAAAAAAATGTTTTTAATTAATGGTAATTAAAAAAGGTGAAATGAATTTCTTTACAGATTTTCAAAACATTAATTTTAGGTTTAAAAAGTAATTAAAACATAAAAAAAAGAAATATAGAAAGGAGAGCCCAATTTCTTTGAATTATCACACCTCTTTTCATGAGCCTAACAACCCAATGCTCTTATGTTCTCACCCTCCCCCCCCCCACACCCCACTCTTTACTTTTCTACCACCTCTGTTTCACATCTCTCAATTTTTTCGATTAAAGAAATGTGGATTCTAATAATTATAAGTAATGTCTCTTATAATAATTAGAATCAGTATCTATGATATTATATTTGATTTGAATCCTGTAATGTGACGTTATGATGACCAATTTTTTCTTATATTGTTTATTGTAATTAAGGTTAGAATTACATTGGTATTACAATGTGTGTATATAATTACACAATCTGTCATATGAAAGGGATCAGAGAAAAAATAGCTACACTTCTCTCTTTCTTTTACATTACCACATTACACCCACATAAAAATTCATCACCTCCCAATGCTCCTAAAAGTATGGATGACAACATGGTGGGACAGGGATGAGTTTTGTTATCTAATATCCACCTTAGAGAAAAAATTCATCCCCATATCTATACCAAAATCTAACGGATATCAAATTTTTGTTTAATCCCTATCTCCACCAGGTAACAATATATACTCACACACATACCCACTTTCTTACTATTTTAATATTAATTAATTAATTTTTATAAAATAATAAAGAATTACAGTGAAGGAAACATAAATTATTAAATATTCAATATTAAAGAGAATGTTGTTTTTTTTATATCAAATATTTAGAAAGAAATTATAATTGTATATATTTCAAATTAGAATACCAGATAAAATTTTATGAGAACCAAAACATTTATTAAATTTGAAAATGTTAATGAAATCTAGTTGATAAAATTTAAAAATATTTTTAGAAACATATAGAAGGAAAAAAAATATTCAAATTAAAAAATATTTTAAATGTTTGTTTACTTTAACTTTTTAAATTTTGATGAAATCTCTTTTTTTATACACTAATAAAATTTATAATACATTTGATCAAAATCGCACAAAGAACAAAGGATGAAGTTAATAATAATAATAATAATAATAATAGAATTTTAACATAGATCTTTCATCTTTTGAACTTCGATATATGTTGGATGATCATAAAAAAGATCCATGAAAATTACATTAAATTATTATATTCACTACAAAAAAAATTATTAAATATGGTGGTTATTTGGGGTATAAAAGAGCGATTACGACTGTCATATTTTGGGTGGATCGCCGCAACACCTACCATTTAATGCATTGCACAACTAATGACAGTTTTGACCGCCGTATCTTGTGCACAAATAATGGTAGTTAAAACCGTCCTAATTTGTTTATTTTAAAAGAATTCTAATGCGAAATACGACACCAAAAAATGCCATTATTTTTCATTACAGTGATGCGTTATATGACGTTTCAATTGTCATAATTTGAATGTGATTTTTTTATATCATTATTTATTTAACCTGCTTCTCATAAATATTTAACCTATTTTTCATAAATATTTAATTTTCTTTCCATTAATATTTAACCTACTTTCCATAAAATAAAATAAAAATTAAAAAAGAAATTACATAGAGAACATTTTGATCATTAATATTTTCATTCATAATTCATATTCAAAAAGTTGATATTATCGAATACCATCCAAAAGTTTGCATATAGGTTTGCATATTGAAAACAAAAGGATTAAATATGTTTTTGGTCCCTCAAGTTTCAATAAATTTTGAAATTAGTCTCTCTTCGAAACTTTATACCAATTTAGTCATTCATCTTTAGAAATGCATGAATTTAGTCTTTCTTACCAAATTTTGTTAAATTTATTTGACATTTGAAACACATTTTATGATAATATATATATATATAT
>Ga0214545_1009571_pt1 | contig 14649 bp, 4 predicted proteins | sample CNSS4metaG_FD_160064 | JGI IMG/M metagenome (GOLD analysis project Ga0214545, IMG submission 160064) | Root nodule microbial communities from cowpea collected in UCLA plant growth center, Los Angeles, California, USA - CNSS4 | ecosystem: Host-associated > Plants > Roots > Nodule | place: USA... | reverse complement strand
AAATGAGAATGCCAACAAATGAATTGAGTCTTTACATTGATTGATTTGTAAATCAACAACAATAATTAATTTAACAATAATCTCTAGATAACCAATGAAGAATCTTATTTAGAAAAAGCAGTGGAATTGACCTATTTATTATTACTGTGTTTACAATCTTCCGTGTCATTTTCTTTGCATATCAAAACCCTCTATTTTTATAATTGCTAGTTTTAATTGCATTTTTAAGAATCAAATATTTGAGATCAATTCCGTATTCGTTGTGAGACGACTCATGGTTATCTTAACCCTAACTATTTTGTTCACTACTAACTTGGCAATACTGAAGTTGCTAAAGTTAAGTAGTGGTAATTTGATCGCCTAACAACAGCGATACACCACAGGAGTCAGTCCACTCTAAGTGAGACTAACTGACTCCTTAGAGTGTCAGGATGCAATCCTTACCTTGAATCCTTACCAAGTTATATAGATGGGGCACCACCATGGACACCCACTAACAGGGGCATGGAATTACGTCCCGAACACTGAAGCACGACCCTGAAAATCTCACCTAGAGATTCAAAGGAATTACGTACTAACACGGAATAGTCATACTCAATCAATCAAGAAGGGTTCATATGCACATACATATACATACATATAACACATATCAGTGCCTCACAATCCACCTCATAAATATTCCCAGTGAATCCATACTAACCCATTATTCTTGAACCATGAATATGGAACTCCATCTCATATCAATGCCAAGCCACTTTGTTACCAACCATCTCGATTAGATCATAGCCAAGATCATATCTAACACATCATTTTCATACCAAAGATCACACAGTTCTTGCATACTTAACTCATTCATGATCACACAGTTCTACCACCAAACCATTTGGACCTTCCAAGACTATGCCCGTTTCGCCGCCCCTTTTGTTTGATGAGTCATCCACGAATAATGTCCATTCCTCCTCTTTTTATCCCTCGTTCACTTGCAACTCCACTGGCAAATCTGTCAAGTGTTGGCCTTTTATCGATCCTCGAGGTTCGTACTTGAGACTGAACTCTGAAAGCTTGACAGACTAGGTTATCATCCTTCTGACCAAATCTAGTTTCCTCGAGATCTTAGCTATCAGGTGATTGGTATCGGGTCATGGAATTACGTCCCGACCATTGAAGCACGACCATGAGGTCTCACCTAGAGGCTCATGGGATTATGCACTGACCACAGACCAATCATACTCAATCAATCAAGTAATATTTATCATGCACATAATTCTCATGCCAACTTGTACAACCAAATCCTTAACCATATCCACTGTTGAATCCATACCAAATCATCCTTCCCAAACCATGAATATAGAATTGTGTCTCATATCAATACCATGTCACTTCAATAACCAACCACTTCATGTTCATTTCATGCCAAGAATCATTTAAGTCCACCATCCACAACTCATACATCCTCTTACTCAAGCATATTCACTCATTTCATATTTTAGCATAGCAATCCAACAAAACATATATTAAACACCTCAAAAACAAAGATGGAAACAGTATCCAAGCATCATCTCGCCCAACTCTCGCTCAGGCCAAGAGGTCTCGCTCAGGCGAGAGGGATTCTCGCCCACGCGAGCTCCTTTCACCTAAGCCCTAAACCAGTCAATATATAAAATACAACAAACATCGCACCAATTCAAGCATCAGCCTCGCTTAGGCTAGGAACCCTCGCTCAGGCGAAAGGGCTCTTTCGCTCAGGTGGCAGGTCCTTGCTTGGGCAAGATGACCAATAATGGGGGGTTGCTGGAACGCGAATTCTTGCTTAGGCGAGCCCCTCCTCGCCTGAGCGAGTCGTCTCCTTGCTAAAAAACAAGATCCCTCGCCTGGGCTGAAAACTGCAGTGACGAGCCAAAGTCCTCACGCGTTCTCACTTAGGCGAGCCTCTCTCGCTTGAGCGAGATGTCTCGCTCAAACGAGAGCTCTCCGCCTAAGCGAGAGCTCGAGTGTGAATCTGGCCTGTTCTGCAAATCTCGCCTAGGCGAGACATGCCCGCTTGAGCGAGAACACGCGCTTCTCGTCACTGTTTCCCTGTACAATCACATCTCCACATCCCAAACAATAATGCCAATCATACCATACATCCATAGCAACATATAAGCTCAAACATCACGAAATACAAGCAAAACAACAGCCACTGCACCAAACAAGAGGGTTCTAGCTTCCCTTACCTGGAAACAAGCTAGCACAAGACTCGTAAACCCACAACTAGCGAGAACAACAGCTCCGAGATTAGCTCCGTGAACTGTAGGCACGTGGAACAGAGGGGAAACTGGATTATTAGCAAGGAACTTCAGTTGAGACCAAGACAGTAAGGATAAGATAGGAGGAAACAGTTGAGAGGCTAACTTACTTGATTCAATGGGGTCCTTCTAGCTCGACGAGAAAGAGGATGCAAAACCCTAGCAGAAAGTGCGGCTGCTCTAGGAGGCAAGGAGTTGTGTTTTACGAAAATGAGCATAGTGATTAGGGTTAGGGCACATTAGATCTGGTTTTCCACTTTGGGCCAGCCCTTTGGCCCATTAGTTTGGGGCAACCTTTTTAATTTAGGGTAGAAAAGGAATACGAATTTAATGGGCCTTAAAATTATTATTATTATTATTATTATTATTATTATTATTATTATTATTATTATTATTATTATTATTATTATTATTATTATTCATATAAATTTGAAATGCAATACTTCTTTAAACAAAAATGGAATGGGAAGTATAAAATGAGTAAAAGTATAAAGTATATTCTGATACATATATTTTTGTGTATTTAATAATTAAATTAAAATTAATAAATATTCATAATAACACTACAAAAATATAATGAATGTAAAATATTTCAGATGAATTAAATTATTTAACAATTTTCTTACCATGAATTAAAAAAGATGATGATTTAAAATATGATATAAAATTGTGTTGATAGTTAAAATTAAGGATTAATTTAAAACTTAAAAGTTAATGTTAATTTAACTCGTGTGGATAAAATATTTGAACGTTTTTAATTTAAATTGATTAATAATATCGAAAATTTCGTGAATTATAACTTTAAGATTTTTTTATAGAATCTTACTTTTCGTAATGGTTATTAATTCATTACTGATATCAACGTCTATTATACGGTGGATTTAATTGTGGTAATCGTGATAGTTATAGTTATGGTTGGAAATTGAATTAAATATCATAGTTTCATTTTGTGAAAATTGATTTGGAACGAAAAATTGTGGATTTAACTAGTGAAGTGTGTTGGATACATAAATTATAAGTAAGTGTTGGTTGAATGTGTTAGGAATCCAAGTGTGAGTCTAAGTCCTACATTGACCAGAAATAAGAAAGTAGAGCACTATATAAGAATAAAGACCCATAAACCCATTGCCTTAAGGTTTTGGGTTGAGAGTGGTGTCAGTGCCTTATGCGGTTGGGCTAAGGTCTCATTGGTGTTTGTTTCTCCCCAGTGATACCCCCTCCTCTATAGACCTAACAAGTGGTATCAGAGTCGATGGTTAAAACCGGCTTAGACGAGTGCAGTATGGTCCTAGTATCGAAAGTCTTCCTGGCAAGGGTCCCAAGTAAGGGTTCTAGGTAAGCGTGTCCCGTTAAGAAAAACGGCAGTACAGAAAAGGGCAGAAAAAGGAGTACTCGTAGTTGGGAATGCTTCCGCTGGAGGAGGAGTGTACTAATGTGGTTGAAGGGACTCACCCTTGAGGCGGAGATTGTTAGGAATCCAAGTGTGAGTCTAAGTCCCACATTGACCAAAAATGAGAAAGTAGAGTACTATATAAGAATAAAGACCCATAAACCCATTGCCTTAAGGTTTTGGGTTGAGAGTGGTGTCAGTGCCTTATGTGGTTGGGCTCAGGTCTCTTTTTGGTGTTTGTTTCTCCCCAATGATACCCCTTCCTCTATAGACCTAACAGAATGTGGTGTTATAAGATCCGCTACAAACAAATTAGAGAATGAATTATTTGAACTCATGCAAATAAGTGTCTTCTATCATCCATATTCATAGTAAGTTGCGGTGAACATGTCATAATTTTTTTAGTTATGAAGGAATGTCAACAAGGTTCCTTGTCTGAAGGGTTAAAAGAGTTTCTAGTTCATAATGTGGTAAGAAATTTTTTGTGTTTGTTAGTCTTGCAATAGTTAAGGCATTGGTAAGAAATATATGAAATTGACCGTGTACCATTCTATGTACTCTTCTATGTACTCATGAGTGTGGAATAAAGTTTTGTACATTGGATAATCAAATAATATAGTTTAATATAGGTGTTTCATATATTGATTCAGTTTGCATGCTTTGTTAGCTAGTTTTTGTCTAGATGTCCCCACATGCTAATTTTGTGGAGGTTGTCCAAATTGTAACATGAGTACTATATTGAATTGGTGTCATTCAACTACCGTAAAGAAAATTATGGTGGTGTGTATTAGAACTATTGTGTATTTGATGGATCCTTCAAAAGTGTTAGAAATTGGGTTGAAGCTATGAAATTGTCATATCCATAGTGTATAATGAGAAATTGTTAGTTTTGATACACCAATATTTCACAACCAAGATAGGAGGGTGAATTTGTTTTTCAAATTTTTTATTTGTTCTTACACTTGAAAAATAGTTTTTATGAAATCTTTAACCAATTGACAAAAGGAGTTTAAGAATGCATATTGTTCAACCTTTAAACCTAACAAAAATTAAAAGAGAATGAAAGAGAGCACAAGAGACAACAAGATTTATACTAGTTCGATTCAAATGAATCTACATCCAGTCTCTAGTTTTCCTCACTATAAATTTAACTATATCAATAAGAGAAGGAATACAAGAAACACCTATGCAATTCCTAAACTCTAAAACCACACTTTCTTGACAACACCCCCTCAAGAAATGTGCAAACTATAATGCTCCAAGCAATTACACACAATTACCACAATCACAGTGATAACACATAGAAATTCATATTCAAGAAACTAATACAAAGACAGTGACAATAATGGAATAATAACACCTGATTTAGTACACAACTTTGATGTCAATATTACACCCTCTTCATTTGATTCTTGATGATCATTCTTGATGAACATTTAAGCCCTTGTTGCAGAATTTGCTCCAAGAAGATATTCCACACTCTTTCTTCTTTCTTTTTGGTTGAAAAACATTGCTTTCAGAAGGTGTAGGGATCTATTTTTATCTAACAGCTACTATCAGGACAAGTCTAGTCAATTAGATTAGTTTGCTAGTTGACTACATTATGACAGGGCCCAAATCCAAGTTCCAGAACTAACCTAGTTAATTAGATTATTAGCCTAGTCGACTATCAAGACAACAGATCAACATTTTTTGTTTATCACATACATATATTTATGTCTTCTTTTAATTACAATCATTCTCATGCTATTATTTTTCTTTATGGACATCATCAAAAACATTACACATACTTAATCAGCAACATAAATTGGGTTGAGCGAACACATTGATAAACCTTTTGTCGCACATAATTTAATTAAAACTTGATTTCCTCACTAACTAAGGTGGTGTAGTGATTAACCAAGGATCAATCCTAGGAAAGGTAACTTAACTTCAAATGATTCTTGAGTAAGTTTCATGAAATGGAGGAAATTTATCTAAAATACACTATAGCAAGTGGTAAAACTGACTGAAAATGGTATAGAAATGCATGTATGCAAAATGTTTAATGAAAATACTACGAGAACTAAAATGCATGTAAGTTGTTTGTGAAAATGTAAATCACTCAATACTCTAAGTCTATATGCAATCTACTCCTAATATACTTCTATTACCCGAATTACTCAATTTTGTACCTACTAGAATCAAGATTAGAATATGATAAGCAGGAAATTAGAGTGCCCTTAAGTTTTTCACATAGATGCCATGTTAATTGGATGTTGAATTCGAATAGTAAACTTTGAGTCAACTCTCTGCAAAAAGTTAACTCTACACCATTTCAATGAATCTTGGCTATTTTAGATTCTCCAATGGCTTTCAATGATCACCTTAATGTTATCTTTGAACCTTTTATTTGCGTTATACTCACAAAGCTCAAAATTAATGTTAGTCACACTAAGATTTTTCCTAATGACTCTTAAACTAGACCACATACTTTATTCTTATAATTACTCCTAAGTCTATTTATCTCAACTAAGATGCTATAAACCTATCTATCTATCTACCATGTATGTGAAACCATGTATCACTAGACCATCCTAAGAGTACTTCTAGGACTTGCACTAAAAACGTACTTAAAAAGACCTAATTAAGCTATTTTAGTAAAACTGGACTAAAAACCTAACTAAACTAATTCTAAGATAATTACTCTTAGTTAACAACTTAGACCTCTCCAAAATAGCATAAATAGCTAAGAAAAACTCTATAGATAAGGGACTTATCACACTTATTGTAAATCCTTCACAAAGTGAAGTTGTAACTTGTTAGTTATATTGTACTCTCTTAAAGAATAATTTAAATAATTAAATTTAATTATGTAAATGATCCAACTTATTATTATTTTTATTTTATTTTATACAGTGTTGAAAAAGGTCAAGATTCCAACATTCAAAGGAACCAATGATATTGAGGCTTATCTAGCCTAGGAGATGAAGCTTGATCATATTTTATTTCTTATGATAATGAGAATGAAGATAAAGTCTTGATGGTCACAGTAGAGTTTGAAGGCCTCACTAAGAATTAGTGAGTCAACATAGATATAATTAGAACAAGGAGATTGCCAATTCCTTCATAGGAACTATTGAAGGTAGTTATGAGGGAGAGTTTTGTATCTCCTTATTACAAAAAGACGACTTATACAAGAGAAAAATGCACTTAAAGAAAAGGAAGAAAAAGAAATAAGAGAAAAAGACGAAAGAGACAAAGAAGAGAAAGAAAATAAGAGAAACAAAAGAGAGAGAGAGAGAGAGAGAATAGAAAGAAACAAGAGAAATAAAAGAGAGAAAGAGAAGAGAAAGAAATGAGAGAGAAAGACGAGAAAGAAAAGAGAGCAAACAAAGAAAGAGAAAGAAGAGAACGAAATGAGAGAAAAGGAAAAGGAAAGCATATAGCATTATGTATTCTTGGCTTAGGACTTAAGGTTTTTATCAAAGACGAGGATCTTTGTGGCGAATCTTTCTTGACTTATCAAGGACTTGATTCTTTGTAGCATAAATATTAATTGGCTCTTATCAAAGACATGGATCTTTGTGGCGAAACCTTCTTTAGACTTATCAATCTTTGATTGTGGCGTCTATCCTTTTGTTTGAATTCTTATCAAAGAGGGTTCTCTTTGTGGCAAATCTTCATTTTCTTATGAATCTGCTAGATTGTGGCGCATTCCATCTCTCTCTAGTTCTGTGTTCTTTATTCTTATTTTGATTGTTTCTTTATAGAAGATATTCAAATTCAGAAAAGATTGTCATATTTTCGATAAGGATCTTACCATATACTCATTTCTAGTCAAGAGAGTTAATTAGTGAAATATCTTAACTAAGTTGCTTAAGAGATTTGACGTAACCTTAGTGATGCAGAGAACTAGTAGAAATCCTTTGTGTTTTTCTCTCCTTACGCTTTTACTTTGATTATCTTGTGAGCACCGAAATTATTTGAATTTGTATACAAGATCTATTCACCCCCTTCCTATCTAGAGTCATATCACACTAACATACATGTCGATCTCAAATGAAGCAGTTAGCGTCGCCTTGGTCTAAGAAGTGCAAAAAGAACAGAAACTCATTTATTCATTTTATTTTTGCAAAAAGGTTTTTGTCTTTTAATTTTAGCTAAAAAGTGAAAATAAAGCATATGAAAAATTGTAATCATTGTATAATAAAAATTTAAATATGTGTAAAAAATATTTTTAAAAGGTTGTATTTATTCATATTTTTTGTGTTCATCTTTTCTAGTATGATTTCATTTTTGTGTTGACTGTTACTTTATGTGCGTGCGCTCTAAAATTTTGTTTACAAAGCTATATTTGCTTATCTTTTTTTTTATTGTTAATCATTTCTAGTATTATTTTATTTTTATCTTGAGTATGGGTATTTTTTATACCCGCATGTTAATGGAACGAGTACGGGTATCATAGTATCCATACCCGTGGATACCCGTACCCACTATACTCTAATTTAAATTAAAAAAAAATGATTAAACATTAACACATTGATTTTGGATAGGTTATTTGCAATTTGTTTGAAATTTATGAATATCTTGTAGTGTATTTTTATTTGAATTTATGGTTAAAATATGTTGTTAAATATTAAAATTTTCTTTTATAAATATCGGCGGATACTCGTGGATATCCGTGGATATTAAAAGAATATGCAGGTACCCGCATAACAGATACCCGCATGGATATAGGTACAAGTACGGGGCGGATATTTATCTAGTGGGTAGGGTACGGAGGAGTTAATACTCATACCCTACCCGGAGGAGTTAATACTCATACCCTACCCGCCCCGTTGGCATCCCTAGGTACGGGTAGTAGCTCTCCCGTACCTTTCCACTGGATAAATATTCGCCCCGTATACGTCCCTATATCCGTGCGGGTATCTGTTATGCGGGTATCCGCATATTTTTTTAATATCCATGGATATTCATGGATACCTATAGATATTTACAAAATTAAAAAAAAAAATTATTTATCAACATATTTTAATAATAAATTCAAATAAAATATAATACATCACATTCATAACTTCCAACAAAGTTTAAATAACATACTTAATAGTGTTGAATGACAATTTATAAAGAAAAGAAAATTGTATTTTAAAACCAATTGATAAAAAACAATCCAAAATTCAATATTTTTTCTCCGCCATAATACCCGTCCCAAAACAATCCAAAATCCAAAATTCCATAAAAAATTAAATGGGTACGGGGATGTATATATTCCCGTTATAATACTCGTCTCCGCCATATCTTCGTCCCCATTTAAATCATTAAAATATTCACAATTAATTAAGTAATCATATATATATATTTATTATTTTTTATTTCTTCTAATTAGTTGGTTTGTCATAAAACTCATTCGCATCTCCAATATATTTTTCATCTTATAATAACCTTTAAGTCAATTAAAAAAATGTTATGCCTCACATTTGAATATTTCTATAATTTTTTAATATTTTTATTTATTATATATTTTCCTTTCACATGAGAATGTTTAATACTCTCAAATTAATGTAATATAAAAACATTATGTACTTATTATTATTATTATTATTGATTTTTGTTTAAGTTGAAGAACACTTTTGTTTCGTTAAAATAATTTTCGTTATTTTTCAACCATTGAGTATGTATGTTGATATTTGAAAAGTTTTCTTAGATCTCTAAGGTATTTTTCATCTTATTATACCCTTGATTATACATTTGATTTCCTTTGTGCGATTTCTTTCTTTGTCTCTCAAATTATTTTTTATTTTCTAACTCATTATCAATCATACTGTAATTTTTTCACGTTAATTATATAAATAAATTTTATTTACTATATTATAAAAATTTAATGTAATTGCCATGAATATATTTTTTTCACTATCCAACATATATTGTAGTTTAAAAGATACAAAATCTATGTCAAAATTTTATTATTATGTTTATTATTTGTTCTTTGTGTCATTTTGATCGAGTGATATATTATAAATTTTAGGTTAAGTTATGTCTTTGGTCCCCATTTTTGTAGCAAAATATCAATTTGGTCCCTTTATTTATTTTTATCTCAATTTGGTCCCTATTTTGGGAAGTTTGATGCAATCAAGTCCTTTCCGTTAGTGGTATTGTAACAGTGTTAAATAGGGTGCCACGTGTCAATTTCTGGATTTTTTGAATTATTTATTTATTTTTTCTATTGAATTTTTTTATTTTTTTCAAAAAAAATTACAAAAATTAAAATTTTGCCACGTGTCAAGCTGACATCGTGCCACATGGTAGTGACAATTGCTCTCCACGTACATTGCTGCCCTTATTTTTAAAAGGGCTACCCATATCAGTTGGGCCTAGGGTTAGCCCAAAAAGGTAAACCAGACCCTAAGTCTGCCCTAACACTCTCATTTCCTTTTCACTTTTAGAAAACAGCCCCCCACTTCCTTAGAGCTGCTACCATCCCTCTGCTAGGATTTGCTCCCATGCTGTTCAAGTTGGTTCGACTCCGTTTTCCTACATGTAAGTTAGTTCTCTAACCATAAACCCCTTTCTGAGTTGTTTTCGTGTTTTATGTTAGGGCTCGCTGTAGTAAACCCAATATTCCTTCTGTATCACTATCTCCAGCTCTTAAATCTGCTCTTGGAGTTGTTGTGGTGGTGGGCTTGGGCGTCGTAGTAGTTTGCTAGCTCATTCCAGGTACAGGAAGCTAGAGTTTCGAGTTTTGAATCATTTATGATCTATTTTTGAATCTGTTGGATGTTTGTATGGACTGTTTGTTGTTGTGATCGTGTGGAATGCCTTGTGTGGTGATTTGGATATGAAAATGTGGTTGTGCAGGGAGAACAGGTGCGAGATATGATACTCTCGCCTAAGTGAGCTTGTCTCGCCTAAGCAAGAATGGCAGAGACTCGCCTAGGCCTTTTGGCGAGAGGATGCCTCGCTTAGGCAAGAAGATCTCGCCTAAGCGAGCTAGTGTAGAGGGCTACTGTTCCAACCTGTCGAGCTCTCGCTTAGGTGAAAGGAGCTCGCATGGGCGAGAGTCCCTCTCGCCTGAGCAAGACCTCTTGGCCTGAGCGAGAGTTGGGCGAGATGATGCTTGGATACTGTTTCCATCTTTGTTTTTGGGGTGTTTAATATATGTTTGGTTGGATTGCTATGCTAAAATATGAAATGAGTGAATATGCTTGAGTAAGAGGATGTATGAGTTGTGGATGGTGGACTTAAATGATTCTTGGCATGAAATGAACATGAAGTGGTTGCTTATTGAAGTGACATGGTATTGATATGAGACACAATTCTTATTCATGGTTTGGGAAGGATGATTTGGTATGGATTCAACAGTGGATATGGTTGAGGATTTGGTTGTACAAGTTGGCATGAGAATTATGTGCATGATAAATATTACTTGATTGATTGAGTATGATTGGTCTGTGGTCAGTGCGTGATCCCATGAGCCTCTAGGTGAGACCTCATGGTCGTGCTTCAGTGGTCGGGACGTAATTCCATGACCCTTGTTAGTGGGAGTTCATGGTGGTGCCCCATCTATATAATTTGTTAAGGATTCAAGGTAAGGTTGCATCATAACGCTCTAAGGAGTTAGTTAGTTTCACGTAAAGTGGACTGACTTTTGTGGCGAGAGTAGTAGGAGGCCCGGAACTCATTAAGGGCTAACCTTGTGTGTTAGGGATTGAGACATTGTAACATTTGTAACACCTAGCTCGGGGGTGAGCAGAGAAATCCATCACAAGTGCAAGCATCCGTTGAATACGTATACATATTCGGATGAGTCGAGTCGAGTCTTAGTGTATTGTTTGGATGATCATAACATGCTTGGATGATGTATGTATATTTGATTGTGAAAGTATATCTGATTGCATGATAAAACTACTTTTGGCTCTAACTTACCCTTCTGTTTGTTTGTTATGTGTTCTATATGTGTGGTTCTTCTCTTTTTGCAATGATCATCAACTTGTTGATGTGAGCAGATGCGAGAACTACCTGTGGTCATCAGGGTCATGGAGGTTCCGCTGCTTAGTCGACTGGACTTGGGCTCTACTCTTTATGTCTTTTGCTAGGGCTATGGCCCATGTATTTTATCGATTAGTACTGTGTTTCTGATTACATTAAACCCCGTACCTTGTCTTGTATTGGCATCATGGTGTGCCTCAGGATTTTCCTTTTATAACTCTTGGACATCTTTAAAGAGTGAGTCCTTACTCCGTATTTTTACTCGTATTATTATATTGTGTGATGTGTCATTTAAGTAAGGTTATTTATTAAATGGGACGTTACAATTTTCTATTAAAACAATTTTAAATAAAGTTTAATGTAAAATATAAATTAAAATAAACTTAATCTTGTTAAAATATTTACCTAAAATATCAATTTTGACAGAAATATTTGTGTACATTTATATAGAAATTAAATTTGGTTTCAATTTGGAGAGGACAAAATAGTACAATTTTTACAAAAATTGGGACTAAATTGACACAAAAATTAAAATACTGGGAGCAAATTGAGAATAAGGAAATGAAACCTGGCATAATAGTGACACGTGACAAATTTTTTATTTTTTAAAAAAAATTAAAAAATAAATAAAAAAATTTAAAATATATTCAAAAAACCTAGTGATAAAGGATTAACCTCAACCAAGGATGGATGCACATGCTTAAGAAGACTAAGCATGTTTAGAAAGGAAGTTCATTAATCCTTCATCCCTTTCATTTGTGTTTGTTATTTTTTATTCCTAAAGTTGAATTAGTTGAATCAACTTTAGTTGACTTGTTGAACTTTGACTAGGTTTGACTTGACTTAAGCCAACATGCTAATCTATGTTTATTTTCTTTGTAGGTTAATTAGGAGTAAGAAAGCAATGCTAGGTGGCCCATGGTGATTGGGGAGCATAAATGATGTGGAGGAGAGAGTAAAGCAAAGGCATAAAGCATAAAGTAAAAGGCATGAAGCAAGTGTACCCATGTACCTTTGGTCTCCTTTGTTTTTAGCACACTTTGACCACTTTTTGGAGACATATGAGACACATTCTTTGTCTCCTTTTGTGATAGAACGAAATTAGCCTTGCACACACCATAGTTAGCTCTTTTGTCTCTCATTTTTTGTAACCTTATTTGACCTAGTTTTTAGAAGCTAGGGTTAGGTTTTTGTAGAGACATCCTTAGGTATCTTTTGTTTGCTTAGAGGCCCCTAAACTCTTCTATATAAGGGATGCTCCTAGACATGTAAAAGGGTTGAACATTTTGAAGTAAAAACACTCACTCTTGTGTCTCAACCATTTGTGAGAGTTTCCTCCCTTGGGAGTGAAACTTTTAAGCCTTATCTTACATAGCAAGTGGCGGCACACATCCACTCATCTTCAAGGGTGCCATGGCTTCTAGCCTAGCCTTGTAGTTGCGTGTTTCTCACATTTTTACCATTTCTTTCCTTTCCATTTTATGTTTTCTTCTTCCTTTAATTGTTCTTGGTTTTCTATGGTTTATGTGCTTTCCATTTCCTTTTTGTTTTGAATCAATCCATCATCTTCTTCTCTTGAGCTTTGTGAAAGGAACCTTCACATTTAGATAGATTGATATCTTAATGTCCAATGGGGATTTCACTTAGCTTTCTTAATCAACTCACACCATATTCAATCATCTTAAAAAGGAACAAGATAAAGCTTCATCATTTGGTATCTAGAGCCTAGGTTATCTTGGATATGGTGTTTTTCATGTGCTAAACTTGTCTTGTTGTAGCTATCTTGGTATGGTTCAAATCCACTTCCATGACATACAAAAACAGTGCTGACAGAAAACGTAACAATTTTAAAACATTAAACTGCACCAGCTCAGCGGTGTCAAAAGAAAGCTCTTTGAGTCTATTTTCCAGAAAAAAAAGAACCAACGCATTTGGAGTTCTATGGAGAAAGTTATGATCAAATTAGTGAGCAAAGGTTAGATATGCCAAGAATACGTGAATCAGCGTTTTTAGGTTTTGTTGTGGTAGTTTGGCTACGGTTTTTACACCTCTTTAAGCTCCTAAATGTGGTTGGATAACATGTCTTTGGATGCTTAGTCTTTGAGCCTCAAATCCATGAGTTTAAATGCATGATAGCTACATGTTTGTGTCTTTGTGTATGTCATGTTGAGTCTTTAAATGTGCCTAACTTTTGCTTGAATCATATGTCATATGTTAACTTGAAGTTTTCTTATTCTTGTTTTTCCAAGTATTTGAATATTGCTTTAACTTTATGTCTTTCTTGATGTAAGCTCCATGAAATTGATTTTGGCCTATAACTTGAGGAACTAAGTGTCCAAGCCACCTAAAACTCTTTCTCACCATTTTATGAAACTAGTTGTGAAAGAAGAAAATTTTACACCAATTTTTGCCTAAAAACCAAGAGCAACCTTGCTCCAGTGTGAACTAAAAGTGTGTTTTTCACTAGGTGTTACTAGTTTTCATACTAGAGAATTGGGTGATATTGGCTAATTAGTTCCATATTTTAACTTGGTTATGATCTTTCTTGGTATATGCATGATTTAAGACTTGAAGATGCTTGTCGAGTACTTTCCCTAGAGTCTTTAAAATGTGCTTTTCTTGTTTTAGTCTTGCTAAAAGTTTTGTCTCAAACTCTTCTTCTTTAGAGTTTAGCTTTCCTTGTTTTTGTGCTTTTCTTGCTTGTCACTAGGTGTCCTTTGTTTTGTCTTAGTAGTTTTCTTTTCTTGAAACTCTTGGGGTGTTGTGGCTGAATCACTTGTCTTGCATTTGAAAGGTTTTGCACAAGTTTTTAAAAGTGTTCTCTTCAATCCTTTGGTGGATTTTGAGTGCTAGCCTTGCCTTGTTACTTTGAGAGTGTGATCTAAACACTTGGGTTGCATTTTGGGTTGGAATTGGTCTCGGTTTTCATGTTGTCTAACCCCTAATTCATTTATTTTGTCTTGGCTTTGAGTGTTTTGTTGTAGGAATCATGGCAAGTTCATC
>Ga0214545_1009564_pt1 | contig 14661 bp, 24 predicted proteins | sample CNSS4metaG_FD_160064 | JGI IMG/M metagenome (GOLD analysis project Ga0214545, IMG submission 160064) | Root nodule microbial communities from cowpea collected in UCLA plant growth center, Los Angeles, California, USA - CNSS4 | ecosystem: Host-associated > Plants > Roots > Nodule | place: USA... | reverse complement strand
CTAAAAACAAAGGAGACCAAAGGTACATAGGTACACTTGTTTTATGCCTTTTACTTTATGCTTTATGCCTTTGCTTTACTCTTTCATCCACATCATTTATGCTCCCCAATCACCATGCGCCACCTAGTATTGCTTTCTTACTCCTAATTAACCTACAAAGCAAATAAACATAGATTAGCATGTTGGCTTAAGTCAAGTCAACTATAGTCAACAAGTCAAACCTAGTCAAAGGTCAACAAGTGAACTAAAGTTGATTCAACTAAGTCAACTTAGGGAATCAAAAATAACAAACACAAATGAAAGGGATGAAGGATTAGTGAACTTCCTTTCTAAACATGCTTAGTCTTTTTAAGCATGTGCCTCCATCCTTGGTTGGGATCAATCCTTCATCAAGGATGAAAATCTTTATTGAGTCAATAGATCAAGGGATATGGGATGCAATCATAAATGGACCATATACTCCTAAGCATATTGTTGATGATGTGCAGGTTAATAAGCCATGGACTCAATGGAATAAGGAAGAAAGGAGGAGAGCCCAATATGATTGCAATGCAAAGAATATCCTCACTTCATCTCTCAACATGGATGAGTTTTTTCATGTTTGACAATGCAAGAGTGCCAAGGAAATGTGGGAGGTTCTTTAAGTGACTCATGAAGGAACCAATGATGTTAAAAGAGAAAGAAAGCATGCCTTCATTCAAGAGTATGAGTTATTCAAGATGAAACAAGGAGAATCCATAGCGGATGTGCAAAAGAGATTCACTCACATAGTCAACCATCTCATAGGTTTGGGTAAGGAATTTGACAATGAAGAGTTAAACATCAAGGTGCTAAAGTGTCTTGATAGATCTTGGCAACCAAAGGTCACGACCATCTCAAAAACAAGAGATCTATCCACTTTGACTACAACTGCATTGTTTGGTAGCTTAGGGAGCATGAGATTGAGATGCAAAGGCTTAATGAGCTTGAGTCAAGTGAGAAAAAGGTTAAGAACATAGCCTTGAAGATTAGCACCAAGAAGAATGAGGAACTCGAGGATGAGGTGGCTGAATCAAGTGAAAATGAGAACGTGAATCTCCTTGTCAAGAGGTTTGGTAAGTATCTCAAAAGGAAAGGTACCAAAGGTAATCCCAAGAGGAAAAAGGAGAAGAAGCCAAAGGAGAAACATGCATACATTGCATGGGAGGACAATGATGATTCAACAATAAGTAGCTCCTCATAAGATGAGAGTGAAGAAGCCAACTTGTGTCTCATGGCGGGTTATGAGTCATCTTCCCCAAGCCAAGTAAGTTCTCTAGACTTAAATGACTATAATCAATTGTTACATGATTTTGAAGAGTTGCATAATGAAGCAAACAAGATTTCTGCATTAAACAATCGGTTGAAAGGCTTAAACAACTGGCTGGAAAACAAAGTTAGCCAACTGGAAAAAGAAATAGCTGATTTAAAAATTGATTTTGAGCATTTAGAAATGATTTACAGTAATTCAACCGACTGTTTTAGAAATTAACCGGCTAAAAAACCTGTGAAAATTGCACAGTTTTGAAAAATCAAGTGAAATACCTTATAAAGACCTGTGCAAGGTTCATAAGAGGGGAAGTAAACTTAGAGGTTGTTCTTGGTTCTCAAAACTGTGTGTTTGGCAAAGTTGGACTTTGTTTCAATCCTTCTTTTCAAAAGAAAACCAAGAAGTTCTCTAGTTTCATTTCAAAAGGTATGCCAAGTGACATGCCATTCATTTCATGCAACTACTGTATGCAAAAAGATCATGTTATTAAGAATTGTCATGCTAGAAAATATGATGTTCCTAAAGGGATTATGAAATGGATACGAAAAGGATCTAGAAAGGCATAACAATGATGGACCCAACCTATCAAAGGGTACCAAATAATCCAAATCTGTTTTGCAGGTCATGAAAGGTGATAAGAAAGATTTGTGGTACCTTGATAGTAGTTGTTCAAGACATATGACAGGAGATAAAACCAAATTTGCAAAGTTGGAGTTGAAGGAGGAAGGGTTTGTAACCTATGGAGACAACAACAAAGGAAAAATCTTTGGAAATGGAGTCATAGGCAATGAATCCTCTTTCAACATCAAGAATGTGCTGCTCGTAGAAGGACTCAAACATAATTTGATAAGTATAAGTCAACTATGTGATAAAGGTTTTAAAGTCATGTTTGAACCAAATAGTTGTTTGATATATGATGCACATGGTAGTATTGTTTTGATAGGCAAAAGAGTCAATAATATATATCTACTTGACCTGCATCATGCATCATTTAGCATCCATTGTTTGCTTACAAAAGAGGATGATACTTGGTTATGGCATAGAAGACTTTGTCACATACACATGCAGCATTTCAATCGGCTGAATAGAAAACAGTTGGTTGAAGGACTACCAAAACTCAAGTTTGAGAAGGATAGAGTGTGTGAAGCATGTCAAAAAGGAAAACAAACTAAGGTCTCTTTTAAATCCAAAAATGTTGTTTCAACTGAAAGACCTTTAGAGATGCTTCACATGGATCTATTTGGTCCATCTCGAACCATTTGGTGGCAATCTTTATACATTAGTCATTGTTGATGATTTCTCTAGGTACACATGGACTTTGTTCTTAGCTGCCAAAAATGACATTTTTCATGCTTTCAAAAGACTTGCCAAGACGCTTGAAAATGAAAAGAGTTCCAAGATAGTGTCTATTCGAAGTGACCATGGTGGGGAATTCCAAAATGAAAATTTTGAACACTTTTGTGAAAAGCATGGCATTAACCATAATTTTTCTGCACCAAGAACCCCACAACAAAATGGTGTTGTTGAAAGGAAAAACAGGTCATTTGAGGAACTAACTAGAAATATGTTGAATGAAAACTCACTACCTAAGTACTTTTAGGCTGATGCAATCAACAATGCTTGCTATGTTTTAAATAGAGTGTTGATAGGCCAATTTTGAAGAAACCCCCCTATGAGCTTTTCAAAAGGAGGAGGCCTGTTTTAAGTCACCTAAAAGTATTTGGATATAAAACGTCAAATTGATGGAATATTGTCACACCACACATGGTCCATTACCTATAATTCACTTCCTAATTATCTCTAGTCATGACTGGGCATTTAGCAACCATAATATCACATTCTCCAAGGATTTGTTTTAACTTAGCACCAATATCACCCAATCCAGCACCTCCAAGACATTTAACTAGTATTTCCATGCAATATTACATAATCAAATATCATCTATCTATGCATATAGTCACGAGTGACACCTCAAGCCAATAATTCATGATCAACAATTATCCAATCACACATTTACAAAGACTATGCTTCCAGAACCTGAACTATTAATTACATTATCCTTCTCCCTATCTTTCCTTAATATTCCAACCAACACACCATAACCTAGTCATACTTTCAAATCCATTACCCTTCACATACTTAATTACCATAATATTTTGCCCCTTCCAATGTTACTAATTAAATTCTAAAACCACACACTCACCTAGGATCCTCCCTCATTTGTTTTTCACTACCTGAAATCGCCAAAAGAGTACCTGGGCCTCGCCATCGTCTGGCGGCAAGCAAAGCGCCGCTAGGCGGTGTATCAGTACCCCGCATAAACCAAGCTTCTTCATACCTGCGACAGATTCAACCCTTTTCCAGTATTCATCCCTACCACTTACACTCACCAAGATGCGACAATACATATATAATGGACTAACTTTATGCTCTTAATTCAATCCATAAAGGTTTCTCGATCTTTACTCTCTTGAATAAACCCAATTTTCCGCCCCTTCCACCATTGCACATATAATCATGGATTATCATGCATGAGTATATCTAAAACTTTGCCATACCCCGAATTTTAATTGATTTCAGACCAACAAGGTATCCAATAGAGGCTGCACACATCAATTCCAAAAACCATATTGATTCTCATACAAACAGCAATAAACAACCAAAACGAACGCAAACAGTGTCGCGCCGCCTGGCAAATATTCATCGCCGCCAGGCAGTTCATGCCAAATTCAAGAACTGAGGCAAAATTTGTTATGCCGCCTGGCGGCTCAGTCCTTGCTGCTAGGCGGTTTCTGGGCAGAAACCCAGAAACCTCGAAAAACAACATAAAATGGCAGGGAATCAAAGCAGTTTCATACATACAAGGCACAATTCATCGTATTCAATTAAAAATCAAAGTAAACAGCTCCCCTTACCTAGAATTCGCGCTCCAATTGGTTCTCTAACTCTTGTCCTTATGATATCCACCAGTTTCCTTTTTCTCCTTCACACAAAACTTCACTCTACCTCTCCCAAAACGCCATTAACTTCTCTGCAATACACCCTTGCCAGTACCCTCCACTGGAGTCCCATTTTCCCTCACTCTCTCCAATTTTTACTAACCCTTAACTACTTCTTAATGACCTTTAATGGTCCTAAAACGAAAATTAAAGTTAATCCTAGGGTTAATTGCTATTCAAAGTCAATTATGACCCTTCTCTCCATTCTTGACTTCCACTCTTGTAGCTAGGGTTTCTATGCCTCTTCATTACCATGCAAAAAGAAAATTTCGCCCAAAAAAGAAACTTAGTTTTGTTCTTAGCAAGGTTTGAACCCATAACCTTTTAATCACAAAGCAAGTGCACAACCAATTCAACCAAACCATGTTTCATGTTAATTCTTACAATTTTAGGATTATATTATCACGTCTCACATTCAAATATATAACATAAAAATTTATAAATTAATTAACATAAAATTGGCATACATAGGACTCAAACCCAAGTCCTCTCACACAATTAAGTACTCTTAACCACTTGAGCTAGTACTTTTCCACATCATAGTTATCCACATTAAATGTCTTGAAGACTTCTATTACCCGTATTTATTAAATAATTATTTAATTAACTATTTAATTTTCTCGGGTCTTACACGCACCAACTTGTTAATCTAAAAAATGGCAATGGTAAAAGAAATAAGGACCTCAAAGCAACTATAATTACACAACCTCCAAATCATCTATAGAATATTTGTAATTGTAACTACCTTAATAATAATGACTAAAGAACTAAAAAGAGTCCTCATAAATTGAAACACCAAATCAAGAGATGAAAGCCTGAAGTCTTGAAAAAGACCTTGTAACCACTCCCATAAACGCATAACATTATAACAATTAAAGAATAAATGAAAATGAGATTTTAAATCATGTCCACATAAAGAACACATGAAACGAAGAGAAATCCCTCTTTTTTACACCTCTAAATTAATACAGTATTATTTTCCCTGTGTTAATTGTTTGAATTAGAGACTAAAAGAAATTAAGTTGATACGAGGGCATCTTCTATGTGATGGTATCCTAAAGAGTTATACAACGTGGATTTGACATGGTGAAGTTGTATACCTTCCAACCGTATCTCAAAGTCAAGAGTTTAATCTACATTGTTTGGATTGTGTGGACGATATGGTTGAAGATATTGGAGGAGAAATTTTTCAATGAGAACACGTGTATAATTCATTGATAGATGATTCAGAAAAGGCTTTATATCTTGGTTGTACGAGTTTCACTCGTTTCTCAACAACATTAAGATTATTTAACATTAAAGCTAGAAATTGGTAGGCCAGTAGAAGTTTCAGTGAGTTGCTCAAACTGTTGCATCTAATCCTTAGAGGGTAATAGATTGTTAACATGTCATTATGAGGCAAAGAAGATACTATGTTTGATAGGTATGGAGTACCAAAAATTCATGCATGTCCTAGTTATTGTATTTTTTATAGAAAAAAGTTCAAAAAATTGACTAAGTGTCCAAGATTTAGAGTATCACGATATAAAGTGAAAGATGATAACGATGATGAACATAACTTAAAGAATGGTCCTCCTGCAAAAGTGTTAGATCAGTTTTCACGTAAAACATTGCTTAGCCTTTCATACCATTGCCTTGGTGCTTGTTTCAAACCATATAAGGCCTTTTTCAATTTGAAAACATGGTTAAGATAGAGATGATCCTCAAATCCAGGAGGTTGTGATACATACACTTCTTCATTTAGGAAACCATTCAAGAATGCACTTTTCACATCCATTTGATGCAATTTAAAGTTACACATGCAAGCATATGCTAATAGTAATCTCACAGCTTCTAGCCTAGCTACAGGTGCATAAGTTTCATCTTGCATAGCCACAATCTTGAGTTCATCTTGCATAGCCACAATCCAATTACTATCATTCAAAGCATCATTCACATTCTTAAGTTCAATTTGAGATACAAAAGCAACATGTTCACAAAATACAATCCTACGTCTAGTAGATACTCCCTGTTTGATATCACCTATGATGTTGTCCTTTGATAAACCTCTAGGCTGGATCCAATCCTTGGGCAAGTTGTTGTCTACAACTTTTTCAGTCGACTATTTTACCTTTTCAGCCGATTGATTTCTTACACCAGTAGACTTTTCTGCAGCAGAAATCTGTTTTTGCAGTAGATCTTCTTCATCTGCATTCTTTGGCCCTTGATCTTGCAACTTTGGGTTAGTTTCATCAAATACAACATTCATAGACTCTTCAATAGTCATCAATCTCAATTATTGGTAAAAACTCATTTAATCATATGAAAGTTTCTAAATAAAATCAAAGTAATATCTCAATTCAATTTAAAAACCCTTAGACTCATGACCAACATGCATATAGATTTAAAATCATTACTTCTTACGTGATTTAAAGATAAAAGACATAGATGAATGAAAACCTCAACAATAATAAAAAGAACAAAGAAATTAATTGATCTAACCTCATAATCCAATTAAGAAATTACAATGGAATCAACCCAAGAAGTTTAGAACTCCATGAATGCAAAACAAAAATAGAAGAATGGAGAGAGAGAAAGGAAACGAAATTAGGCCCTCTAAGGGTTCCAAAACTCCGAAGTCCCGAGCTTGTCCTTTCTGCTTCTCCCTTGGTCTCTTTATATAGGAATTGGACTAAGCTTTTCTGTTGCTAAAATCTCTCAAATATCTTTTAAAATAAAGATAAAGATAAATATTTAAATATATTTGGAGAGATACAGACTATTTGACAAATATAATTGGTTGATAATATCAATATCTAATATAATTAAATTAATTAATTAATTAAAGATATATGATAAATTATCACCAATTAGTATTTGTATTAATTTTCCAAATCAACCATTTGCAATCTCCTTAAATTATCTTCTAAATAATCCAATATCTTCAAGATATATTTGTTTGTTGTGGAACTAAAAAGATTCAAGAAGATCTTGTCATATTTAAAAAGATTTGGTAGTTATTATCTTTTAATATTTTATGATATAATTAAATAAGATAATTATTTAAAAATATCAAATAAAATATCTAAAGATATATTTTTCACAAATTATCTTCTATCATAAAGATAAAGAAAACCGCAAGGTCCAATTTTTTTGTTCCTTTCTTCTTGGTTTAGCCAAACTTCTTCACTTTTTCAAGCTTTTCTTGCCATCTTCATGCAATGCTTGGCTTGAATTTTTGTGCTTTTGTTAATTTCTTATTCTTTGGATTTATCTTTAAGGTGTCATGAAGTTTTAATCAATTTATTTCCACACTTCCATGAGCTCAACTTAGCTGCAGCTACACTAACACACCTCAAAATATCCAAAGAACATTTATGCAACTAAAAAGCTATTTTTAACATGTTTTTGTATCTCATGCTCAATAAACCCAATTATAGGAAATCCCAATTAAATCAATCTTTAAGCACACAAATTCAATTAAATACCCAGAATTAAACATTAAATGAGGGCAAAAATACACACTCATCACACTTGAACAACAAATATTTGAATAAAAATAGATTCAAAATTTGACTAGGTCAAAGCAAAGGTCACGTGGTCTCGTACAAACTACTCTAAACAATTATTGCATCAGCTATTTGTTGCTTTTTTTTTTAATGCATTGACCATAAAGCATATGTATCGCGTGATTCCAATATTCATGCACCTTACATGATTTGAATTGATTAATTTATTCATGAAAACTCATTGGAAACATAATGTTTTAATTTGATTCTTAAATATGATGCATTTACTACGCTTTGGTAACCTAAATAGAATTAAATGAAATAAATATGCACAATTCAACTGATTGATTATGCATTCAACGTGTTAATTTATAAATATTGCACTTGTAAACATGCATTTGCATCCATATCTCTTAGAAATAGCCATACCTATAGTCATCATGCCTCGTCGTCAACAACGTCATGTCCAATCAGATAAAGAACACTCTACTCCTCCCACTCCTAGCTCTCCAAATCATGAACACCAAGGGAGAATTGAAGCTTGGTTTGAAGGAAATGAGGACAACATCCAAGTGTTCCTCATCGAGATGACCAAGAAACATATAAGCATTCCTAAGGTATTGAGATACTCATGGCTAAGAACTGAAGGGTCTCTCCTCCAACAACTCAAGCATCAAAAGTTGAAGACATTCCTTGAGCTTTTGGGGAAAATATACCCTGACTTGGTGAAGGTATTTTTCACCAACCTGTAATTCAAAAATGATGCTCTATTGCCTAGTGTTAAAGGAGTTCAAATGTAGAATTCCAAGAAGGCTTGGAAGGATGTTGTTGGACTTAGGAAAATAGGAGTTCAAGTGAGGAAAGGTGAAATTGGGTTTCTTGAAGAGTTAAACAAAGTGCAATACTATGGGCAATGTTTGAGGAATCTTGATGCTACGATCAAACCTTCCATGTTGGTGGTCTGAAGGTGGATGAAAGGATCCTTGCTATGATCATTACCAAAATTATAGTCCTACATGGAAACCTTGAATGAAGGAGACCTGATTGACGTAGGATAGTCCTGGAGTTGGGGTGAATTTGGGTCTCAAACAAAATTGGGTATGAACCCTAGAATGATGGGGGGAATACAAGAGGAAAGCACACCACTTGGAAAAGGTTCCAAGATAATTGAGGAAGATCTGACACTTTGAATCGGAGATTTAAAGATAAAGATTGGTGGTTCTAAGGAGAACCTCAAGACTTGAGAGAAAACTCACTTTTCATAAAACTCAAATATGAATACAAAGTGTTTCACATGGGTTTATATACTATGGGCTGTAAGACCCGTGAAAATTAATTAATTAATAAATGCAGGTAGAAAGCGCCTTTATGGCATTAATTATTGTTTAATGTGACATGGAAAGGTACTAGCTCAAGTGGTTGAGAGTACTTGGTTTGTGGGAGAGGACTTGGGTTCGAATCCTATGTATGCCAATTTTGTGTTGTGGTTATTTATTGATTTTAATGATAAGTATGAGTATGGAATTGGTATTGTAAACTTACATTGATTGGAGTGTAACACTAAATGTGAATTGGCATAGTGTGGTAGTGCTTTGGCCTCATGAGTGGAGGGTCACGGGTTCAAACCTTGTTGGACATAAACTAGGCTTTATTTTTGCTAATTCTAGCTTGGAATGGAGTTGAAAGGGCAAAGGTAAAAATTAGAGGGAGGAGCAGCCAAAGGGCTGAAAAACCATAGTTAACAATGAATAGGAAATTAAAAACATAATTAAGCCCATTTTTTGTTTTAGTTTTAAACCCATAATTAAGGCACCTATAAATGCCAAATTTTAGGAGAGAATGAGGGTTTCTGGAGTTGTTAATTTGGCTTTTGGAGAGGAGCACGAATTGAGAGAAGGAGAGGAGAGTTTGGGTGTGCAAAAGGGCTGAAGCAAAGTATTAGAATAAGGAATCATCTTCTTCCCAATTTCATTCCAAAATCACAGGTTAGGGGAGCTGTTTTTGTGCATGTAAATTCTCTTATGTGTGTGCTATGATTTTGGAATTATTGTCTTTCTCACATGAATTCAGAAGGATGTACATTTCTGTATCCTATGTACTATGAATGTAAATTGGTTGGTTTGACATTTGGGTGTAAAGTCTTTGTGATTATATAGGGTATAATTAGGGTTTTGGTATGGAATTTGGTAAGGATGACTCAATCTCGAATTGGGGTAATATGAATGGATGAAATAACATGATTGATGTGTGTTATCCGTTGTTTTATGCTGGGCAATGATAGAATTTTGTTTTGGCTGTTTTGTGGTGTGAATTGGGCAAGGTTGGAGTGAATTGAGTGTGTGAACAAACTTGAAACCCTGCAAGTCTCGCCCAAGTGAGGCCCCCTCGCCTAAGAAAGAGTTGTAGAGTATCACTTTGGTTTCTGGTTCGTGATTTTCGCCTAGGCGACCAAGAAAAGGGTTGAGCGACATGGTCTCTCGCTCAGGCGAGAGGCACTCGCCTAAGCGAGGTCGCGAGGAGTTTTGAGCGAAGGGCATGCTCGCTTAGGCGAGAATGGCTCGCCTAAGCGAGGTCTCAATGTGAATTGGTGTGGGTTGCTTGAATCCTCGTTCAGGCGAGGTGTGGGTTAATTTGAGCGAAGGTATGGCTCACCCAGGCATCGCCTAAGCGATATAACGTGATGATGTTGCTTTTTTAAGCTCGCTCAGGCGAGGTGAATTAGCCTAAGCGAGGCTGAGGGCTTAGCTAGGGCGAGAGTCCCTGGCTTAAGCGAGTTTATGCGATTTCCCATGTTTGTGTGTGCTTGTGTGTATGATTTGGCTACTTTTTCCTAAGTATAAGGAGTATATGCATGTGGTGTGGTGTTTGGGCTTGAAGGACTAAGTCCAATAGGGGTATGGGATGGGCTTGATGGTTGGACACATGATGGGCATGGAACTGGTTGAGTTCCCGTCGGCTACCAATGGGCGAGGAGTCCTTGGTATGGTGATTACATGTGTCGGGCGCACGATGGACAAGGAACTGTTATGTTCCCGTTGGCTACTATTGGGCGAGGAGTCCATAGTATGGTGATTGCGTGCATGCCAAGGTCCAAGTTGAGGAGGCTTGGATGATTTACTACAGACGAGGAGTCTGTAGGGCAGGACTATGAGCGGGATAGGCTCATAGGGTTGGACCACGAATGAGTTAGTTTCGTGGGAGCACAGTGAAGTCCCAAGACCTAGTTCATGTGTATGAATCATGAAGGACTGTGAGATCATGGATGAATAATTTGAAAACAATGAGATATTTAATTAAGTTATTTTGGGACGGGTTCCATATTTATTTCATGTATTTTGTTTATATCTTGTGCATAGCTCACCCTTTCTGTGTGTGTGTGGCGATGATCGGATGATTCGTTATCCGGGAGTAGATGATTTGACAGGTGGGCCAGGAGATGCATAGACTCGGAGCGAGGGATAGCCGGGGATTTGTGTTTATATGTTATTATTTTGATTTTGAGATAAATATGTAACATTTGGGAGCCATGTGAATATTGCTTTAGTTTTATGAATTATGGACTCCTAGTTTTATGACATGTATATTAAAGTTTTTAATTTTCCCGCATTTTTTTTTTGGAAATGTATTTCTTTTAAATGAGGTATTTACTTTCATTTCGTATTTATTTATTAAATATTAGTAATATTCCTTAGGGATGTTACATGGGCCAAAACACCAAAAAGCCCAACATAACTAACGGTTCAATAAGGCTCAAACATAAATATTACAAAAACTACAAAAAGAGTTATTATTCTACAATTTGAAGCTAATTTGAGATCTCTCTGAAGATCATGAGCATCATTATATCAACTACTCTAAAATCCCTATGACGGTCCCTAACCATGCCTCCATCATTGATTCTCATGTACTGCATCCAAAACAATGTATAAGTAGACTAGATTTTCGTGCTTCGTGATCACATGCTGAAGGCTAAGAGGCTCACAAATTTCAGGCTTCCTTATGTGATGTTGGTCTCTAAGTTCATTGAATACTTTGGAGTAGATGTGGAAGATGAAGTTGAAGAGTCCACAGGGCTCTTTAATCAGACATCATATCTCAATCTGCGTAAAATGGGCTTTACAAAGGTTGGAAATGTTTAGAGTGTAGGAGGTATTGGTGGTGCTGCAGTTGGTGATGCCAATGACCATGAAGTTGGCCCAAGTGGGTTAAATCAAGAGGAAAAATAAGAACCCACTGGTTGAGCAATGAACATAGTCCTCTACAACCCCCCAAAAGATAGAGGCCTTGTGTATTCCAAGTTTGAGAGGATGGTTCTTCACCAACTGCATGAATTCAATGACTTGGACGGCCAAATCCATGGCATATATGATCTGTTGACATCATTCTAGACTAGAAACAATCCTCGAGACGACTGAGTGTGTTGGCCTTTAGGATCATGCATTACATTTGTATTGTTGCATTGTCTTATTTTGAGTTTTATCATTTTTTTAGTCGATTGATTTAAAATTTCAGTCTATTAAATTATCAGTTTTTAATTTCTCTTTCTAGTCTTAGTTTTTGTTGCAATGTATCATGTGTTTTCATTAATGGAAAATTGTCATTTATTGTCATTCTTAATTGCCTTACTTTTGTTTCATGAATCCAAAGGGGGAGAAAATTTGGAAAATTGAATTAAGTAATTGAAATATTAAAGGAATTGAATTAAGAAATTGCAAAACCAAATTTTGGATGGATGAGTGCGTATTTTTGCCCTCATTCAGTGTTTAATTTTGGGTATTTAATTGAATTTATGTGTTTAAAGAGTGATTTAATTGATAATTCTAATAATTAGGCTATTTGAGCTTGTGTGATAAAAATGTGTTAAAAAGTGATTTTTAGCTGCATAAATTATTTTTGGATATTTTAACGTTTGTTGATGCAGCTAAAGTTAAGATTAAGCTCATTCAAGGTGGGAAAATAAATCAATGTAAGTTACAGAACACCTTTAAATAAGTCTAAAATTAGCAAGTTCTAGAAAAATCACTAATGTACCCTCGGTTTTATTTTACACACTCCTCTTGCAAATGGACCACAAAAACCTGTTCTACACCCCCAATTTTTACTAAGTTACACCCCTCCTACCACTTAAACTCCACTCAACCAGATGCTGCCATGTGGCAATCCTCAACTTTTAAAATTGGCAAACCAAAACAAGCCACGTGGCATTATTCCTTGCAAACACATATGCACCAATTAGACACTGCCACGTCATCATCTTCCTCCTTCTCATGAAACCCTAACCCTAATTTTTTTCTTCTCCCACCATCACCATGTCGGCAGCAGCAGCCGCCACCCTTGCCGGCAGCAAGTTTTCCGACCACCGCGAGCCACCAGCACCTCCATCAGTTCGCCCTTGCACCACCATGGAAGCACAGTTCCGGCTTCTTCACCATTGCAGCAGCAGCGAGAAGCTTCCTCGCGCACAACCATGGCCACCACATACCTGCAACCAAAACGCTGCAACCATCGTTCTCCACCACGCGCAGCTTCATCCCTTCCAGAATACAGCAGCGGAAGCCACCACCACCGCACCTGCAGCCTCCATAGCAGCAGCCTCTTCGTTCATGCTACAGTAGCGCACCGTCACCACCATGCGGAAACAACACCAGAACCTCACACCATTTCAGCGCCGGCAACACCACCTCCACGGCAACCATCCTCTTCGCGCGTACAACAACAACACCTGCGTTCGTGCACCTGAAAATGCAACAGCCATGTCGCCAGAGAAGAGAAGATCTAAAACCTGCAACCATGTTCGCAACAGAACCAGCGGACCAGCGAAAAACGCATAGCACAATTTCTGCATCTTCACCAGACTCGAGCCATCACTGTAGTACGCCTGAACTAGATTCGCGCACACCATTGGCCAGCATAAACGTCGCTGGAGTGAAGCCACCGTGGTCCACGCCATTCTTGCAAAAATCTGCATCGCCAACAACCATGAGCAAGCCGCCAGCAAAATCGCGGCATCACCAGCAGCCATAGCAGCACCGGGAAGCATGGCAGCCGCCATTCTTGAACCTACTACAGAAATGGAAACCCTAATTTTGGGAGAAAGAGAGGTTTGCCACGTGTCAGTCTCTTATAGGACAGTCAAATGGTCAAAGAACTAGTCAAACTCTGGTCAAATGTTCAAAGACTGGTCAAAGGAGAGGGTTTAAGTGCAAATGTTCATCTTTTTGAATTTTCCAGCAAATTTGAACTATAGGATTAAAAATGACTTATTGAGAAAATTAATACAAATATTATTTGGTGATAATTTATAAGATATCTTTAAATAATTTATTTATTTAATTAAATCATAAATTATTAACCAACTATATTTGTTAAATAGTCTATATCTCTCCAAATATCTTTGAATATTTATCTTTATCTTTATTTTAAAAGATATTTGAGAGGTTTTAGCAATAGAAAAGCCCGGTCCAATTTCTATATAAAGAGACCAATGGGGGAAGCATAAGGAACAAGCTCGGGACTTCGGAGTTTTGGAACCCTTAGGGGAGCCTAATTTCGTTTCCTTTCTCTCTCTCCATTCTTCTATTTTTACTTTCGCATTCTATGGATTGTTAAACTTCTTGGGTTGATTCCATTGTAATTTCTTAATTGGATTCTGAGGTTAGATCAATTAATTTCTTTGTTCTTTTTATTATTGTTGAGGTTTTCATTCATCTATGTCTTTTGTCTTTAAATCACGTAAAAAGTAATGATTTTAAATCTATAAGCATGTTGGTCATATGAGTCCAAGGGTTTTTAAATTGAATTGAGACTTTACTTTGATTTTATTTAGAAACTTTCATATGATTAAATGAGTTTTTACCAATAATTGAGACTTTACTTTGGTTAAAGG
>Ga0214545_1009562_pt1 | contig 14665 bp, 7 predicted proteins | sample CNSS4metaG_FD_160064 | JGI IMG/M metagenome (GOLD analysis project Ga0214545, IMG submission 160064) | Root nodule microbial communities from cowpea collected in UCLA plant growth center, Los Angeles, California, USA - CNSS4 | ecosystem: Host-associated > Plants > Roots > Nodule | place: USA... | reverse complement strand
TATAGATACAATATGTAATCCATAAAGGAAACAAATCAACTTAGTTAATACAAATATTTACCATAAAGAGTAATGAATCATATGAGTAAATATATCAAATCAATGGACAATCATTAATTCATAACACATATAAATTTATAATAAGTATTCTAAAAAATGATTTTTTTTACACGATAATTGATTTAGGAACAAAGCCAACCCCTTAATTAATTATCTTATACCTGTCATACTAATATATATATAAACATTCTATGTTGACATTCTGTCTGTTTTTTTTTTCTCGAATTTGGACTTTTTCTTTATAATTTTTTTTGTTGTATTTTTTAAAATACATGGATGATCACAGATTTTAAAAATTTAAAACATATTAAAAATATTTGTACTAAAAAATATTTTAATATTTAGTTAATACAATAGATTCTAATAGAGAATCTTGAATCTTCTTTCTCATCAAGATCTTCACCACTAGAATGAAAAAAAAAAATCAACAACAATGTAGTCATGATAGACAATAACATGAGTATTAATCAAAGAAAGATTGCAGACAGTATATGAGGGTGCATTATTGTGTGTATGTAATCGATGTTAAATATTCCCACGGTGATAGTGAGCTGAGAAGGCAGTTACAAGAATCTGTTTGATGTGTGGAATTTATGCATCCTGCACTGAGAATTGAAGGCATTGAATGTGATATATGATTTTATATGGTTCTCTCTTTGACCAATAGGTGCAGGATAGGTAGCTAGCTCCACTTTAGTGAATAAACAAGTAATCCCAGTAATCATTCTGTGATTGCAGTACAATGGTGATGTACTTTCTCTGAGAAACACTGACTTGTTGTGGCAGAAGAGTAAGATATATAGCAAGCCACAAGGACGAGTGCCTCTCTGAATCAGACACACTCAGGCATGCAAACAAGGATTATCAAAGATAGTCATTACTTGTCAGTTCTGAGAACAAGTGTTTACACACACCAGGATCAAAGTTTTACACCTTTTATGAATCAAACTTATAAAGTTTAGTCTTTCAACATATACTCAAATCTTTTAATCTTATGTTAAGCAAGTGCTGGTTTCATCAAACACTACTTTGCGAAAGCACAAGGGTAAAGAAGAAGGGTGTGTGGGTAAGAACACTATAATCTCAGAGAGCACATGTGTTGGCAGTCAAAGCAAATCAGTGTTGTTTTGCAAGCCAAGTTGAAGACTGAGGACTCTGCCATTGCCCTGCTACTTTTGCATCCATTTGGTAAGTGGGGTTTATAAAACAACAGACTCTTTGCCTCAGATTTTGGTTGCTACAAGATATGTTCAAACAATGCACTTCAAATCCCACTTTATCTCGCAGTTTTGGGCTAATGCAGATGAATTTCTTTTATGTAATAAGAACTATCGAATAATTGTGATTATGTATTCCTTTTACTCATCGTTATACATCACAAGCAGAAAGTATAAACAAGCTACAAATAGTTCACAGATACAAGCATCAAACACCAATTTATGTGAGAAATATATTTACAACCATAGCCTCTCTTATATCTGACACCCAGTACTCTTACTTTTATAAAAAATGTTTTGTTTTATCCCCCTCAATTCATTGTGTTTATCTCTTCATATTCAAACATATATGTTTTGCTTCGAACATTGCATTTGTATATAGGTTATCTAGGTTTAGGGTTAAACTTGAAGCACATTATTTCCTTTTGTTTTTAGGTTATATACCATACTTAGGGTTTGAAATTGCTTATTTTGAACCTTCATATTTCCTCGTCCATCATTGCTTCTGAATAAGATAAGACACCGAACTGGAACGAGCAAACAAGAAAATAAAAACACTTATACATACAAACAATACAAACAATAGCAAATAGAGAAATTATCTGAGCTTAGAATAATTATAATGTATATTTATTTACCTATAATTTTCGTGTTTAGCTTTGGGTGTTCATTTTACTATCAGCAATTTCTCAACTCATATTTAATCTGTAGAGTAAACCAGCACCCACATAAATTCAAACATTCAGTGAAACTCTGTTTTTTCTATTCGTGCATAGTATTTTCTGCAGCTGTAAACAGAAACAACAGAGGTCGGATTTATGGAATTGTTGGTGTTTCTGTGGATGTTATCTGCTGCCACGAAGTTCATGAGATCCTAGAAATAGTGCCGACTGCTGAAGTGAACAGATTTCATGTTTTCTCTAGAACATCATTATTTTCATCATCATCATCGGTACTAGGAAAATTGCAAAAAATTGAGAATTGTACCTGGGAAATTGTGGAAATCTTCCCTAATATATAGGAAGGGAAAGTAAAAGAGCATATCCTATTCTGCGCATGTAAATTATGGTCAAAATAAAACAAACAGAGAAGAAACCCTGTTTCTTTAGATGGAAAAATAGTGAGACCAGGCAGCACCAAGCCAGAAGTTATATATATAGTAAAAAACGATAACTAAAACACAGACAGGGACATCTCTGTGCCATTCCATAAACCAAAAACCAACACCTCTGCATCTTCAGTGTTGACATGCATAACCATAATCAGACACAGAAATCAAACAAATTCAAGTGAATCGTATATGTTCTTAATTATTTTATTTAGAACAGAAAACCTTAATCAGGTCAAGATTAGGGCTAATGAAACTCTGGGAGGTAATTATATGTAAGGTTGCACACATATGAACTTCTACGTGGAAGAGTTGCCATGTTTTTATTTTGGATCATGGAATTTCTTTGTTGTTTCTGAAATAAAGCATTTTTTTTTTTTTGTTACAGCGATCTCTTTCCAAATGTTGTCGTCATGATTGTTAAAATCACTTTATGAACTAAGCCAAATATACTATTCGGTATTAAAAGGGTATATTTTGTAGCTATGAAGAAAAAGAATGTGTATGATGAAGTAAGATGGTGTGTGATGCAGACACGTAGAAGGGTTTGTTGGAAGAACTAGAGTTATGGAATTTGTTTTTTGTTTTTTAATTATTGGGGGAGACTGAGGAAGAAAAGAGAGACAGAAAAAGAGATTAAAAAAAGTGTGTGCTTTCTATTATATTACTCTTTTTAGTCTTTACCCACACCTGCTGCACAAATTGGCTGCAACTCTTTTCATCTCGTGTGCCCCACAAAGTAGTGCTTATGTTTAGTCATTTTTACAGAAAAAGGATCAGATATATATATACATATAGTGCCATACACTTGCAATGGCTCGGATCACACAGCTTGTGTGTAATAAATACTACTCCAGAGACAGACAACTGAAAAATGGTCCTTTTTTATAATTATTCTGTAATTAATTAATTAATTAATTATTTATTTTATTTTATTTAGTTTGTTTTAGTTCCAAGGCATGCTATAAAAGGTGAAAGCTTTGAATAAATTCACCAACTGTTTTAAATGTTTTGGGAAAAAGAAAGAAAAATGAGAAAGAGTGTAAAAAGATGGGTTAAATGGAGAAAGGAAGGAGGGAAATGCGATAAAAGACATGTCCTATAATTGTGTGGGCAAGGGTCGAGGTTTCGGTGCCACGTATGTGGTGTTGCAATTGCGAAGATGAAGGTGTTTTGTTTTGGTATCAGATACCCAAAGTTTACACTTTTTCATGCAGCTTAAGTCTATTAGTTTCGTTTTTTTTTTTCTTTCCATCATCAGAACCGTTCATCCTTTTAGGCTAAAATGGGACCCTATCAAGTACAATGGTCCAGCCAATTTTCCTGTGGGCCAGTCTTGTTGGCCACTCCTACCGCACGCAGGGCTATGATTTCCTGCGTCTAACATACGCGCCTACATTTCTAACTCCCGAGAAAATTTGTATAATATATTAAAACACTTTTTCTTGGCTGTGAATGTGAATGCTATTGCGAACAAACACGTATATTAATGTATTAATGGGATTATCCATCCACATTTTGTTGATTGAGGGTGGATGGTTGGGGATGCAGGGGGTGCAACTGTGGGGGTGTGTGTAGGTGATGAGTCCTAAAAAAGAAATAAATAAATAGGGTTTGGACAACGAAGAGTGACGTGGTTGTGGGTAGCGGCAGGGGTTCCTTTGGGGGAGTAAATAAAGGAAAAACCTAAGGGTAAAATGGTCAGAGGGAAAAAGAAACAGAAACATATGAATGGAAGGGGAAGCAAGACGAAGGAAAAACCCTGATTATCGTGGAGGTGAGGGAGAGAGTGAGATCTGTGAGAGAAGAGAAAGGAAAGAAGCAGTGTCGATGCCCATTCCATTCCTCTGAGATTGCAGAGAATCCATATATGTGTGTATCGTAAAGGTATCTATCGGGGTGAGAGAAAATCTGGGTGATGAGGATCCGCAAGAACGCGAAGCTTTCCCCTCTTCTGTTCTCGTCGTCGTGCAGTGTAGAAGGTGGTTCCGTTCCGGTGGAGACGCACGTGTGCCAGCTGAACCAGTCGCCATGGGATGTCATCCCCTTTCACTATGACTCCTTCCAGGTTAGTTACTCCCTCTCCCAATCTCTTCCTTCTATTCCTTTGCCTCCATTTTCCCTCTCCGCTTAGATCTATTTCCCGTTTAGGGTTTTCCTCTTCTTCCATTTCTTAGGGTTCCCCTTTCTTCACACACGCTAAATTCTCCTCCTTTTCTTCTTCTTCGCTTCTAACTCCCAATTAGGTTTATCTCTATCTCTATCTCTATCTCTCCCTCCTTTCTCACCATTCCCCTTTCTTCATTCTCTCCAGTTCGACCACGCCACCGCGCCAAACAACAATGCCCATTCCTTCGCCGCCGTTCAAAGGTACGCATGTAATCCCCACTCGGTTAGGGTTTCTTTTTCATACACAAACTCAAATTCTCTATTTTTCTTACCAATTATTTATTTATTATTCCTCCTTGTTATCGTGGTCATGCATATGATTATCGGGGTGGTGTTAACCATTGTTGTTATTATTATTATTATTATTATTATCATCATTATCGTTATTATCGTTGTTATCGTGGTCGTCGTCACAGTGTTGATAATGATAACGATAACGCGCGTCTGGTGGTTGACGAGGATGATGATAATGATAAGGTGGTGGCGCGGCTGGATGCCACTGTGTTGAACCCTTGCCAAGGGATTGACGAGAAGGGTTGGGCATGTAAGAATGAAGCCAGACAAGGGCAATCATTCTGCGAGCAGCATTTGTCTTTGTCTCTGCTGGCTTCCTACACCAGTAAGAAATCGCAAGGTGGGACTCGCCGCGTGAAGACCCGGGGGGGCGCGGGGAAGAAGGCGGCGGGAACGGCTGCGGCCAGCTCGAACCCGTATGAATTCTACTACTATTCTGGATTCGGACCGTCGTGGGGGAAACGGAGAGGCGATAGGAACGGGGAAGGGAGCAAGAATAATGTGGTTGGGACTGAGAATTCGACGATGGCGGAGCCGGGTGGTGGCGGCGATGATAATGCGGGTGGCGGTGAGGTTGGTGGTGGGTCGGTTTCGGAGATGGAGAATGAGGGGATTATTGATTATGTGGAGGATGATGATGACGAAGAAGAGGTGGTGGTGATGGAGGATGATAGCGGGAAGAAGAGAACGAGGAAGCCTGTGAAAGCAAGGTCGCTGAAATCCCTGATGTGAAGAAGCGAAGATTGGAGAGTGATATAGTAAGATCGAGGGTTGGGGTTGAATGTGTTTTGTGATTATCGTAATTTGTTCTTGTCTTTTTTATTATTTTTATTAGTATTATTTTGGGTGTTGTGTTGTTGGAATGGGATATTTAGGGTTATGAAAATAATGGTGCTAATTTTGGGTTCACATGAGGAGGAGGGGGAGTAGGGGTGAGGTTAGCCTTGCCAACATGAATGACGGTAGGGGTTTTTTTCCAGTGTGAATGAGGTGGACCGTAAAAACTGTGTGTGGGGTTGAAAGGAATGGGTGTTTTGGTAAATTGTGTTTTTTTAGTGTATTTTTATTTTTCACTTTAATATTTAATATAACTTAGCTTTATCCAGAAGGGGAGGATTGGACTTTATAAATTGGCAGTTATATCCATGCATAAATATACTGTGGGCCACTTTGCAGCATATTTTGAAAGTTACTTCTTTTCTCCGATTTAAAATATCTTTTTAATTCTTTTTCTGATACTCCTACCTACCCTTTTATTTTTCAAGTAATAATTATGATAATCATGAAAAAAAATGAATTTTGGATAATGATTAATTTATTTTTTATTTAGACTCTTTCTATTAAAATATTGACGAAGATCTAAAGGATGAAAATGTAATTATCGAATTAAGATAATTAACCGATAAACTCAATAGATCGCATGTGCCCTGTTAGTGGTTTCTTTTAACACTGTCTAATATCTTTGCTAACTTTTGGCTTGCGAAACATGTTTAGTTTTAAGATATCATGTATAGTAAAAATCATATTTATTTAAAGTTAAAATTTATTGAAAACCTTTTATTTTGGAAGGAATTTCATGTTTTTCTAGAAAAAGTAATCATATGTTAAACGTAATTTCTTTTAAGAAATTAGTTTTATTTTAATTTTTAATGTACCCATCGTATGGAAATTTATCTTTTGTATATGAGGTTAAAGGTATGAATAAAGATTAAGATGACAATGTTTTAATATTACGCTAAGTACAAGTCAATAGTATTTTTCTATTAGCCAATTAAAATATATCTACCTCTTAATTTTAATAAAGATGTTATTAAATACTTCACACAATAATATTTGTTAGGAGGTGAAATGGAAATAAAAGTTTTAATATGTATTAAGTTGTTAATCAATGACTTTTTATTAAAATTCATACAAAAATATATTAAAATATGTAAAAATATGTATTTAAAATTTTCATAGGAAAAAAAATTATGTTTTAACTTAATCTAATGTTAATAAACCAGTTAGTATTTATTATTTAAATTATAAAACTTATAAAATAAATACCAAAAAACTAATTTAACTTTTTTTTCCTATACATAACATTTTTTTTTATAAGCGATAAAGTGTAGTCTAAGAAAGTATGATGAGAAGAATTTGTGGTTATCTGCTTTTGTCAGTTCAAATTGTGACACTTGGCCACCCTCCATTGCTAGGGTCTGAACATAGCAATAACTTATGCACATGTTTATAACTTTTTCAATGTTGTCAAAATCAATTTGAGTTAATTTTATTATTATTTTCAAGTTTTGTGACCTTATTTTATCCTTAAACTTTCAGTTTTCATATCATTTATAATCAATATTCCATTAATACTAAATCATCAAAATAGTTAAAATAGTGCACCATTTAACGACGGTGAAAATTGAAAAGACAACCTCAATAATCGGTTCATAAAGAAGTTACTCATTGCCTTGGTGAGCAACACAAAGCAGGGAATGTGTGAGAAAGGAAGCATGACAAAAGTGTGATCAATTTGCAATTGCCAACAAATTCAATGACCAAAGCATTTACCTAAAAAACGGAGAAACCTTTGCTGCAAAACTTCCCGCATGAGATATTCTAAGAAAGGGTCGTTATTGTTGGCAACATTACTTAACATTTATAATGCAAGAGAATGATTTCATGATTTTGACCAAGGTTTTGTTCTCCAAATAAAAATAAAGAGGAAATAACAAAGAAATTAAAAAAAGAAGAGGAAAATTTGTTATAATAGAGAACCTATTAAGTAAGAAAAGAAAGTTAAATATTGTTTGATATAGTATTATAAAATATGAGATAAAACTAAACCATGTAACATATATAATGTGAGACACTCGTAAGTTACCTATTATTGTGGTCTTTTTTTATTTTCTTATTCAATTAGTTTGCTACAATTATGTAGCATGCTCACTTTTGTTATATTATGCATGCAATCAGCAATACTATACACTCATATTACCATTTTCATTTTTGAGAATTCATCATTACCGATTAAAAACAAAAACAAAAACATGACACACTAATTATTCTTAACAATCCCTTTTGATGTAATTTTTATGGATTAGACATTCCTCATATATAACAAAGATATTAGTCTTTTAAATTACTAAATTTTAAAGATAAATGATATTTTTCTAGTGGATTGTATATTAATTTGAAAAAAAAAATATTTTGAATTTAATTATATACACGTATGTTATAAAAAAAAGAATTACCATATACAAATAATCATTTACTAGTGTTGCACATATTCAACTTTGAATTCTTGTTAAGAGTAGTATCAATAAATTCAAAACTGTAGAATCAACAATCAACGATTTTAAAGATGCCTTCCAAAGGGGATGTAGCTCAAATGGTAGAGCGCTCGCTTTGCATGCGAGAGGCACAGGGTTCGATCCCCTGCATCTCCATTTGTGTTTTGGTTTTAGCTTAACAAACATCTCGTCAAATATAGCTTCTTTTTTTCTTTTTGGTTTGACAAACATATCATCAAATGTAGTTTTCTTAATTTTGTTTTTTCTTTCACACTCAATAGCATTTTCAATGAAAACTATTAATCATGTTTCTAAAACTCTTTAAAACGAAGATTAACATACAACTAACATTTAGAAGAGTTTGGCCAAGCAGTCTCCGAGTGTGCATTGACTTGAACTCTGATGTGTGATTGAATTCTAAATGACCACGAGAGAAAAATTCACCTGCCCAGACTCTCTTACGCTCACCTTAGTAAGAGGTTTTGTGTGGGTATTTGTGAGTAAAACTTATTATGTGATAATTATAATCCTTTTGATAACATGTTTTTCTAGTATTTTTAGGCCTATGAATAATAATACATATTATTGATGATTTTGTTATTTCGAAATGGATTCTGCTTTTATTATATAATATACTATATCTATTGAATATTTTCTTTTCCTTATTTCATGGTGGTTAATTAACTATGTGAATCTTATAATCAAATCCTTCATTTGTTGGACCTTTATTTCAAGGTATACAAATATTAATAAATATGGGTCGGTTGGTACACACCCATATTAACACATTTTGAGTGTTTTCTGTGTAATTAATGGTGAGACTCTAGTAAGGTACACATTATCATGATAATTTTTCTTTACTTATTCCATTGGTTAAGCTAAAATTATGTAGCATGTTGTTGATAACAAGTTTATGTGTGTGAACAATTCTAACTCACTTTTCTTATATTATTCATGCAATGAACAATACTATTTATAGTCTCACATTACATTTTTCATTTTTGAGACTTCAAAATTACAAATTTAAAAAAAATCATGGCAAAATAATTATCCTTAACAAGGCATTTTGTTGCAATTTCTACGGATAAGACATTCCTCATATATAACAAAGATATTAGTCTTTTAAATTACTAATTTTTAAAGATAAATGATATTTTTTAGTGGATTGTATATTAATTTGAAAAAAAAACATTAATTCTTTTGAATTTAATTATATACACGTATGTTATAAAAAAGAATTACCATGTACAAATAATCATTTACTAGTGTTGAATATATTCAACCTCGAATTCTTATTAAGAGTAGTATCAATAAATTCAAAACCGCAGAATTAACAATCAACGATTTTAAAGATGCCTTCCAAAGGGGATGTAGCTCAAATGGTAGAGCGCTCGCTTTGCATGCGAGAGGCATAGGGTTTGATCCCCTGCATCTCCATTTGTGTTTTGGTTTTAGCTTAACAAACATCTCGTCAAATATAGCTTCTTTTTTTCTTTTTGGTTTGACAAACATATCGTCAAATGTAGTTTTCTTAATTTTGTTTTTTCTTTCACACTCAATAACATTTTCAATAAAGACTATTAATCATGTTTCTAAAACTCTTTAAAAACGAATATTAACATACAACTAACATTTAGAAGAGTTTGGCCAAGTAGTCTCCGAGTGTGCACTGACTTGAACTCTCATGTGTGATTGAATTCTAAATGACCACGAGAAGAAAATCCACCTGCCAGACTCTTTTACACTTTTAATGATGCCTTTCAAAGGGGATGTAGCTCAAATGGTAGAGCGCTCGCTTTGCATGCGAGAGGCACAAGGTTCGATCCCCTGCATCTCCATTTCTATTCTTGTTTTATCTTGACAAACATCTCGTCAAATGTAGTTTCTTATTTTCTTTTTGGTGTGACGAACATATCGTCAAATGTAGTTTTCTTCATTTTATTTCTTTCACACTCTATAGCATTTTCAATAAAAAATATTAATCATGTTTCTAAAACACTTTAAAAACGAAGATTAACATAGAACTAACATTTAGAAGAGTTTGGGAAAGCAGTCTCCGAGCGTGCATTGACTTGAACTCTGATGTGTGATCAGCACAAGAGGAAAATCCACCTGCCAAAACTCTCCTACGCTCACCTTAGTAAGAGGTTTTGTGATAATTATAATCCTTTTGATGACATATATTTCTAGTACTTTTAGGCTTATGAATAATAATACATATTATTGATTGTTTTGTTATTTCGAAATGGATTCAGCTTTTATTATACAATATATTATATCTATTGAATATTTTCTTTTCCTTATTTCATGGTGGTTAACTATATGAATCTTATACTCGAATCATTCACTTGTTTGGACCTTTATTTCAAGGTCTATAAATATTAATAAATATGGGTCGGTTGGTACACACACATATTAACACACTTGGAGTGTTTTTTATCTAATCAATGGTGAGACCCTAATAAGGTACATATTATCATGATATTTTTTCTTTTCTTATTCTATTGGTTATGCTATAATTATGTAGCAGGTTGTACTTGTTGACAACAAGTTTATTTGTGTGAATAATTCTAACTCATTTTCCTTATATTATTCTTGCAATGAGCAATACTATTTATATAGACTCAAATTATAGTTTTCATTTTTTTAGAAAAATAAGATTATTACATATAAGAACTAATATATTATTTTAAGATAACTACACAAAATCATTCTTATGTAAATAATAGAAACTTATTAGCTTAGAAAAAATAAATTTCAAGAGGATGTACAAATAAATGTTTTTTGTTCTAGAGTCTCACTTTACAAATAAGCTTTCTTTAAATTATCTATCATACACACTAATATTTTAAGTACTTTAAAATTTGATTCTCTCTTGCTTGCATAATTAACGTAGTTTACTTATATCTCATTGATAAGTTTGTTTCATTTGTCATTTTTGCATGGATACACTTCATTTTATAGACATCTTAAATTGGACTATTGTAACTTCATGATGTTGTTGTTTGTTTATGTGTCAATGTCTTTATAGAATCATGCTTGATTTTATGGTGACACCTTTTGTGAGAGCACTCAAAATATCATATAAAGGAAATATTTTACTTCTTTGCTATTTTGCCAACACCATATTGAACATGTAAACTCTTATGGTTGGTATAATTGGGTGTTGACACTATGTAAGAACATCTTTAAGATGCGTTTTTTGTCAACTAACATAACTTCTAGTCATTCTTACATTATTTTGATTTGTTTAATGTCGAGAGGTCACATTTAATCTTTTGAATGTCTTGTTAGAAACTCATCACTTGATATGTTATTATTAAAATATGGGTGTTTTAGGCATGATTTAATTTCAAATTAAAAGTTGGATCTTATCATATTAAAACTAGTTTATACCTAAACACATATATGAATGAATTGAATTGGGTATGCTATATCGACTTGGATGAGACTAGCCATACCTAAGATGATATGTTCGATAAGTTTGTGATTTATAGTATTAAGTTCAAGAACACATTTTTGAAAGAAGACACCCTTCATGGCTTGAATGACATAAATTGCATTATCATATTTTATTTTTTGTTTATTTTTATTTTTTATTGATATTTTATTATTATCTTTTTGGATATTTTAGGCTTTATTTAATAAATTTGGAGAAGATAAGTATTTGGTTTATATATGTAATATTTTGCAGATAAGTGAGAATATCAAAGAAATTAAGAAAAATATCAATAGAATTTAATTATCAAAGTTATTAGTAAGATGAGATATTGATAAAGTTAGTTACTCTAATACAAATTAATTACAAAGTTGCATGTCCAATCCAATTCGAAAATGAACAACCATTTTGGGAAATAAACACCCCTTTTGGGTAGAGAGAGAAAAATAATTCTTTTAGGGAGAATGACACTTGACCTAAAAGGAGAAAATGTAGAGGTACATTTTAAAGGATGGAGGCATTCATCTTTATTCTTATTTTAGTATTCAGAATGTTAAAGATTATCTATCTCCCTTTCCCTTATTCACGGGATTGTGTGTAATGTATTCTTAACTCTTCTTGAATTCTACTATTAAATATAATTTTTTTTCATCACTCTTGTGTTCTATTCTTGTTTTAACTGCATATTCTAGATTGGTTGCATATGTGAGAGTACCTGCTGATTGAAATATAGTTTGGTAAACCTGATTAGGATAGAAGAACTAATATATTTCACATGCTAGACATAGATATGAAATATTTAGTCATTCATAACAACAAAATCTTGATAATTAATATGAACTTATAATAGAAATTGCTAGATATAGGGTTTTTATTATTCAAGTTTAAACTTGCCAGTAAGACACTACAACTTGTTTCAAATGTGTGAATGCTAGTGAAGAAATTAGAAGTATATTGTTTGGTGTTTTGTTTTGAATTGAATCATGAAACCCAATTCTAGTGAAGTCTTTTATCATATATTGTTGCATAACATATGTTTGACAAAAATACAAGAAGAGTTTTGTTTTTGTTTTTGTGAAATTTGTTGTTTAATTGAGTTCTGAATTACAAGAGTTGTAAACTATTGCACTAGTATTTTGGGAAACGATACTTGAACTTTCCATTTTATTACTTGTGCGATTTGGTAACTTTGGTAAACTAAGATATTGTTTTCATTGGTTAAAATTTTGTAGAACTTCATAAGCTTTCTGTAGTTGGTTAAATGTCATTTTAATTACACAATTTTATGATATATGCAAAGTTAAGTTTCGTACTATTTTTTAATACAAATTAACTTAAAGTTTAACATACCTATTAATTTGGGTGTTCAAAAAAAGGGTGCAGTTTTATGTTGTGTGTTTTTTGTGTGGGAATAATGTTGAATTTTTCTTTCATTTGTTCTTTCACTTTTCTATTACTTTGCAAACAGGAATGGTTGAAGAAAGTTTTTCTGGATTTGTAGCTTTTATCTTTGAATTTGGTTAAAGTAATTAAAGTGATTGTCATTACTACAATTATCTAGATGATTTGGAGAATAAGAAAACATAGTACATTTCGGGTTCCAATTGCTTTTACTTTTACTACTTTTTAAATTAAAGAGTTGGTGTGTATGATTGAAAATAAATCTAACAAACATGAGTAATACTATCTCTGATTTTTTTGTGTTGAAATTTTCAATATTCAAAAGGGAGGTAGGGTGGTTTCATTTATATATACAATATTTCGTCTCCTAATTAGCTTAAGGTGAATATTGATGGTGTAATCAGGGGTTGTCATAATTTAATTACATCTGTTGGTATTTTTAAAGAAAATCAGGGTGAATGTGTGGGTAGTTTTTTCGCTTTTTTTAGGGATGCAAAATTATATTTAAGCTAAGTTTGTGGGAGCCATTTATGCTTTAGAGGGAGGATTTTCGAAGGCTTTGGTTGGAGAACGATTTTACTTTAGTTTATCATGGTTTCTTGGATTGACGAGTGATTCCTTGGAATCTTGTAGGAAGATGACACGTGTTGCATTTTTGTAAGCATATATAATTCAAAATTTTTCATATTTTTCGTGAGGGGAATCATTATACTTTTGTTTATGGAAAATAATGTAAGTGGTTTAATGTTTTTTGCCTCTATGTATTTATTTAGATTATTTTTCATAATGTATATAATTTGTCTATGTTTATTGAGTGTAAAATGAGTTTGTTGTGATCCTCATGCTTTATATTAATTTTTTTATTCTAATAAATTTTCATGTGAGGACAAATAATTGGTGGATTTTGAGACATTATCATAGTTGAGATGTCAAAATTTATAATGATTCTTAACATAATTTATCTAAAATAGATAACAAAGGAGAAAATGATAAACATTTGATGAATTTTTTTTTTCATACTTTTATGTAAGTAATGAGTGATTTTATCTACTTAAGAAAAAAATAGTATTTTTGACGGTGAAGGACTAGGATTTTTCTTAGAAAAAAAAAGGTATAAATACACATTTGGTACCCAAACTTTTTCGGAAAGTTCAATTTGGTACCCAAACTTTTGGTTTGTTCAATTTAGTACCCCAATTTTTTAAAGAGATTCAATTTGGTCATCTCCGTTAAGTTGGAGTTAACACCGTGTCCGTACAGGACACGTGTCAAGCGATGAAATTTTTTATTTTTTTTTCAAAAAAAATAATTTTTTTTCAAAAAATTTTAAAAACTGCCACGTGTCAGTTTATCATCGTGCCACGTGGCAGCTTACAATCATGACACGTGGCAATGTAATAGTTGTTTTCAATTTAGTACCCCAATTTAAATTTTTGGTTCAATTTAGTACCCAATTTTTTAAAATCATCCAATTTCGTCATCTTCCATTTGAGACCAAATTAGTAAATAAGTTTAATTACAACCAATATATACATGTTACAATAACTTTTTCTAATATATACATCAAATCATTTCACCTAAATACTTAAATTATTTTATTTTTTACATTTTAACCTTTGTAATTTTTTATACATGAAATTTTTTACACTTGTAAAAAATAAAATAATTTGAATATTTAGGTGTAGTGATTTGATGTATAAAT
>Ga0214545_1009558_pt1 | contig 14671 bp, 15 predicted proteins | sample CNSS4metaG_FD_160064 | JGI IMG/M metagenome (GOLD analysis project Ga0214545, IMG submission 160064) | Root nodule microbial communities from cowpea collected in UCLA plant growth center, Los Angeles, California, USA - CNSS4 | ecosystem: Host-associated > Plants > Roots > Nodule | place: USA... | reverse complement strand
TTGACGGCGGCACCCCCGATCAAGCTTACTTCAGCCCGCTGCCGTTCCGCGCGGCAGCCTAACTCTGGCAGAAACTCCACTTATCGACGCGGAATTGCTGTTCAGACAACCGGGGCCAGCTCTCACACCGGCGTCGCGCCGTACGTTCGTTTGCCTCATCCTCATCTCCAATAGTCCTTCGCCTGCAATCAAGCCGATCCCAGTTAGTTGGATTCTAAGCAGGCATTGAGCCGTCGTGACTTGCGATCTTTGGTTGGCTGACCTTTGCGCTAACATGGCGCCGTTCCGCGATTTACCAACCTGTCGAGGTGAAAAATCGTGGCGCATGCATCCTGAGCAGGCGCACTGTCGAATGGCTTACGCACGTAAACTGGTTGGCTCGCGAACCCGCCTGCGGAAATGGGGACTATCGCCAAAATAAAATGGTCCTCAGCGTTAAGGGCTACAATCATCTCGTTAGTCGTGACGGTAATAGTGTCGCCACCCTCTATGCGGCCCTTGACCTCAATGAAGTGTAGATGTCCGCTCCTAGGATCGCGGCTTTCAATGTCGAAGCCGACCTTGGCGGCCGACACATCGCGCGGTTCGCGCCCGAGGCTGCGTTCAGTCGCAAAAACGGCTTCCATTGCCAGCCGCTCTACCTCGGCCCTCGCAATCGCATCCTCAGCAAAGCTAGTGGGCGCGAGACCAGTCTTGGATCTAAGGAGGCCAATCGGGACCACTAACGCTGCGCCCTTCACGTGCGGTGGCAGCGCTTGGATGTCGCGCTCCTCGACGAGTTGGCGCAACCGCCGATCCAACCGCTCCGTGAGCGTCTGAGCGTAGGCCCGGGCGTTGCCAGAGTTAAGCCGTCCGCCCTTTCCGGCTTGCTCCTTCAGGGCCAATTCCTCGGCTCGGCCATCCCAGTAGTTAATCTCGCGCCTGAGCCGCGCTTTGACCTCGCCCTCGACCCTATCGATTTCTGCGAGCCTCCGTTCGCGCGTCTCATTGAGGTGCTGCGGCACGAGATTGGCAATTGCGAAGTGCATGGCCATTTTCTCGACGTCGGCCTTCAACCAGTCGGCTTCGAGCAGCTTGCTTGCGCTAGCGGTTTCGTTGGGCTGGAGGGGACGGAAGTCTAAGTAGGGTGCGGGACCAGCATCCAGGGCCGTCCCCTGCTCATCGAGTATAACGAATTGCATCTTGCGCGAAACTACGCTGGGCTGGCCATTTCGACCCGGTCGCCCATCACGGATAGTGTGTTCCAATGTCACTAGCACACGAGGACCAGCGCGGTACTCGTCAGCCTCATCCACCAAGATGGCACCACGCTTCAGGACATCGCCCGCCTCCTCCAGTGTTACAGCGATCGTCATGTCGAGCAGACCTTGGCCCGGCGTGATAATCGCAGCTTGCGGCTTGTGTGTGTCGCGATATGCTTTGTCGAAACAGACGCGCTCGTAACGCTCAGCGATAGGGATAATCCCGCCGGCGAAACGATCCCGGTCACGAAGTCGCCCTGGTACGCGGGTGATCTCATAACGCCCGGCCTCGCGCCGCCTGATCTGCCCACCGAGCCGGACAAACGCCTTCTCGAAGAACGCGCGGATGTAGTGCGGTTGAAGGCGCCGGGCGCCGGCACGCTCCATCTTTTCTCTGATCTCCGTGACAGTGCGCGGGTCAAGCCCTTCGGAGGTCAGCTTACGCTCATGGATCAGGGCCTCGATCTTCTCCTTGTCAACGGCTCCATCAACGGCTGTAAATAATCGCTGTTTGTGCTTGGGGTCGTCCCCGTAGAGTACCGCCTCCATGAGCAGTTCGCGAAGCGGCTTGCCCTCAAAGAGTTCGCCGAGCACATCGTAGACGCTGTCGCGCCCTCCAAGGGCCTCTCGCGCTCGCTCAAGTTTTTCAAGCAGCCGAGCGTAGACTTCACCCTCCCTAGTGTCGGCGGAAACTAGGTTCCAGAGATGACAAACTTCCGTTTGACCGATGCGGTGGATGCGGCCGAAGCGTTGTTCCAGCCGGTTTGGATTCCAGGGTAGATCGTAGTTGACCATGAGGTGGGCGCCACGCTGCAGATTGACACCCTCGCCAGCGGCATCGTTTGCAACGAGGACTCGTACCTCCGGATCATCGTTAAACGCCGCGATATTGGCCTTTCGCACATCACGTGGCACGCCGCCATGGACGACGACTACTGCCTCCGACTTGCCGATACGTTGCCTGATCTTGTCAGCCAGGTATTCAAGCGTGTCACGCGGCTCGGTGAAGATCAGCAGCTTACGACGCTGGCCGGTCGCCTCATCCACCATAGGCGGCTTGTCGAGGATTTCGCCAAGCTGGCGCCATTTGGCATCCTCACCTGACTTTCTTAGTTGATTAGCGAGCTTTTCTAGGTTTCGGAGGATAACCAGTTCGGCTTCAAGCTCCGGAATGGTCTGGGCCGCAGTTGCGCGGTCCGCGATCTGCTGCTCCGCATCCTCTAGCTCAGCACCACCAACCTCATCGAGATCCCGATCTTCTTCATCGTCAAAGAGGGATGAAAGTTGCTCTTGTTTCTGCAGCCGCCCGCCCCTTGCGACAATTTGCTCCTCCGCCAATCGAGCTTCGAGCCGTTCGCGACGACGGAGGAGTGAGCGATAGATAGCCGCAGGGGAAGACGCGAGCCGGCGCTGCAAAATCTGCAACGCGAATCCAACGTTGTTCTTTCGCTTGTCGTCGCCAAGATTGTTGAGGTTGCGCATCTCATTGCGCACGTACTGCGTGACCTCGGCATAAAGCTGGGCTTCAAGGTCAGAGAGCTTGTATTGGATGGTGGACGCCTTCCGCTCCGGGAAGAGCGGCGAACCGTCAAATTTTCGCAGTTCCTCCTTGGTCAGGCGCCGCATAAGGTCGGATACATCGATCTTGCGAGACCCCTCACGCGGTCGCCCCTCGAAGCGATCGGCGTCGAGGAGTCCCATAAAAAGCTGAAAGTCCGCATCATTGCCATTGTGAGGCGTGGCGGACATCAAAAGGAAATGGCGCGTGCGCCCGCCGACCAATTGGCCTAGCTTGTAGCGTTTGGTGTACTTCACCTCGTTGCCGAACAGGCTTGCCGCCATGCGGTGCGCTTCGTCGCAGATGACCAGGTCCCAATCGGCCGCGGCCTGCAGCTTCGCCTGCAGCGTCTCGGAACGTGCAGCCATGTCCAGCCGCATAATGAGGCGATTGCGCTCGACGAACGGGTTCCCGGTAACTGAAGTCTCGATCTGCTCGCGCGAGACGATGTCGAAGGTGAGATCGAACTTATCCTTCAGCTCGTCCTGCCACTGCTCAACCAAGCTCCCGGGTGCGATGATCAAACAACGCTCAAGGTCGCCACGAATAATCAGTTCCTTGATGAGAAGGCCGGCCATGATGGTCTTACCGGCGCCAGGGTCATCGGCAAGCAGAAATCGCAGCGGCTGACGGGGAAGCATCTCGCCGTAAACGGCCGTGATCTGGTGGGGCAGCGGCTCGATTCGCGAGCTGTGGACTGCGAGGTAGGGGTCGAACAGGTGCGCGAGTCTGATACGCTGTGCTTCAGATGCGATCCGGAAGGTTTCCCCGTCCCCATCGAAGCCGAAGGCTCGACTCGCCTGGACGAGTTCAAGGTGAGGCTCAGAGTCACGGAAGAGCACCACCTCAGCGGGGCCATCGGAACTACGGTAGACCACGTTGAGCGCGTCGGACCCGATCCATTCGGTGCGCACAATCTCGACTGGCGAAGCGCCTGCCAGACCGCGCACCTTTGCCCCTGCAATGACTTTATCGAGAGAAAGCATGTAAAACGGCTATCACATGTCTTCGAAGGAAAACACGCTACATACCGCCTAAACTACAGAGATATCCTACGAACATACTGCAATCTTCGCGTCTAGGGGGCTAGTTTTATAGACGCGCTGTCTCACACCACACCCTCATCATGATTGGGCCCCTGCGGCGCTGGATTCGTAGCTTATCAGCGTGGATACCAAGTAAGCTCATTTCCCCGCAAGGGAAAACTTGCGTTTTTTCAATGGCATGTCGTGGGCGGTTCGGAGCCCCGTTCCGCCAAGCCCAGTGGAAATCAATCATCCTTCAAAAGGAGATAAGCCTCGATCTTTAGACCGCGGGCTATGCGAGCGATGTTGTCAATTGAGACGTTCCGCTCAGATCGTTCAACGCCCCCCAGGTAAGTCCGATTGATACCGCACTCGTAGGCCAAAGCTTCTTGGCTGAGCCCTCGCTTTGCGCGAAGGCGACGCATGTTCTTTGCCAAGACGTCCCGAAGTGGGCCTTTGTGGGTTCGTTTCACCCTTCCAATTTCGGCGGAAGACCGCTTTTAAGGCGACCGCTTTTAAGTTACATTCGTAGCGGTGGAGAGATAATTCATGCGCTTTGAAAGTTTGGCCTTGTCGGTCGCGGTGGTGCTTTGTGCCGCTTGTTCAGTGGATGCCCAAGGCGTCGACTTTGATCCGCGGGCAGCTACGTCAAATTTAGCGAGATCGGTGACGGAGGATTACCATCGGCAACGAGCCCGCCAAATCCGCCGAGAGAAAGAGGAACGCGCGCTGGATTTTTCGCCATCCTCAGTGCCGGCTGATTCCGAGAAAGCTTCCGTAGGAAACGGAGAAATTATGTGCACCACAATCGGTCTGGGTGACGGCGATAGCGTTACGACGTGCCGGTAGGGAGATGTTTTGTTACGACCGATCTCGGAAATCGCCGTGACTACGCGCGAACTGCGAAAATGAGCAACCGCTCTCGATCAGTGAAGCCGCCCGCCGAGTAGATGAACAATATCTAACACGCGGAGAACTGGGAGCGATCTGGCGATGCGATTCAAGCCCGAACAACATCTAGAAATGGCTAAGCGCCTTCAGGCGCGGAGCAAAACTGAGCTCGACCCAAAGAGGGCCGAGAAGCAGGCGCGTATGGCGAACGTTTTCCGGAGGCTGGCGGAGAGAGCCGGCAAACAATCAGTCGCTGATATCGCTACTACTCAGGATGTCTCGATACAGCAGACTGACAAAGTGGCCGCGAATGCGAATGAGGGAAGCCGCTTGTCTGATCGCAGGGGGGGCCGCGATTATTTCGCTGATTACAATTTGGCCGTTGAAGCATACGAGCGCGAGCTTAATCGTGCGTTCGGTTTCGCCTTTTTACCCGAATCAGATCAGCAGGGGGCAGAGGCGCCCCCAGGATCCGAGCTAAGGCGAACTTATGATGCGATGGTCGAGGCAAGGAGAGCGCGCGACGAGCGGCACCCGCCAGGAACATGGATGGGTTGAGCCGGGGATTGCTCAGTGGTTGAGGGAATGGGTGCTAGAGCATAGGTTCGCATCACGGCCCCCGGTGTCTCATCGGCAAGCTGGAGGGGGTGTCTCAGGCTAAGTCTTTCTTCCACATTGGGTTTCCACCCGGACGCCACTGAGACACCTGTCTCATCTGCGGGTGCGCGGTGACTCGCGGTGTCTCACCAGCCCAAATAGATGCAAAACCAGTGCCGCAAATCGATCATCGCGTTGTTCGAAGATACCTCGACGTCAGGCGTGAGTGTCTTCCCGTGCTTCCACGAGCCCCCAGCAATGAGACATCCCCGCTACTTCGTAGGTGTCTCACCAACTGTCTCGGCCCATCCTGAATGTGGTGTCGCGGCGACTGAAGCGGCCGGTGATTGGATCGACCTTCCTGGCACCTTCAGCCGCCACCCAGGCCGATGCGCTCGCCCGCCCATAGCGAATGCCCGCGTGCTTCGCTCAGCACTGACGCCAAGGCTGAGATGGCTCGGGCCACGTCAGCTGGAAACCGGGCCCCGGCGGTCTGCCAAGCCTTGATGGCCTCCCAGCGCAGATCGAAGCTGCGCTCCTCGGCTTGGACGGTCTCCAGCGCGGCAGCAGCGACCTGGCGATGCCCTCGGCCCAGGAGCCGCTCTCAATCAACCACTCCGGCGGCTCGGCGCCTTGAGGCGCTTCCGCCAGCCACTTCAAACGCTGCAGCATGTCGCTGCGGTCCTGTCGTCTCCTGTTGCGGTTAAGATGCGATGCGCATGCGCGGCGTATACGGATCGCAATGCGGGCCCGCACGCGCCTCGTATCGAGCCGGTGTCGGCGGTAGCCAGCCAGGTCAACGGCCCAGCATGGTGTTGCGGTCAAGCAATTCCTCGATCATGTCGTCTCTGGTGCGGTTGGCATAGCCAGTGGGTAAGCCAGTGGCTTCCCACTCGATTGTTGTTGGCTTAGATCGCGCCGCGGTCCCACAGCTCGTCGATGGTACGCTCGCTGTCTCATCTCGATCGCGAGTCGGGCGGTGTCTCGCGCGCCGCGGCCGTATCCGGCCCATCGGTCAGCACAGCCCTTCACAAGCACGATGGGGAGACCAAACAGCTCCCAAAACCACGGCAGGCGCTCTAGAAGAGCTTCCTGCCTGCACCTGGCGCTTGAACAGCACGTGGGATGCCGCAATCCGGAAGAACTGACCTCCCGGCCGTCGGTGCCGAGACGTTCGCACTTGGTCGCTGTGCTCGAAGAGAAGGTCTCGGGTTCCCGTGCTTCCATGAGCCGGAGCAGTGAGCCTCCCGCCAATTCACAGTGTCCACGGACAGCCTCAGCTCTCCCGAAGGGTTTCAAGCGACATCGACTTCCCTCCCCGAGATATCGATAGTAGTGGGGGTTTTCCCACCATGGCCCGTAGTGGGGTTTTCCCCACTATTGATTGGTTCATTTCGGTGTGGGTTCTCCATCCCGGAGAATGACGATTCCCCACACTGGGATTTTGTTTTAGTAGCCTTGGCTATGCGCGCGACCTTGGCAATTTTCATCGCCTCCTGTACGGACTTGATGCGGCGCCACTCGTTTGTCCCGTAGCTCCGTTCGCCCCGACTGTGTCGATAAGTGAGCCTGAACAAGTTGGGTTGGCGCCATTCGGCGTTACCCGCTCTTCCTTTTCGGGTGATCTCCACAAAGCCGAGTGCGACGGTTTCCCGGATAGCTGGGCCAATCGCTTGCCGATCGATGCCGAACTGTTGGAATTGATCGTAGGTAACGGGAAGACGGCCGTTCTGCTCCGGCTTGCCGCCATGGTGCGCGAGCTCGATCTCAAGTCGATCAAGCACACGGCGCGCTGACAGGCTGAGGACGCGATAGGAAGGTGATTCCAGCATTTCGATGGTTCGAGGGGCAAACTGGCCCTCGATCGTTTTGTGGCGCTCCCTAGCCATCAGCGACGCCCTCCAGGAGCGTTCCCAAAAGTGCCGCAGAGGGCTGCACGAATGGCATTCTCCAAGCATCGAGCCTCTCGCAGGATCAGCTGCTCGTCGATTCCGCGCCGGCGCATGGCATCGACCTGGACTTGGACCTGGTATCGGACGTGCCGGTCGGCGGCGTCCGGATTGAGTGCGGCGGCACGGGATGCCTGCCTTTCAATGAACACCCGGCGGCGGATGTAGGGGAACGGCACCACGACCGCCGGCCGACGCTTCTCAAAAGGCGCGCGCATCAAGCTCCTCCAAGAAAGAGCTCTCGAATTTGGGGAACGGTAAAAGAAAGCCATGCATTTCAATGCACGCTCCTTTCCCCAAACCTCGCACTAGCAGTTTGATGTTGCTCAATTCACTCCCTTCGCTAGGGAATGGCACCTGCCTCCTCGCACCGCTTTTACGATCGTTCGAGGACACTATTGCTGCTGGAACTTCGGTTGCGCGCTGCATGACCTACTCGCTGCCCCGCCGCTTAGCTTCCTCTGCCAGACGACGTTGGACATACGCTTCGATGCTGCTCCAGGTAATCTTTCGAGAAGCACCTTCGCGGTAACTGTCCAACGCTTTCGAACGCAGCAATTCGTAGAGCTTCGCGCGGCCGACTTTCAGCGCAAACATCGTCTCGTTCACGGTCGCGACAACGCCGCGCTCGCCCTCACCTTTCTTAGAAATCATCGCCTTGTTCCTGGATGTTCAACTTCGCGCCAGTGAACATTCTGAGGACGCTGGGCGCAGCTCCTTTCTGGCGAACTCAACGGTATTCGGCTTGGTAACAGGCCCTCTATCAAGAGCGCGACTTAGGAGCGATATCCTCGCGCAACAACCTGCTGAAAATGCTCGCTATTTGGCATTTCGATAAAATAGAATTGTTACTGTCGCCGCAAACCTTTGAGCTTGTTGAACAATTCCTAGCGTCGTTACGCGGGTAACTCCACGCTTTTTTGTCCTACCGGAGGATACTCCCTCCTCCACATTCCCTTGGCAGATCAGCGTTATTCAGCGCGTTCGTCCAAAGCCACGGCCGCTATCCACGATATGGGTCCCAAGACACCGCACTTGAATGCGCGACCTAGGCGGCCCCGGCCAACTATTGGGCCAATGCGTTCATTTGCGCGGCCTACAAAGCATCCGGCGTTTCTTTCACAACAACGCGCGCGCTGATGTGGCCAAACCGATTGAGTTGTTGTCGAGCACCTAAGCGGCGGTGGCTTCGGACTCGGTGATCCGTTGGAATTCAAACAGCAATTCTTGAAAGTGCTTTGCGAGATAACCAACCACTTTGCCATTGCGGAGCAATTTTGACAGGTAGCCGACCGCCAGCACCAAATCGAGATGATCGGTCCCATATGTCTGTTCGGCCACCTTGAATTCGCGGGCCAGGGAAGCTGACTCCCGCTCCATCAACGCGAGCTGCTCGTCCGACAATCCCTTAGGCGCCCGAGGCGTGTAGCCGGCAGCTAACTGGCTGCGCGGCGTCGCCGCCACCAGCGAGCGCACGTAGCTGTTAGAAAAATTGTTCATCGCGATCATCAGCTCGGCCGCCTCGATTTGGCGCAGCGGCGCAAGTTTGCGCAGCTCCGAGAACGAATTGAGGGTCAGGTGCTTCTCTTTGAGCAAGTCAACCGCCTCGACGCAGATGCCATCCAGCAACTTGCGTCGCCTGCGAATGCTCGCAACGTCGACATTCAACGCCTTGGCGATCCTGGCTTCCGACACGCCGTTCTCAATCGCCTTCAAGATCATGCGGTGCTCTTGAATGATGGCAATGCGGTTGACGCGTTTGTTGTAAGTGAACGCCTCGTCCTCGGTTGAGATCAGGCACTCCACTTCCAAGAGGCCGCGGTCTCGCAAAACCTCGAAGCGCAAATGGCCGTCGAGTAGAAGGAACTTACTCTGGCCGTCGCGGCTTCGCGCCACCACGGGCGGCTCGACCAGCCCGATCTCGGCAACCGATGCCGCGATTTGGCGATATTTCGGCGAGCGCTTCACCTCCTCGGACACCAGCTTTAACGGCTGGATGTCGGCCAACCTCACCACCGCCGTGCGTTCTTCGAAGCCCATGCGAACCGAAATGTGAGGCCGACGTGCCATAGTCTATCCCTGCCCGTGCAGCCGCAATGCAAGGTTTTTAGGCAAGGTATCGAGCCTTTCGTCCTCCAGAATGGCCAGAAATTCTGGCTCGACCAGAAGCTTTCGCAAGGCTTCAAGGATGAAGATCAGCCGGGCCTTGGTGCTATTCGACTTGCGGATCAGCACCCGCTTGCGGTCGACGTCCTGCCGGTAGGCTCGCAACAGCGCATTGGAGCTCATCGGCGCCCCATCCGTCCGTCTTGGACCGGTCTTATACCCCTTGCCCCGACGCCGCCGCTGCTCAATCAGCTTCTTGGCTGCGAGGAGCCGTTGGCCCCTCAGGAGCTTCTCTTCGTAGGCTTGCTGCAGCACGGACTGGATGTCGGCGTCCTGAGCTTGGGAAATCATGACGGCAATACTGACCGGCATCTGTCCGGCCTCAACGGCACGGAGCAGCCGGTGCTCCCCGTTCTCCAACAGGCTACTCACGCCCTTGACATACTCGATGCTCAATCCGGTCTTGCGGGCGATGTCATCGAACTCATAGCCACGCCCTCGCAGCCCCTCGATATCATGTAAAAGGTCGATTGCGCGGTGCTGCCGGCGGGCGCAATTCTCGACCAGGCTCATAATGGCGCTGTCCTCGTTGGTGGCGTCCACGACGACAGCGGGAATTTCGCGCTGCCCAAGTGCCTGGTACGCTTCCAACCGACCCTGACCGCACACAAGATCGTAGCGCGGCTCGCCCTCGCAAGCTTTCCGTTTGACCGTGATCGGCCGTTTCAGTCCGAGCTCCGCGACGCTCGTGACGATCTCCTTAAAAATCCGTCGGTTTCGTGCGCGCGGGTTGACCACGTCGATGGCTCCGACCGGAATGATCTCAATGCATTGGGCCGATCCCATAGCTGACCTCCATCAACTGCGAGCGAGCAGCCAGTTCGAACAGCATGTCAAGGGTGTCAAAGCGATAGGCATCGAGCGCCAGCCCGTTATATTCGGCCAAGGCGACCTGCTCAGCCTCCATCTCGAAGCGGGGCAGCAGATAGTAGTCGAGCACAGCGCTGTTCATCTGGTTCATTCGAATCGCCACCGTAATGTCCGGTCGCAGGCCCGCGTCAAAGCGGATCTTCCACCGGTGAGAACCAGTTATGGTCTCCTGCGATCGGACCAAGCAGAGCGAAGCGGTGAATTCGTCGTTGACTGTGAGAAGGTCCGTTTCCGGATTGGCGCGGACCGCTCCTCCGATCTCTTCAATTCCGTGCACCGTCGCGGCAATAAAGTCGGGATACATTCGGCGCAACGCGCGATTGATCTCGACATAACGATAGTCGCGTTCTGGACTGAAGCCGATGAGCTGATAGGCGCGGATCAAACTACCAAAGCGCGTGCGATAGATGCTACTGGACGGACCGACCTCAAGTTCGTCGATGATGATGCCAGAGAGATAACCGTGCTGCTCCAACAGGCCGCGGAGCACATCTAGGAGCTCTTCATCGGAGTAGCGCCTGCAACGTTCGGAGATGATTGCTTGGGCAGATCTAAAAGTATCTTCATCGACAACCGGTTCAAAGGCTTGGTCGCGACGAATCCAACGTTCAGGTGGATTGTGAATTCGTCGCCCCTTGAGCTTGCATGAGCATCTATTCCAAACATTGTTGCCGATGTACTTCTCGTTGATGAGGATTTGATGCACGGTCGCCCTGGTCCAGGAGCGCCCCAGATCGGTCGTGATCCCCCTGGCATTGAGGCCGTCTGCAATTTCTCGCTCGCTTTTGCCTTGAGCGACAAAGGCGTCGTAAATGAACCGAATAGTCTCGATTTCTTGCTCCGGACCAGGAATGAGAACGATCCGGTCTGTTTGGATGCTCTTATGCTCGCCGCGAGCCAGCTTCGCTTTGGCGGTACCGTCCTGATCGATCAACTGCCGCCTCAATCCATATCCAGCGGGGCCGCCTTGGCGGTAGCCGAGTTCGATCAAACGCCGCTGCCCGGCGAAAACCTTGACTGACAGTTCTCGGCTATACTCCCCAGCCATCGCACGCTTGACGCCCTTGACGATGGTTGAGACGGGGCTGCCGTCATTCTCGAATTGCTCGGCGCAGTAGCGAACCGATATGCCTGCACGCTTGCAGATGTACTCGTAATAGGCGCTTTCGTCGGCATCCTGAAAGCGCCCCCAGCGACTGACGTCGTAGACTAGGATGGTTGAGAAATCGGCCGTCCCGTTCTGAACATCCTCTATGAGCTGTTTTAGCGCCTGTCGGTCATCGAGATTGAGGCCGCTCTTGCCACTATCTTCGTACGTTTTCTCAATCCGAAAGCCGTGACGAGCAGCGTATTCGCGAATGGCCTGTGACTGGTTCGCCGTTGAGTATTGCTGGTGGTCGGTAGACATACGCACGTACTCAGCCGCGGGTTGAGCAGCCTGGCTTTCCGTTTCAGCGCGTGAATGAGACGTTTCCTCCAACATCATCGCCCTACTAGCGTCAAAAATGAATGATCGAGTATTTGAAACTATAACGTAGCTCGGGGGGAAACATGTTTCCGAAAACGGGCAGGACGTTTCCGAATGGCGGAAAGGGGCCGCCGACTTACGCAAGCCTGATCGCAGATGTTCTCAAGGCCGAGCTTGGTAACAGCCATCAAGCTCAGAAGACCTTGATGCGATGGACGGGGGCGAATGAAAGAACCGCTAAGAATTGGCTCTCTGGCACGAACGGCCCTAGCGGAGAGCATTTGTTGCAACTCATGCGCAATTCGGATCGGGTCTTCGAGTTCATCCTAGAACTGTCGCATCGACCGCCACTGCTATCCAATCAACGGCTCGCGGAGGTGCGGAATAGCTTACAAGTGACGGCCGATCTGCTCTCGAAAGTAATCGAGATCCAGGACGGACAAGGCTCACCGAAATAGCAGTCTAGCCAGCCAGCAGGCCGAGCGAGGTGGCTTGAAATGCAACACTCCTTGAAACCAGCTAGAGGTGGAATCGCAGGTCTCCGGACTGTCGCGGTACAGGAGAGCGAACCTCAGTTCAAAATCTGCGAAGGCCGCAGACCGGACGCCGGGTCGATTGGCTGGATCGCCGCTTTGGACCCACAGCAAACGGCGCAGGGCTGGCACTCGGCGCACCAGATGCACGGACCGATTGCGGATGCTTTTCACGGTTTCTCCGGCAGTGTTTCCGATAAGTAGATACTGGTCAGATCACCATGCCCGTGCCGCGACCTGATGAATTTCACCTCGATGAACTTCAACCTCCCGATCTTAAGGTCGGCTTGCAAAGCCCAGTATGCAGCCTCCGGCAGGTAGGCGGAAAACAAGCCTCCATCGCTGCCTAGCCGCATGTTGAGTAAGAAGGGCCTTTCCGGGACAGTCTTCCCCTTACCGATGCGCGGCCATCCCTTTTCGTCAGGATCATCGACGCGACCATACTGGCGCGAGCACATGAGCGAGCAGGTCACTTCCTTGCCAAGACACTCGGGCATGTCAGGCGTCAGCGCAACGATTTCGCAAAGCACATCGGTGATGGCTTCGTCGGAGAGACCATCGCCGAAGTTTCCCACGTAGTAACTTACCGTCACCGATCTCACAGCCGCGAGTAGCGTGTGCTCTGGATCCGGCGGCGGTCTGCGCTTGCGTTCTTGTTTCTTCTTGGTCGTCCTCGGTCTCTCCATCTCATAAGTCCCGCATTGCCGTCAGGCGAACAAGACGGAAGCCATTGAGACTTCCGCTATCCGTGCGCCCGAATGCGGGCCGTCACCCCGGCTTAGGGGAGCACAGAGTTCGGTTTGGCTTCCTCGATCACCAAGAGTCTCTTCATCTGCGGCCAGAACGGGGTGCGCCCTACCCGGCCCTCCGATCAACCAATTGAATCACATTGCTACCGGATAGGAATGCAGCCCAATCGTTCATCAGAGCTCGTCGCTTTTCCAGCTTCTGGCCACGTTGATAGGCAGCAGTAGTCTCGCTCTTGTACTTATGGGCAAGCGCAGCCTCGCGAACTCCATCAGGATAGTCGGTGCATTCCTCAGCCCAGGTGGCGAAGGTAGATCGGAAGCCATGCACCGTAACGTGTCCGTAGCCGAGACGATCAAGTACCGCCAGCATCGCATTTTCAGAGAATGCTCCGCCATCGGGATTGCTAAAGATCAGCTCACCTTGGCTGCCATTGCGAATCTCGTCGAGCACCGCAAGGGCGGGACCCGTCAAGGGAACGTGATGGTCCTGATCCATCTTCATCCGCTCGCCAGGGATTTTCCAGGTGGCGGCGGGACTATCGATTTCACACCAACGCCCTTCTACGGCCTCGTTCGTGCGGCAGGCCGTGAAGATCAGGAAGCGCAGCATGGCGGCGGCCGTTCCAGACGCGCCCGCAAGGACCTTCATGAACGCCGGAGCCTCGCTATATGGCAAGGCTGGATGATGGCGGACCACCCGTTTGGGGCGCTTTGGCAGCTTCTCACGCAATTGCCTCGTCAGTTCGGCCGGGTTGCGAAAGTCTGGATCGTCGATATCGACGTTCTTCGCAATGATAGTTTCAATCCGGCCGCGGACGCGGTTCGCAGTCTCGCGCTTCTCCACCCAGATCGGCTGCAAGAGATCATGGATGTGACTCGGCTTGATCTCCGGAATCGTCAGCTTGCCGATGGTGGGATAGGCGTAGCGCTTGAGAGAGGATGGCCACTGATTGCGATGCTTCTCGCTCCAAGTCGACCAGTTCGTCCGGATGTACGCTTCCGCACATTCCTCGAACGTCGATAACACCACCTTGATTTCGACGGCCTTTGTCTTTTCGCGTTCCTTTCGCCTCTCCTGCACGATGTCCACCCCAGCGGTGCTTCGATCGCCTTTCACGCGGATCCGGGCTGCATCCCTCGCGAGCCGCGCATCCTTTAGCGACACATCCTTGAAGGAGCCGAGGCCGTGCCATCGCTCCTTGCCGTCTTTCCAATATCGGTAGGACCAGCTCTTCGATGTCGGTCCGTTGACGATCAAGTAGAGACCCCCGCCGTCGGCATACTTGCCGGGCTTGTTTTGGCGCTCTACGTCAAGTGGTTTCAGCCTTCCAGCCATTGTTCCTCCGGGAAAAACCGTCCTCCGAACCCACGGTCTAAAGCTACGGTCAGCATCCCGATCAGGGAGAACACCGACGAACTGCGAAGTACAGATCTTCGGCGCAAGATACTGATTTTGCTGTGGAGTTCGAACGACTGCGAACAGCGGAGAACAATATACTGGCGGAAGGGGTGGGATTCGAACCCACGGTACCCTTGCGGGCACGCCGGTTTTCAAGACCGGTGCCTTAAACCACTCGGCCACCCTTCCAGTCCCGGGAATGGGTGTCGCTTAACGTAGTCGACC
>Ga0214545_1009555_pt1 | contig 14675 bp, 8 predicted proteins | sample CNSS4metaG_FD_160064 | JGI IMG/M metagenome (GOLD analysis project Ga0214545, IMG submission 160064) | Root nodule microbial communities from cowpea collected in UCLA plant growth center, Los Angeles, California, USA - CNSS4 | ecosystem: Host-associated > Plants > Roots > Nodule | place: USA... | reverse complement strand
TATATATATATATTTATAAATTTTTTAGATCTTTAAGACTATTTTTCTTTTACCGATTGTTCTATTGGTTTAAACTTCCTTATATTTAATTATATTTAATTTTAACAACATTAAAACATAATTTTTTACTATTTAATTAATTTTTAACTTTTATTGATAAACATTAAATAAAATATGAAACACATATATATAATAATTATTGACAGTTTTATTTTTTAAATAAAATAAAATTACATTAGTGATGATTAGGTATGTTCAATTTAATATTATACTTACTCATGTATTTTTTATATAATTTAATACATATTAATTACTTTATCGGTGTCACCCTTTAGAAATACCCTTAGAAAAATCCGGTTATCCAAATTATGTTTACCACCACTAACTAATTACAACTTAGTTTATTCTAAGAATTGATGCAGGCTTCAATTGTTGTTTTTATTGACACATTTAATGCAGATGAAATCAAACATATATGTCTAGACACTAAACACCTAAATGACAGATGTTGAATCCAGCTGTCAAACAAACAATTAGGATCCAAATTTAATACTTAAGACTTCCTCTTTCCTCCATATGGCTACGCTCCTAACTTAGATTATGACTACCCCATGGATTAATTTTAATTATTCCATATGAATTTTCAGCACCTTTTTTAACTTCTACACAACATAAATTATATAATTTTGTCTTTACTTTTTGAAGTTTAAGTCAAACGCTTGTCTTTCTTCGTCGAGTTATACCACCAAGAAGAAACACGATGTCTATACGTGTAACTCTCTGCTTTGAAAGCTTCATAACAAATTTCAGAACTAAATAATCTACGGCCCAACATAGGATACCTCATTTTTTTTTTCTTGTATGTTTTTTAACAATGAAACCATTAGTAACTCTTGTTTGAATAAAAATATTATCAAAGTAAATATTAGTTTTTAATAATAAAAAAAAAGTACAATCAGGATCGTATTATACCTCACAATTAATTAGGTTCAGTATCCATCTAATAATCAATTTTTTTTGTACGTGTTTTAAGTAATGATAAAAACATCCAACAACATTTTTTCAGTATTTAGTATTTAATTATATAACCAAACAGAGTATTGATCGGTTAGAACATTGTTATGTCAGTATTTTTAGTTGCAAAATGTGACGTGTTAAGGGTCGTTAGAATTTGGAAGTTCCTAGGTCGAACTTTTTTAATGTCATAATAAACTTTTCAGTGGTGTTTACTAAGAAATGTTACGTTAGTGTTAAATTGAAGGCGATGTGCATTCAGAAAGACATAAAACTTAATTGATTTCTGATTATTAGAAGTGAGACGGCCGAATCTCAGTAAAATACTTCATCTCACAATTATGAAATGCTTTACTTTTATATAATATTTATACAAACATTGGAGTATGTGATATTTAAGTTAAAAAGTTAAATATCTTACAATTGACGTAAAATTTAACTAAATATATACATTTACCATGTGATGATTGTCATTATAAAATAATCTACCGTGTAAACATATCATACATATTATAAAAGAAAACTTCTCAAGAATTTTTTCTGATACTATGTTAGTTTTTTATAAAATACAAGTGAGAGAAACTAAAAAAATAAATACATACTTGATTTTGATTGAAAGTATGAGGATAAGAGTTTGTATACCAATTTATTAAAAATTTATCCAATATATAAATTACAATATCTCATTATACAAAGGAAAAAATAAAATCTAATGTGTATCATTATCAAACAAACTATCTAACTATTTGATAATAATAGAAGAGAATAAAAAATATGATATCTTTATCAATCAAATTAAAGTCATAAATGTATGATATATTTATCATGGTAAAAGTAAAATAGAATCAAATATATGATATTTCTATCGCTATCAATAAAACTAAAACAAGAGGATATATTATATATTTATCACAATAAAATATTTTTTTCTATTTATAAGCATTGTATTTTGAGAATAAATATTCAAACTCAATTTATAAAGGCTATTTTTTATTTTAGTTATCTTTTAGATTCATAGATTTCATATAACAAATTAAACCATTAATTTTTTTTATCCCTATAAAAGTATTGTTTTAATTTTGTAATTTTAATTAATATGATATTTTTAAATAAATTAAAAAATATTATTTTATTAAAATATAAGGATGTATATTTTTCATTTGCTAAACATATATGGAAACTAAAGACTAATAGTTAAGGACTCATTTAGCATTGAAGAAATGGTACATATATAAGCAATAAAACAGAATTAAACATTTATCTCGTATTATAATCTGTACTATATTTATTATTATTACGGGAAAAAAACAATGATACGATAGGATCTAAATTATATTAAAACTAGGGTAAACACAGGCGCTATTGCACCTGTATGTTTAGGGTAAATAATTTAGGATTTAGGGTTTAGGAAAGAATAATCATTGATAATTAAAAAAGAAGAGAAGAAGCAAAAAATATCCGATTTTGTAAGAAGTTTATAGAAGTAACGGTCAATTTTAAAAATTTAATAAATTATTATATTTAAAGGATAAAATTTATATTTTGAAATGTGGACACAAAAAGAGGAATCTCCTTTAAATATGGTTATAGATGATAAAATAACCGTTTTGTTAAAAGAAAAGAAGTTTTTGAAAGATTTTTGCTATATATCATTAAATATAATGCTATAATTTCTAGTGACGTGTTTTTTATCCATAAAAATGTATACGTTTTTTATTAATAAAAAAATATAATAATTCTCTTACAATTTAAAAAAGTTCGTTGTTATTCACCTGTCACTATATGTTTGTTAATTCATTCAATCCGGGTACAAACACAAATGTGGAAAACGTGAATGATTTTATATATATTAAGGCTCTCACTCATTTTAATTGTGGTCTTTTTGTAAATGGCCTGGAAAGTTTGGTCGACCCACATTCAAAATTCAAGGACATGAACATGATAAATAGTGTGCTTGGTTTAATGTTCATAATCTCAACATTTTAGATGTAAAACAAGTTAAAAACTTTTTAAATTCATTTTAATTAAAATATAGTTTATGGATTTATTTTTAACTTGATTAAGGTAAAATCCTATTATTATTTTTACATAGATTGCCTCTAGTATGACCAATCAATAAGTTATTAATTTATTTAACTAATTTATGAGATAAATTGTCCGATATAAAAGTTTTTCATTTAGAATTTATTCATTATATTTGTTAATTTTTTATTATTGTTATTTATTTTATTTTAATATATGTATTATCTTACATATATATAACTATTAGATTAATTTTAATACATAATGAGTTTTTTTATTAACTCAAATAAAAAAATTATCATTAAAAATAATAAATATTTCATTACATAATACAATGTTAAAATTAGACATAACAAAAATGATACAAAGCAAATTCAATGTACCATAGGTTGAATTAAAAAAAAATTGAAAAAAAAATTAAAAAGAATTTGTATCAAATAGTTTAACTTATGTATATAAAAAAATTTGCCAGATAAGAAAAATGCATATGTATTTTTCAAAAACAAATAATAACTCATTTACATGAAAATAACTTATTATACATTTTTTCAAAAAATAAAATGCAAAAAAAGTAACTATAGTTTAATTATTAAAATATATAAATTTATAATTATATAATAATACATTTGTCCTTAGAAACTCAAATTTTATGTACTTATATTTTTTTCTTTTAATTTATATCTGCTAACTAGTTTATGAGTTAGTTTACTAAATATTTTTAATCTAAAATATTAGCTTATCAGCTTACAATTTATAAACAATAAATTATTAACTATAAATTTATATGTTGAGATGAGAGTTTATTAACTATATAAAAAACTTATTTAATAAAAATTAAATTATAAAATAACAATCAGTTTATTACATAGTTTTACAAAAACAGAACCGTAAGAATGGTCTTAAACTATATTATCCTACTATATCTAACTATCATGGTTAAAATAAATTTAATATTTTAAATTATTATTTTTTTTATTCGTGTGAGAGTAAAGGATAATAGATTTTTTTCAACGTGGCTCCTTATAAATTTTGTTTAGGTGAAACAACTTTTTGGAAAAATTTCCGTTGATGGTGCTTACTTATACAAATGTCACTCAGCACAATATGTTTATTATAAAACTATTTACCTTATAAAAAATATTCCAATAAATATTTATGTAAAATACGTAAATTTATGTGATATATCTATAATGGTTAAATGTAAGTGATAATTTAACTTTTTCAAAAATAACCTATTTAACTAAAAATATAAAACACAATCATTACAAGATTATTTTAATTATTCACAAAATTTTATTAAAAAATAAATCCAACGATAAATTAAATTTATTTTATTGATGAATTTTATTGAAAAATATTATAATAACTACAAATAAAATATTCTTTGATAATAAATTTATCAATAAAATTTATAATTGATAATTTACGATTTTTATTATTGATGAATTTTTATCGCATTAAAAAGTATAACAAATTTTGTATCAAGTTAAAAATAATGAGAAAGAAGATGAAAAGGAGAAGTGAATATCAATAACAATAGCGAGGATAACATAATAGGCAAAATTAGAAGAAGAAAAAATTAGAAAAGAAAAAGTAAAAGGAAGAAGAAAAATAAATAAAGATAACCCATGATAAATACATGTTTATTGTAATTATATTAATTGTTGTAAATGTCTTACACATTTTGTATTTCTTTTTTAAATGTAATAAAATCTCTATTAATAGCTTAGTTATTATTTTTCAAAATTTGGACACGAAATCTTTATTTAGAATTAAAATATGAAAACTTTTATCAATCATATCATATTACATCAATATACAAAAATTTATTTTATAATAACAAAATTAATAATAGATTGCGTTTAGTATCGGTTGTATGCATTAGTTGTAGCGTAAAATGTGAGGAGAGCCTTGATAATATTTTATGGATAAAAGTATTATTTTAATATAGATTATAACTATCTAAATTTACAAAATTAATAATAAGAAAGTTATGGATAAAAAATTACTTTAGTAAATTTTATTGTCTGGCTTGGACTTCAAGAAAGGTGGCTATATATCTTGTCAGGTGGACAGGTGAAAAGCTAGATGTAAAAAAATGTGTTTGGAAGTTGCCCTACTTTTCATCGAGATATATGCACAAGTAACTAAAAAAACACAAAAACTCTAACTCTCATTAGACAATTACTTAATCATTTAATATTATTATGATTATTACAGAAACACACATACACCTATTTATTTGTATTTTTTAAGATTTTGAAAGAGAAAATTAAAATAATACTATTTTTTAAAGAAAATTGAAAATAATAATAAAAGTATAGAAATATTAATGTAAAAACTATAAATTTAATTAAAAAAATAAAATTCATGATAGTTTTAAAAAAATTCAATATAATGATTATTATTAAAATGTTAGTTAACAATATTATAAAGTTAAAATTAAAATTATGAAATATGTAAAAAAAAAAAATCCTATTATATATGTATACGTATGAATAGATAAATTAGTAAATTGTTATTTTAGTGATTAAAGTACGATTTTTGTTTCTAGAATAGGGATAGGATGACATTCTTTAAAAGTTATATTACGATCTAAGATTATTTTTATTTAGTAATTTAATTGAAGATTTTATTATTATATAGATTTCTTGAATGGATGGAAATTGGACTGAGTTGTGAAAAGTATTTTTTTTTCTTTTTTTTTTCTTGTTATAAATGCTAACGAGAAGGAGAGCTTGTGAGTCAGATTACCTCTATAAATAGTTCGTAAGGCCTCTTCCTCATTCATGCATCATTAGCATTCACCACTACTCACTCTTTTCCCCATCTAAAACCTCACCCTGTTCTGCTTCTCTTTTTTCATAGTAACAAGCGAACAAGAACCATGGTTGTTCTGTCTCAGCCAGCATTGAACCAGTTTCTCCTTCTGAAACCATGCAAGTCCACGCCCTTGTTCACGGGGATTCCTGTGGTCGACCTCACGCACCCCGATGCCAAGAACCTCATAGTGGAGGCCTGTAGGGACTACGGCTTCTTCAAGCTCGTGAACCATGGTGTTCCATTGGAGTTAGTGGCTAATTTAGAAAACGAAGCCCTCAGCTTCTTCAAAAAACCTCAGTCCGAGAAAGACAGGGCTGGTCCCCCCGACCCTTTCGGCTACGGTAGCAAGAGGATTGGCCCAAACGGCGATGTCGGTTGGATCGAATACCTCCTCCTCAACACCAACCCTGACGTCATCTCACCCAAATCACTCTCCATTTTTCGAGAAAATCCTCATCATTTCAGGTAAAACAGAGTCCCCTGTTTTTCTTCTCTCCTGAAAACACCCTACTCACACGCGTTCATCACTTATACAATCAATTAATCCTAAACCCAACATTTTAAAACAGAATCAAAGCATAGTTCACCTGTCGGGTCTCTCTGATTTTTATCAGATCACTGGCAAATTTGAACATTTGAAATGGAGTGTGTTTAGTTTGTAGTTAAAAGCTTGCAAACTAACTTTCAATGTAAAAACAGAAAATTCTACTCCTTTTTGCTTTGTTGTTTTGAAAAGTTTCGACATTTGTAGCAGAAGGTAACTTCTGGGCCGCAATAGACCCAAATCTAAAATTTGAAGAAAGACATGACATTTTGTGATGATGTGTGTTGTGGCACTTTTCAGGGCGGTGGTGGAGAACTACATTACGGCGGTGAAGAAGATGTGCTATGTGGTGTTGGAATTGATGGCGGAGGGGTTGGGGATAGCGCAGAGGAATAGCTTCAGCAGGTTGCTGAAGGATGAGAAAAGTGATTCTTGCTTCAGGATGAACCACTACCCGCCGTGCCCCGAGGTGCCAGCACTGAACCGGAATTTGGTTGGGTTTGGGGAGCACACAGACCCACAGATAATTTCTGTCTTAAGATCTAACAGCACATCAGGCTTGCAAATCTGTCTCACAGATGGCACTTGGGTTTCAGTCCCACCTGATCAGACTTCCTTTTTCATCAATGTTGGTGATGCTCTACAGGTACCATTAATGCCTCTCTACTTCTTCACCATTCCGTAACCTCATTTATCATCGTAAACATATATTTTTTTTAGTTGAATTAAAGTTTGGATAAGATCGGAGGGATTTGAATGTTTTAATTGTGATGATCTGATGCCTGCCCTGTTTATTTGTTTACTCGAACTGTTTGAATATCTGAGTGACGTGTCGCGAAAAGGGTCACTTATCCTTGGTAAAGAAAACTAGAAAAGACATTCCGACAAGCATATTCATGAGATGATTTATTTATTTATTTATTTATGTGGGTATGTGTGACGAAATGTTGTGAAACTGAATTGATACAGGTAATGACTAATGGGAGGTTTAAAAGTGTAAAGCATAGGGTTTTGGCTGACACAACGAAGTCAAGGTTATCAATGATCTACTTTGGAGGACCAGCGCTGAGTGAAAAGATAGCACCTTTACCTTCAGTGATGTTAAAAGGAGAGGAGAGTTTGTACAAAGAGTTCACATGGTTGGAATACAAGAAGGCTGCGTACACTTCAAGGCTAGCTGATAATAGGCTCGCCCCTTTCCAGAAATCTGCTGCCGATTAAGCAAACACACCCCGAAAATTCTACTCATTTTTCGCACGTGTTATTACCCCACTTTTCTTTCTCTCTTTTTTTTTTTTTTTTTTTTTTTTTTTTTTTTTTTTTTTTTTTTTTTTTTTCTTTTAAAAACTTTATTTTATCGTGTGTCTGTCTAGCTTTCAAACACTTGACTCTACTTGACATATATAGAAAATGAATAGGTTAAGATGTTTATCATTTTCTTTTTCTTGTTTCATCTAAATGTAACAGTCAGTCACTACTACTACTACTTCCCTTTCTCAATGGAACGCAACTCTAGTTACATCTTTTTCTATTCCTTTTGCGGTGCACTCTACCAGAAATCAAGATAATCATCCATACTTTTATTTTTCCTTTTTTTACTCTTTTAAGAATTAAATTATATATTTTTAATAAAAAGAATTATATATAAAGAGAGAGGTTGAGGTTGAAGGCATCATGATGTCCACATTCTCGTACTTGGGTTTTTCACCTTTACTTAGGTCTGAGAAGGTAGCTCGTAAAGAGTAGGATCTGTAGCACATTGACGCGCAATCGACCAAACACTGAACCGTGTAGTGAATAGGCATGGATAGATGCACCTTGCTGGCTTCCTTTCGGCCACTATCTTTACGTTTGTGTTTCGCGCTTTAAATTCACAAACCATCTGACATAATTAAAAAAGGACAACCTATGAGGGTTTATGAATGAAGCAAAACAACATTGCATTTTAACCAGGCACGCATGATTTTCTATGGCAAAAAAATAAAAATGGATTTCGGTTCAAGCTTTGATTCAGAGCAGTTTCGTGGTAGATGAACATACAGGTGAAGTTGGATGAGATTTCCTACACGTAATTTTTCTTCTCACCAAGGACTTTGATTTAAGCCCTCTCATTTATTTTAATTGTACATCAATGATTTTGACTTCGTCTTCATCTACAGCACTAAATTCAGGAACATACACATTACACCACCAAGTCACTAAATTCAGTCTTTTTAATGAGTTTTTCTTGAAAAGTTCATCATGGCATCGATGATGCGTACTCAAACGAGGTATAACATAGATGAAAAATCTTAGATGTAGAAATTTTTTGCATAGAAAATCTTCTTGCAAAAATTTTAGGCAAATGTGACTCATTCACATTGGTATTAGAAAGGCGTATTAATAAAACTTTTTAAGTTGATATCAATAATTGTGACAAACGAAAAATTACCATTAACTAAAATAACTATAATTAATATCAATTGACAATCATTTTGACAAAATAATTTTAACCAATAATAAAAGAAACTAAAACCTTATATTTTAAATTGTTAAATATTATCTAAAATTAAAATAAATTTTGTTAGAAAATTTCTGATAATTTAGTAGTTGTTAGAAAATTTCTGACAAAAAAAATTAACAATGATCAGAAAACCTTTTTGCAATTCAAAACTTCAAAAAAAGAAAAACTTTTAGTTGCTAGAGAAATAGCTAACTTTTGTGTGTGGCTATTTTACGTCATCAATTTTAGTTTTGCATGGGTGGTATTAGAACACCTAGAGTTTAGAAGTTATGTTAAAATTGACACCATTTCTCCTGAACAATATATATTGTTCATAAATAACATGTATTATATAATTATTTTTTTAATAGAATTTTATATATTAATTTATAAAAGTTATAAAATTGGTTTGATATTAATCGGAAAAAAAAATTGTGAATTCAACCGGATAAAAAAAATTATAAATTTGAGATAACGACAAACTTATAAGAAAATAAAAAGAAAGGTTGTGAGTTCATAACAATCCTGGTAAAAAAATTATAACGTAAATTTTTAACGGGTCTAGAATTTTGATATAGCAACATATGTACAAAGAAAGAAGACCTAAATAAATAATCTGTATATGTGAATTGCACAATACCTAAAGTTTGTTTTTGATATAAATATGGTAGGAAATGGAGAAAGAAGATTGATAGCAATATGATTTAAGTGACGGTGGCAACAATAATGATGAGTATAGCGTAGTTGTGATGTTGGAACTAAATATAGAAATATCTTATTGATTTAATGAACGTTGTATGGTGTTTCTGAACATATATAGTGACCTGGGAAATTCGGGCACTACTTTGTTATAAATGTTTATAAATATACACTTGATTAATAGGTCCTATCTCCATGACTGCATTCAGAGTATTCATACCCATGACATCTCATATGGCTTCAACTGATAGTGATATCACGGTCATCACCACAAACAATGAAAACAAAGCATTTGGGACGTGTCGTGTCAATTACCAAAGTTGACTCTGTTGCTACTTAGCTTCGATAAAACCCTAATCAAATCGTCAATACACTCAAGTGGGTCATTCATTCAAATTCTAGTTTTCAATTATATAAAGTTTTTTATAAAGCCAAAAAACAATTCAAAGACAACATTTTTATTCAAGTCAAATATCGATCCACATAAACAAGGATAAAAATAATAATATTATAACTATATTTGCATATGAATACAATGCTACATACTAATCCACTTAATTTTCCCCTGCTCAAGAAGAATTTCACATTTTTATTATCAGCAAGAAAATCTTGAAGTGTTCTAATACGTATATAAACCAAAAGTTAACACATGTGATGATTTTATTATACTACACAGAAATATAAATACTTAATTTTAATTCTCTCTTATATCTTCCAAAGTTACTCACATTAAGACAAAGTAACGATAAAAATAAGATTGGCAAAACAATGCAATCTGATTAACTAGTGATTCACTGAAAATAACGCGGACCTACTATGTTACATGACAGATCAGACTACTACTTTATTTATTTATTTATTTATATATGTATGTATATATTAAAAAAACTATTTAACATTTTTTTTATTTCATTAATTAATGTTAATAACACGATAAATTAAAATAATTATTACATTTATATATTAAATAATTAATCAATTGTAAATAATAACTAAAATTTAATTTATAAACATGAATAATTTAAATCGGAATCAATACCCACCTTATTACCTCTAGATAATATTATAATAAAAAAACAACGTGGTTCTAGCAGAAATTAATATCAGATTCAACTCCTATTCTCTCCTTTCTTATGTTCCAAGATGAAGTTTATAAAAATTTCCTAACGTGGGATAGCAATGAAAAAAGCTGTGGTTTAGGCAATAAAATGTTTAAAACTTTGAAAAAAAGTATTAAATTTTGTGAAAAATTTAAAAGCAGTGTTAATATTTGCGATTATTTATAGAAAAATATCTTGGAAGAAAACGTGTATGAATTGTTAAATTTGAAATGGAACTTTTAGTACACACATGACACAATATCTATCTACAGATTATGTGGGGAACTTGGTGGATACCGCGTAGTGCAGGAATGGTATCTTATTAAAGTTTTGTTTTACTTTTTGTTATTAATTTCCAAGGTTTCCTTCAACTGCAGCAGCGTTTATTGATTTATTTGCTTCCTTCTGAATAGAATATGAAAGCTAGCGCATGTTTTCACCACTCATACCCCACTTTTCGCACGCACAAACCTAGTAGAACTTTCCAACAAACACATGCATCAGAGAATAAATACAATGTGACCCATCAAATTTTTAACTTTTAATTAAAATTGGATATATGTAGTACATTATTTTTCATCATTCATGTTATGTTCAATATTTAAAAACTTCCAATACCATACTTGGCCCACTCTGGATCACAAACATAAAATGATAAATGTTTAATTTTCATTTTATAGACTGATCATGAGTTAAGTTGGATTTTTTTTAATTATATCAAAATTTTTCATAATTTATTTTAAAAATCTGATCATGTAGATTTAATTATTTTATATCTAAATTGTTTTGAATTTATTCAGTTTTGACAATTTTTGTATAAAGACATAATTTTATGAGGGTGAGCTTGAATAAAGATTTATGTTAGAGCAAAAAAAAAATTGAGTTGGGTGGGTAGCTTGAATAGTACTTGTATAGTGTGGAATGGTCAACAGAAGTAGAGTGAGATAAGTGTTGTACATGGTCAACGACATTTGTACTATTGAAGCAACTTCGTGTGCTATTCTTTTCATTTGCACATGCAATGTCTATAAAGGTAAATTGCGGTTGACAACAATTGCAAATGAAAATGCTCCTCTGAACTAGGTTTTCCCATATTATATTACTTTCAATTTTTGTCAAAATATTCTTTGATTGCAAGAGAAGAACAGAGAAAGGAAACCTGGTATCACAAAAATAACTTTATATATAAATTAATGACTAACGTGTGTGAACTTCATAGAACGATTTTTCAAAGATCTTTTCTGTTAATAATCAAATAATATTAAAATGTATATGACTTCCATAAACCAAACACTTCTAGAAAAAGCATATTTCTTTAAAAACTTCAACTCTTTACATACTGTTTCAACACAGGCAAAAGTATAGATGCATGTAAGAAAATATATTATCTTTTAATTTGTTTCATGTGGAATGAAATTCATCTTAATTCTTCTTTAAAATCCATGGTTTTTTTCGAACTAAAATGTATATAGAAAAAACATTATCATTATAATTATCGTGTTACTTCATTTATTGTTACTAGTGTCATTATAGTTCCAAAAGAATTCAGAAGATTTTGTCACTTTATGGCAAGCTAGTGGTTCGTAGAATTAGTTATTGCATAATAATATCATTTTCCTAGGAATAGCAGTTGCATGTATTTTATTTATTGAAAAATATTGTTTTTAAAATATCCGTAATTATATTTATTGATGATGAAATTTAGATTTAAAAATTACTTTTTTAAATAGTAATGTTAAATTATGATTGAGGTAGTTAAAACTTATTTATATTTAAGTTTGTCAAACATGTACGTTTTTTAATTTAAGCCGAGATATTTTGTTAAGAAAAAAAATTGAAGACAAGACCAATAAGTGATAAATTCTTATTCCCATATTGTTCACATGTTCTCTGAAATTTATTCTAAGTTACTGTTCAAACAAAATGGTCGTTGTCACATTACTGCACATCTGTTTAATAAAAAAAAATAAAAGTAAAATAAGAATAAATTAACTGACTCATTGCTTAGACATTTTAAGTTTATACAATAATGTATTTCCATATTCAACGGCCGACCTCGCTGATCGTGGATCCTCTCATTTTTTTAAATTATTACAAAATATTTGGAAAAAAATTATTTTGTTTCCTCTGATTTCTTAATTTAATCTTCCCTAATTTTGTTTGGTTTATTTATTTCAAAGATTGATATCCAAATAATTTTTAATTAAAATATGAAAATAAAACTCTAAATTTTTAATTATCAAATTAAATTAAAAGAATCATTTATTACTTTGAATTACTCCTATTAACTTAGGGTTTTAAGTCTGTCAGTATTCATATTAATTATTTATTTAGGGTTGTTAAAATAGTTTTATGTAACTTGATTTTGTCAAGTTATTTGTAATTGTGCGTGGAATTGTTTTTCTCAACAGAATGTTTAAAAAAAATATTTTTCTATTGGTTGTCATTACAAACAATCCATCTAAACATAATTTTCCAATTTTATTTAGTGAGAAATAATATAAAAAAACTTTAAATTTATTGGAATTATAATTAATATAAAAATTGAACTTTCTAAACCGACTAAGTCTGTGTAAAAAGTATTCATATATCCTCCAAATCAATCTAAAAAGTTAAAAGTAACCTTTCTTAACAGTTTGTTTTACAACGTCGAAATATTCGATCTTATATTGCTTATACGAACAATTTTGATATAAACTGATTAGATTTTATAAATATTCTATATAACTGAATATATTCTTAATTCTTTTATAAGGATCGAAGAATTTTGTAAATTCAAGATTTCTATTCATTCAATTCTTTTCATTATTTATTACACTTATAGAAATCTTGAATTCTTTTACTAATTTGAGGATCAGATAATTTTTTAATCAGTAAATCTTTCCTCCAACCTCGTCAACAACTCAACAACAAATTATTCGATTATCAAATTTTCTAAAATTTTCTTCGCTCCCACCCGGAATATTCATAATCTTGCAAGCTCAACATCTATTAATCTAAAAATAATTGTTTAAAATTTTTATGAATTGATATCACCATCTCAAAAATTGTAGTAATAAGTGATAAAAAATTGTGTTTAATGCAATTTTTAAACTAACCTAGACCACCCTAGATCACCAAAATTAATTTGATACATGGTCAATATATTTAAACACTAACAAGGATAACTCACAAATTTTGATCAGGAGTTGGGTATTCAAGTGTGAGTCTAAGTCAAATATTGAATAAAAATGAAAAAGTTGAGCACCATATGAGTATGAAAGCCCATAAACTCATTGCCTTAAGATTTTAGGTTGAGAGTGGTGTCAATCTCTCATGTGTGGGTTAGACTCATGTCTCATTGGTGTTAAATCTCCTGAGTGATCCTCTCTCGAAAGACCCAACAGTGGTATCAGAATCTAGTTCGTGTGGTGATTGGCTTAGACGGGTCCATATGTATCAAAAGTCTTCCTGACAATGTGTCAGGTAAAGGTACTCGTGACTTAAAATGCTTCGGCTACAAGTATTAATGTGAAAAGACTCACATTTAAGGGAAAGATTGTTAGGAATCCAAGTCCTATATTAAGTAAAAATGAGAAAGTTAAAAATTATATAAAGATGAAGACCCATACACCCAACAGTGGTATCACTGTAAGTCAAGTAAGATACCAAAAAGTGATACTCTAGTTAACTTGAGAGGAAAGTTTTGGATTAAGAGTTAATTTAATACCTTAAGTGCGAGTTGAGCTCATTCTTATTCTCGAAAGACAACAATAAAATTATTAGAGTAAATTGTTAGCACTCTTGTGTTTTATCATAATATTTTAATAGAAATGTATTTTTTTAAAAGGATTTTAATTATATGAAATATAAAACAAAACTTAGCATATTAAACAAATATATCATATACATTTCCTATTATAACATTAACTTTAAGGCAGAGAAAAACTTTTTTTAAAAATTTTGACTCGATTAGTTTTTTTTTTCGGAAGTCAATGTAAACAATTAGAAT
>Ga0214545_1009554_pt1 | contig 14676 bp, 13 predicted proteins | sample CNSS4metaG_FD_160064 | JGI IMG/M metagenome (GOLD analysis project Ga0214545, IMG submission 160064) | Root nodule microbial communities from cowpea collected in UCLA plant growth center, Los Angeles, California, USA - CNSS4 | ecosystem: Host-associated > Plants > Roots > Nodule | place: USA... | reverse complement strand
GAGAGAGAGAGAGAGAGAGAGAGAGAGAGAGAGAGAGAGAGAGAGCAAAAATTTTTTTTGACCCATCTTTAATCCGCCACTCTCATCACCCTTAGATAATCTGATGTGATGTAATGATCTAAGGGTGATGAGAGTGATGGACTAAAAATTGGTCAAAAAAATGGGTTAAAGTATTATTATCCATTTTTCATTAATTAAAGACTGAATGATACAAGAGGTTTTATGCAGGTACAATATAATATATTTTGGATTACTACAACATACCCCTTAATTCAAAATGTTAATTGATTTCAGGCGCAATAAATCTTTGAGCTTTTTAAACTTGTTATGTCTTAAAACTTTATGAATTTATCAGCTACTACTTGATCTTCTGTAAAGCAGTATACAAGCTTCAATCTGCCCTTGTAAATTTGATCTCTCAAAAAATGAAATTTTGTTTCTATGTCTTTAATTCTACCATGACACACACATGGTTTTTGGATAAGCTAATAACAGATTTATTGTCTACCAAAAGCTAAATGGTATTCTACACTCAAGCTTAACCTCTTCAATAAATGCTTCAAGCCACAAACATCAACAAGTTGTTTTTGCTAAAACAATGAATTATGCTTCACACCAGGATAATGCCACTACATTCTGTTTTCTAGAACACTATGAAATTTGTGCTTGCATGTATTTGAAGAAGTAGCCAAAAGTACTCCTTCTATCACTCTATCTCCACATTGTCGGACTAGACTTTCATAATCCCTTCATCTTGATTTGTTTCTCTTGGAAACATAAACCAAGTTCTATTGTATCCTTTAGGTATCTTATTATATGCTTTGCTGCAGTCAAATGTGGTGCTCTGGGGTCACTAATGAATTGATTAACCGGTCCAACACCATAACTAATATCTAGTGTACTATTACAAATATATCTAAGTGGTCCTACAATTTGTTTATACAAAGTCGCATCAACCATCTTTCTCATTTGTTTCTTCTATAAGTTTCAAGTTAGCAATAATTGGTATTGGTGTAGAATTGTAGCTTGTCATATTAAATTTCTTCAAAATTTCACTAATGTACCTTTTCTGACGATTCAAAATTCTTTTAGAGTGTGTTTGAATTCAACGCCTAAAGAGTAATTCAGAACTTCCAAGATCAGTCATATCAAACTCAAAGTTCATTCTCTCCTTGAACTGCTTGATCTCAGTTTGTGAGTTTCTTGTTGCTATCAAATCGTCAACATATAAGCATATTAGTAAAATTCTGATGTGAGATAGCCTTCACATATATACCATACTCTACTATGCATTTACTAAATCTAATCTACAGCTAAAACAAATCAATACATTTGTTCCAACATTTGTTCCAAGCACGTAGTGCTTGTCTCAGGCCATATAAAGTTTTTTGCTGTTTAAACACCTTTTGTTCTTTTGCTCTTCTTTCAAATCCTGGTGGTTGTTTCACATAAACCTTTTCCTTTAGAGGTCCATTTAAGAAAGTTGATTTAACATCCAACTGACTTATCTCCCAATTCCTCCAACTAGCAACAACTATAACAAGTCTCACTGTTTCTAGCCTTGCAATTGGTGCATACACGTTTGTGAAATCAACACCAAGTTTTTGCAGAAAGCCTTTTGCAACTAGCCTGGCTTTATGCTTTATTATACTACTATTTGACTTGAACTTGGTCTTAAACACCCACTTAACATCAATAAGATGTTTATGTTGTGGCAAATTCACAAATTCCTAAGTTTTGTTCTTTTCAATTGACTTCAATTCTTCAAGCATACCCTCATTCCACTCTCTTATATTAAGAGTCTGCTTCCATGTTAATGTTTATGCATCATCCAGAAACGCCAAATGCACAAGTTTACCAGTGTCTCCAACCTTTCTATCAGCCAAAACTTCATGATCTGTGAGCCTAGTGGAAGGAAAACTCAACCTCTGTGACCTTCTGGTATTATGAGCCTCATTTGTGCCACTAATTAGAGTGGCAATCTTATGTTCAAGAATATAAGGGATTCTTCTTTGTAGATTAATAAACAATTACATCTCTATTGATTAACTATCTTATTCTTATCTGGACTATACAGTTTTTAAGCCCATGTTGGATGATATCCAACTAATATGAGAGCCTCACTCTTGTCCTCCAACTTCTTTTTCCTCTCGTCTGGTATATGTCTATGACAAAGTGAACCAAAAATCCTTAATGTTTAGAGGGTTTGTCTTCAGACCTTGCCTATTCAGGTGTACACTCTTTAAAAGCTTTTGTAGGGCATCGATTTAGCATATATGCAACAGTTAAAACTTCCTCTCCCCAGAAATAATGAGGTAACCCCTTTCCCTTGATCATGCATATGGTCATGTCAAGTAATATCTTGTTTCCTCTTTCGGCTAATCCATTATGTTGGGGTGTGTAAGGAGCTATCACTTCATGCTCTATTCCCTTTGGTTCACAAAACTCAATAACTTCTCTTGAGTTAAACTCATTCCTTCCATCAGTTTTGAATATTTTTAATTTTAAACTAGATTTCCTTTCTGTTAGAGTGCAAAATTTCACAAAAATAGGAGAAAACTTCCTTCTTTTCCTTCAACAAATAAATTCATATCTTTCTAGTCCATTCATCTACAAAGACAAAAAAAACTTGATACTTCCAAATGATAACATCAAAGGGGCCACACACATCCGAGTGACAACAAGATTCATCTTCACTACTGCTTGTAGGACCATTAATAGTACACGCTCTGAGTTAGTATTGCCTTCATCTTATGCCAGATGTGCTTTATCATCTTTCTTGTTCTTTTTGATCGTGTTATTGTGCCGACATTCATTGGAATAATGACCAAATTTATCACATGTATAACATTGGACCTTTCTTTTCTCGTAGGGCTTCTTGCCTTTACCTCTAACTTGTTTGCCTCCTCTAGCACGAGCACTTTCTTTCTGGGTATTACATTCTCCTCACTGAATTACTTAGAGAACTCTTCATTTTTTCCTCCACTTCTGCCACCCCTCGATCTTCCTCTTCTATGATAATGTTAGTTTTTACCATTATCTGAGTCATATTTTATCAACAAAATCAACTCTTATATAGCTTTGAACCTACTGAATCCTCAATTTTATCTTGCTTTTGTAAATAAATACATTTTGGGTTACATTGATATAATTTTACCACTAATCCCCATTTTTTGTATCCATTTGTAGACAAGAAGCTTTGTTCCAAAACCCAAACAAAGGAGTGACCTTGAGTAGCAAGAAGAAGATAAAAAATACAATAAAAAGGAAGACCAAGCCATCGTCGGGCGAACCAGGACCATGTGCCAGCCTGATTCAAGGGAGTCAGCGCCTGGCGGCACACTCATTCCCGCCAGGCAACACACATTCCAGTGGGCCAGTGCCTAGCATGACTTGTAGGGTGTCGAGCGGCAAACACAGTTCTTGTCTTCTCATTTTGAGGTCTCACTTGGTAGTGTAAGGTTCCACCAGGTGGCACTTTCGCTTGTGTGGCAAGTTGGCCCTTTTTCTTCTAATTGTTTCAAGGGAAACTCATCTTGAACATTTTGGAGCTCGAACAACACGATTTGGAGCGCTTGGAGGACTGTTAGGCTTGTGGGAACTATCCCTTCTTGCTCTTTGTATCTTCTTCCTCTTCCATCTTCATTTTGTAAGCTTGTGCCCTCCATAACAATGGAAAGCTAAACCCATTTTTTTGGGGGTAGATGTAGCCACTAAACTCTCATGTATTTGTGAATGTTTTGAATATACATATGAGTGTATATATATATATATATATATATATATGTTTCTTTCATTAATTGCTAGTATCTTTGTTTCTTTACTTAATATTTACATAGTTTGGACTATTCATTGCATAATATTTGGGTCATTAGGTATTGGAAAATATCTCTTGAAACCTAGACTTGGAACAAGATACTTAATGGAACTTGTATCTAGGAATGGAGCTTGACCCATTAGTTGTCTTAAACTTTAGTGTGTAAAGCCGGTTTGCTTTTTAATAAGGAAATCTAAACTCATTCAACTAAGGGATTACGGTTTGAGTAGACTTGTGGGTTGACATTAGTAATTTAATGGAGAAAATTTTTAGTGTTTTATATGTGTCAGAGTGAAGTCGATGAAATCTAACTCCAACAATATCAATCCATTGCATTTCTAGTCTTTTCCATATTTTAGAGTTTCAAATATCCAAGTTCACCTTTTACCTGTTTATGCAAAATTTACTTTCATGTACAAAAACTGAAATTATGGATTCATTCTTTAGTTTAAATTAATTATTAATTGCACGATTATTTAGTATACACGAGTCTCTTGGGAAACGATATCCCGGTCTTACTAATTACTACTTGCGCGACTTGGTACACTTGCCAAAGTCTTAACATTCTACGAGCACGACCTCTAAATCTTTGATGATCAACTCTGGTTTGGAAAGGTTGATCGACACTTTTCTCCCTGTTTTTCTCTCAATTAATCTATGTTCATGAGGCTTCAGTGAGATTTTGTAGTTCTTCAACGAACATCATCTCAAGATCCTTAGACTCCTCACAACAATATGATCAAATTGAGGTGTTAGGGTTCTGAGTATTTTCGCCACTATCTTGGTGCATTTCACTAGTTCATCATACGTTCTTATAGAGTTAACCAACACTTGTAGTATTCTAACATATTTTGCAATTGACTATTGTTCTAACATGCACAATAGCTCATACTGTCTTTGTAAGTATTGCAATTTAACCTTCTTTACCTTCCCAGAATTACCATAAGTTTTCTACAAAATATCCCATAACTCCTTTGACGTCGTGGCTTTGGAAATTTTCTAAAAGATGGAAGCACACACACATTGATGCAATAACATTCTGGCTTAGTAGTCTAATCTTCTACTTTCTTTGTATCACTCTTCACTTCATCTGTGGCATTCTTGGAGGGTTCTTGAAACCCTTTCTTTACTATCTCATCCATTTCTTGGAAGCCAAGAATTGCCTCCATTTTGACGTACCAATCCTCATAATATTTGGTCATCGAACAAAGGCAAATTACCAAGAATCAACCCTTCAGCAACCATGAAAGCCAATACGCGCAACAAACTTTACATTTCACCCCTTGGTGATTTCTTTCTGAAATGCACCACACCAAACAACCCTTTTGTTTGAACGTGATCTTTGGATACCACTACTATAATGAGATAATGATTGACACAATTAATCAAACACACGTACAACAAAGAAAGAGAGGAGAAAAATAGAGAGTATTTCTCATTAACCAAAAACTAAATGATATAAGAGGTTTTATACAAAACTAAACTTAATAACGAGTAATTGTTATAATCAGTTATTGTTGTTACAATATATTTTGGATTACTACAACACCCAGCGCCAGTAGAAGGGCGCCCACCGCCAAAGCTCTAGAGGCCATCCTTTTTTCCTATCAAGGTGGCACTTGGCGTTAGGAGCGAGTGCGAACGAGGTCTAGGAGGCCCACACGTTGTTTTTATGTTTTCTTGGATTTGTTGCTTGTGATTAGGCGTGTTAATTTTTTTTTAGTTCAGCTTACCCTCGAACTATAAATAATGGGCTACCTTGTTTGTAAAAGACATATTTGAGTAAAAGAAAATTTGAGTTTTCCTCTTAAGTCTTGAGGTTCTTCTTCGAACCATCAATCCTTATATTTGAATCTTCGATTCAAAGTGGCGAATCTTCCTTAATTATTTTGGAATATCCTTCAAGTGGCGTGACTTCCTCCCATTCCGAAATCTCTCGAATCGACGTCCCCAATTTCCCTCTTTTATTATAGGGTTCATCCCCATTTTTGTCGAAGATGATTTCCACCCCTAAAATCATTTGAAACGAGACTTACATCAGTTGATATTAGAGTTTGTTGTTCATGTTTGTTTTTATGTGCACAGAGACATGCTTAAGGTGACTTTTGGTGATTTTTAGTGGCTTAACAAGTACAATTTTCAAGTCTGGAACAACACAGTTTTTCTTTTGTGTTTGGATGTGGATTCTGCTAATTTGGAAACAAACATAATAAATGTTGTTTTGGTGACAAGTTGATGTTGTCTTACCCTTGGTTTTGGTGCTGATTTGAGACCTAGAACAACAATCAATTGTTGTTGTTTTATTCATGTTTAACTGTTGACATGATTTTGTGGTGATATTTTCTACTATTTAGGCTTCTATTTAAGGTGGTTTTTGTTGCTTTTTGTGGTAGTATGGACATTGTTATGGTTTTTATCCATGGTATATATGGTACTTATTTTTGGGGCAAATTTATTGTCAATATAAGTCATCTATCTTGATTCATAACTTTGTTTGAGTCTTTTGTCCATCATTTCTCTGAGTTTGATTTTCCTTGGATTCTTGTGTTGTGAGGACAATGTACCTTGAGCTTAATTGTTGAAAATATTGCTTGTGGGAATTTGAATTGATCATCACAATTTAGCTTGAGCACTTTGTTTCACATTTCTAGTAGTAGTTCTAAATACACTATTTAGATTATTTTTGTCTTTAAAAGTGATATTCTCGTTGTCATAGTCTTAGTTTTGTCACAAATTTACTCTTTTTGGTTTAACCATTTCTTGATTTTGGTGCTTTTTAGTTTGTCTTCAAATTTCCTTGGTTTTGTCATAGAATTTTCATTTCCTTGATCTCTTAAGTCGAGCTAGATCTGTTAGATCTTTCACTTTAATATTAAATTCTTGTTGGATTGATTAAAGATTCTTTGAAAAGCTAAATAGGAATTTGAGAGAGAGTGAATACATTTTGAAAAGTGAAACACGAGAGAATTGAGTGTAAACACGTAAGAAGTGGTAAAGTTTATTTGACAATTTTATTTGTATTACTTGTGCTAACCACTTACTTTATTTTGTGTTAATTCTTGTTTTCTATCTCTCAATGCATGATTTAGCAAATTTAAGCACTCCACAATATTTTATAAACGTTCGACCTTGGTGAAGGATATCAATATTATTATGTCCAGAAAGTTAAATAACTAAGTTGCCTATATTGAAAAAGATTACAAACATAACGAAAGTCCATATCCTTAACATATCTATCTTTTCATTTACAAAGTAATTCCATTTCTTTTATTCCAAAATACATTAAACAATTGCAACACATTAAGTTATTTTTATATAGTTTCGGTACGATGAATTGTTGAAACTGGGTCACGAGAGACAAATACCGCTCCCATCCGTTGATAATAGTGATGAGAGACAAATATCTCATATTTTAGTAAATATTCATGCAAAACCAATCATATATTTTTATTTTAAAATATACAATTATTTGAGAAGAATCGACTATAAAATAAAAAAAAATTAATTTCTTGTTAAATATCTCATAAGTGTAGAAAACTTTACGGCGTCAGTGTAAAACTTTTCAAAATATTCAAGATATTATCGAACAATACAAAATAGTGTTAAGGTTATTTTCTATTGTCATATTCTGATTATATATATTTTCATCGTATATATGGTATATAATTATAGTTATGGTTATTGAGAGATTGTGGTTTTATATGATTATATGACATTAGTTTTACACATATAAGATCTTAGATATTAATTTTATACAAAAACCTTAAGACAATGTTATTATAAGTCTTTATTTTTATATAGTATCTATCTTTGACTTTTCTATCCAATGTAAAACTTTTTTTTTACTTACACTTGAACTATTAACTATGGAAAATTAACTATTCTCGATATATTCATAGTGAAAATGATGTTTTCTGAAAAGTTTTCTGAAACATGCTTTTTCTGTTGAAAACTTTTTGTGGACACCTGTTACGGTATGTGATGATTCACACGTCATAGGATTCTCCTACCTTTTTCCACCGATAGGTATTTTGTTGTATTAATATTATCACACGGAACTTCAGGTCCACACTCACATATTAGGATCACATCACAATTCATTGTATCTTTTTCATAAAACTTAATATGCTTAATTTCTGACTGAGGGAGCCTAATATGTTAAGGTAAACATATGGCTAAATAAGTAGGGTAAATATTTTGCGTTAAATAACAAATATATACTAAACTTTAGTTTTAGTTTTATCAAAATTAAATCTATTCAAAATTGAATTTGCTAACACATACAATAGACTAAGTTAAATAAAAATTTTCACCTACATTGAGCACTATAAAAAACACATAAATATATTATTGTAATATTTTATGTTGTTTGGATCTTTTATATAATTTGTTTGTGATTGTGTGTGTGATTAACAAAAGAAATTTGTCACGAGACCAACTTTCGTAAAGGAAGAAGATTTTACTTTCTTTTTTAAATTAAAATATAAAATTTATTGTATAGAAAATAACGTTTTATCTTTGTCAAGTGAAAATGATGTTTTCTAGCACATTTATTTTGCGTTGAAAACTTTTGTCGCCACTCATTTATAATATATTACATTCCAATTTATTTAGAATGACAATATCCAAGTGGGGCCCAGTTTTTTAATTATTTATATATTTATTTTAATCCATAATCATTTTGTACACGTATTTTAAAATCTCAAAAACGATATGTCTACGTTTATTTTGAAAGATTGCGGTAAAGAATTTCTACATTTTATATTTTTGTTGAAAACTTTGAATTATCTCACAAACCCAAAGCAATTAAATTAACAAGTGACAAAAAAATTCTCAAAATCTAGAAAATAAAAGAACTCATAAAATATAATGATAATTGAATATTGACTTTATTAATGAAGAACAATATATAAATTTATAGGGAACAATACATGGTTTCTATGTATTTATTTAAAATAGTTTTCATAATTGATTTGATGTAATTTTTTATCATACATTTAGTATGATGTTACGTTTATTTTTATTTTAATAAAAAAAATTATGTGATGAAAATTGTTGGATTTTAAGATTTCAACGTACATAACCAAGGTTAAACTTTAATTGATGTGTAATATGAGCTTATTTGGAATCTCATCATATCATATCATAAATTATACATTGTATGTCATTACAGAATTTTTAGAATTATCGACAAATTTTTACTAACAAAAAATAAATATATATAAACTCAAATTTTCCAATGAATTTTAGAATTTAAATTATTAATGAATACTTTTGTCGATAATGAATTTGTCAGTAAAATTCATTAATATGATCTATTAGTAAATTATAATTTGTATTATTGACGAATATTTTCGATAATATATCCAACATTCAATTTCGTCATTAATTTGTAATTTCTATTACCAATGAATTTTTTCATTTGTAAATCTGTCAGTAAAATGAGCAACAAATTTCCTGTCAAGTCTGATGAGATTTTTTTATATATTAATAGGAGATGAGTGAGAAATAGAAGAGAAGGAGGAAGAGGAAGACGAAGAGGAGGGGGAGGAAGAGGCATGGTGGTGGCTCAATGACGGTGGAGCTAAAGTTGGAGGAGGGGGATGAAGAAGAGAAGGGGATGAGAAAAAGGAAGAGAAGGAGGAGCCAAAAGTAGTAGGCAACTATGACAGTAAAAGAGGAGAAAAGCCAAGAGGAAAGGACGACGAGGACGAGGAAGAAGAAAAATGATAAAAAAAGGAAAAAGAAGAGGAAAAGGAGGAAGAAGAAGACCAAATCATGATAATTACTGATGAATTTTACCAACAGTCAAAATTTATATTTATAATAGCTAGACCTTGTGAGAATTACAAATGTGAGAATGATGGAGTTTGTTACCAACGTAGCTATGGATCAAAGTTGGATGAATGCATGTCATGTTAGTGAAGACTATGAAAAAGTGGTTATTAAGTTCTTTAAATATGCTCAAGAACACATAAGACTTGTGAACAAGACATATTATTATCCTTGCGTTCATTGTTTAAATCAGATAATTTAGGATTTGGACAAAATCTATTATCACCTGTTTTTATAGTCAGGAATTATACAATTTGAACTTGACATGGAGAAGTATTAAATAAGCCTATGATGTCATAAACAAAAATATATGTTGAAGAATGAATGAAATTATAATTTAGATAACATGGTATCTAATGTTGGTGAAGAAAATTTTGGAAGAGCTAATTCATATCATTCTTTGAAGTCTAATTCAAAGATAAAATTGTATCCAAGATGCGCTAACTTTACACAATTATTGACAAGTTTGAAATTGTTGAGTTTAAAAGTAAGAAATTGATGGACTAATACAAGTTTAACAGAATTGTTAGCCTTGTTGAAAGAGATGTTTCCAAAAAATTAACATGTTACCTAATCATAATTACAAGGTAAAGAAAATTCAATGTCCAATGGATTTGGATTATGTTGATCACCTAATTATGTTGATTTTTTCAAATACTTAAAATTTCAATGAAAATTATTCATTTAGTATAAAATTATTAAATTTATAGTGATACTTATTTCTTATTTGATTTTTAGTATGAATTTAAACTAAAATTTATATATTTTTCAATTTTGTTGATAATTTTATTGCAAAATCCATCACAAATAAGATTCATAAATTTTTTCTAAAATCTTAGAGAAATTAAAATTAAGATAAACCAAAAGAAATAAATGTTAGAATGTATTAAAAATATTTTGAAATGTTTTTTTTATTAAAAACATGATTTTGGGTTTACTAGGGGTTAAAATAGCAAGATGTGTATTACAAACCCATGAGCTCAAGCCCATTATTTGGTCCCAATTGAAAACAATATAAATAAGTGGGTCAAACCCATTTTTCTCTTAAATTTGGTGCACCCATGAAGAATAAAGTAAGAAGATTCTTTTATCCATGTGACATTGCAAATTTAATGTAAATGATAAGTTTGACTAGATTTTTTTTCTTTTCTTCCAATTGCAACCTTCCAAATGTAATTATTATGATTAAAAACATATTTCTCTTACAAATTGTATCTGTTCTTGTGCAGAACTTTGCTTATAAATACAACAATATCTCCACACCTTTCTCACAAATTTCTACAATTAGAGAACGAAAGGCCTAAGATAAACTTTCTTCTCTTTTTTTTTCTTTTTCTTTTGTTCCTTTTTCTTCTATTCTCTTTTCTTTTATTCCTTTCCTATTTATTGAAATTCTTACTCATATAATTTCATTTAATCAAATCTAGAGTTGAAATTTATTTTTACTTATTTTTCTTAAGTCCTACTTTGTAAATTATGATTTTTTTCTCTTTTTAAAATTTCTAGAGAGGTAAGCTAAATAATGAAATGCATCACTCTAAGCCTTCCATTTCAATCTTAGAGTTCTATTAACTTCACCAACGAAAGGTGGGTCAATCTCAAATCTCTAACTCTTTATTTTGGTACATTTTTCTCCAAGTATACAATATGTCCCTCTGAATTTTATAATTTTTCATACACAATTTGCAAATTTTGTAATCATAAATGGAGTCCTTGTGTATGAAAACCTAGTGTTAGGTTTAAAAATCACACCATTTGAAGTCACTACAAGAAATTTGCTAATTTGCGAGGGAAATTAGCGAGGGAAATTTTTGCTCACTAATTTGTCGCTAATTAGCGAAGGATTAGCGAGAAAGTAAAACTGTAGCTAAATTGTAGCTAATTAGTTAGGGATTATACAAAATATAGTATGATAGCTAAGTTGTAGCTAATTAGTTAGGGATTAAGCACAACACAATATATGGTAGCTAAGTTGTAGTTAATTAGTTAGAGATTAGACACAACCTAATATGGTAGCTAAATTATAGCTAATTAGTTAAGTATTAAACACAACATAAATATTGTAGCTAAGTTGTAGCTAATTAGTTAGGAATTATACACAATATAATATGGTAGCTAAGTTGTAGCTAATTAGTTAGGGATTATACAAAACATAATATGGTAGCTAAGTTGTAGCTATTTAGTTAGGGATTAAGTACAACACAATATATGGTAGCTAAGTTGTAGTTAATTAGTTAGGGATTAGACACAACCTAATATGGTAGCTAAATTATAGTTAATTAGTTAGGGATTAAACACAACATAAATATTGGAGCTAAGTTATAGCTAATTAGTTATGAATTATACACAATATAATAGGGTAGCTAAGTTGTAGCTAATTAGTTTGGAATTAAACACAACATAAATATTGTAGATAAGTTGTAGCTAATTAGTTAGGGATTAAACACAACATAATATGGTAGCTAAGTTGTAGCTAATTAATTATGATTAATGATTTTGTTACTAATTCAAAGTTAATAAATAGAATTTCTAATTAAAAAATATAATATGAAATTTAAAAAAAAATATTAAATAAATTTTTAAAAACTATCAATGTATTAACAAATTATAAAAATATATTTTATTATTATATAAATTAATCTTTTATTTGTTAATTATTATATATATATATATATATATATATATATATATATATATATATATATATATATATTAACATAATAACTAATACAATATATTTTGATAAATTATATATATATTCTTATTAATTATATTTAAAATGAAATGATTAATTATTATTTTGATAATTATTTACTATCTTTTACGCTTCTTCTCTTTATTTTATACGTTAATTTATTCAAATAAAAGGATTATTAATTAATTTATATCGTTATATATTATTATATATTATTATATTTATGGTATGTTTTTCTTTTATTTTTTATTTTTTTAAACATTTTAAATATGAAATAAATTATTTTTGATACATTATATATAAAAATAAATTGTATGTATGTATTTTATTTATAAAATATGAATATTTAATTTAATTTAATTATACACTTAAAATTCATTTAAAATTTAAATATTTATATTAGAAGAATTTTTAAAAAAATAATTATTAATATTAATGTATACCGCAAATGAAAGAGAATGATATTAAATGTAATATCAAAATTAATAAATGAAAAACATAAAACGTAAAACTTAATCTTTTGAAACCTTAAAATAATCAAACTATTTGAAACATTACTGTTTTTCAAAAACTTTCTAAGCTCGAACAAAACCTTCGAAGATCACCTCACAGTACTAAAGCTCACAGGCACTGAAGCTCGTAAGACTCAACTAAAGCTCACAGGCACTGAAGCTCGCTCTACGAAGGTTGTCGGAGTTCGTACAATGACGAAGTGCGACCATTAGGGTTTTGATCAGCGCGAAAACAGTACTGAGAAGCTCACAAGCACTGAAGCTCGCTCTACGAAGGTTGTCGGAGTGTGTATAGTGACAAAGTGCGACCGTTAGGGTTTTGATCAGCGCAGAAACAGTACTGAGAAGCTCACAGGCACTGAAGCTCGCTCTACGAAGGTTGTCGGAGTGTGTATAGTGACGAAGTGCGACCGTTAGGGTTTTGATCAACACGAAAACAATACTGAGAAGAAGGGAAGGCAGCATCGTCGAGTTCGTCGGTTCCTAAAACCAGCTTAATTAGCTTGGCATCTATCATTTCTTGTTCACCTTCTTTAAAGTTTGTTTGGAGAATGAAGTTTCCTAATGGATTAACTATTTTGAAGAGATCCAGGTTTAGGAGGTTACAACAACGTCATCGAGCTCAAAACGATTATTTGGAGTGATTGATTGATCGATTGGTTCTCTACCAGCTTGCCATTTCTTCAACTGTTAGAGGTTAGAGCACTAACTGTTATTTGCTGCACTACAGACACAACAAAATACTACTTATTTTATCAAGATGCAAATATAGAATTAGCCTAAAATGTGACTTGGTCTTCTTATTTGTGTTTTTAATTTTTAATGTTGTCAAATTACTTTTATCATACTTTGATTTATATATCACATTGCGAGTAAAATGATTGAAAAGTAGAGAGATTGGTTCCTATACTCACGTATTGAATGATACTGTTATACTTCTGCTAAGTATTGATTATAATTTGTTAATAAGACCATAGGGATTACTCACGTGTAAAAGAAGAGTTTCATCATGTTCTGACACATAGAATCCATTATTTTTTCTTCCACGAATGGTTTCAAGAACTAGAACTCCAAAGCTGAAAACATCAGATTTCACTAAAAAGAATCCTTGCATAGCATACTTAGGAGCCATGTATCCATTGATGCAAGTCAATAAAGCTTTGTTAATTTCTCTTATTTGAAGTTTATAACAAGGAATTTCATCTTTTTTTCAATAATTAAACTCTGAAATAAGCATTCAAAAGTCCTACTTTTAAGTTATGTTTGGTATAAGTAGAACTCACTAAGTGCCCATTATTCGCTTTGTATTTGCTTGGTTCTGTCCAATTTCAAATGCCTTTCCCAATCCAAAGTTTGATATTTTGGGATTCATGGCATGGTCTAATAGAACATTGTTAGCTTTCAGATCTCTATGAATTACTCTGAGTCGAGAGTCCTCAGGAAGGTATAGAAGACCTCTTGCTATTCCATTGATAATGTTTAATCTTACTTTCCAATCAAGTTGTTTTCTTTTCTCATCATCTGTCAACTCAAGAAGTCAGAAGGGATTTAAACAACACTAGCCATTTAGCAAAACAACTGAAGTCACCATCATGAATGAACTGAAAGATGATTAAACATGATACAACAATAATGTTGCAGGGGCTATGAGTGTGCTTAAGGGTTCATTTAATGCGAGAATGGGGTCAGTTTTCTGTGGTCGAAAAGTGAGATAACAAATGCAGAAAAAATAATCCTTTTATTTCATGGGAAGAGAATGTGATGAATATATGGAAAATGAAACTAAAAACAAGTGTCTTACCACTGATGAAGAAGAT
>Ga0214545_1009550_pt1 | contig 14683 bp, 10 predicted proteins | sample CNSS4metaG_FD_160064 | JGI IMG/M metagenome (GOLD analysis project Ga0214545, IMG submission 160064) | Root nodule microbial communities from cowpea collected in UCLA plant growth center, Los Angeles, California, USA - CNSS4 | ecosystem: Host-associated > Plants > Roots > Nodule | place: USA... | reverse complement strand
GATAGAAAGAGGAGAGCATCAAAAGGGTGTGAGAGGTTCTTCGCAGGTGCTGAAAGTCTGGAAATTGCCCAGAAACACACGCACCGCCTGGCGGCACAAGGCCTGCCGCCAAGTGCCATCGCAGAGGCAATGATTCTGCGTGGCTGCAAGACGCAGTGCTGGTTTTTGGGTACTTGGATGACCAGTGATGCAAGAGAATGGAATTGGGAAATGTTCATTGGAACTTTAGCACATTACAGATTTGTGCCTAAACCAATATCAATAAGTGAGATTAGATGGGAAAACTAAAGAGAAGAGATTGAGGCATTGGAAGTACTATTAGGTGCCAAATTAATCTAGAACGTAACCATCCTTTCTAGAAGTTGAATAATGAGCTTGAAAGGGATAGTTGAATAGTGGCAAATCCAATTGGGTTAGGTGTTGGGAATGGTATAAAACTGCTTAGTGGAAAATGATAAACCTAAGGGTATGAGTTGGTATACTTAGAGAAAACTCAAAACTAATGACATGTTGGTGATTCAATTGACCTTAAGTAAATCAACTTGAGGATATGATGAAAAGTTTGAAGCCATAGAGGATATAGAGTGGTAATAATATAACTGTTAAGAGAATGGACTTTCTGGAAGTGTGCAAGGACGCGATGGATGGTTAGCAATTGAATTAAGTGCAGAAAAATCAAAACAGTGACTGTACTGGTATAGCGCCTGGCGGCGTGGTGCGAACCGCCAAGCGGGAGCTAAAAATTCCAGGGAGGCAATTAACGCGTGGCGCCTGGCGGACATGAGGGTCTTGCCAGGCGATATCTGGAACCAATGGGTGCTCTGAGGCGCTTGGTGGCTGGCGGTACGTGTCCCCCGCCAAGCGAATTTGCTGCAGCAGCCTACGGTTGCTGGTTCTGCATGCGTGATCTACAAGGCTTTTAGGATACTTTAAAGGTCGGCTTGTTGGTGTTCCTTGAGTTAAGCTCGAAACGTATCCCTTGAGTTGAGCTCAGAATAGGGGTTAAGCACATGGCATTCCTCGAGTTGAGCTCGGAATGGCATCCCTCGAGTTGAGCTCAAGATGGCTGATGAACACGAGGAACCCTTGAGTTGAGCTCGGGTTGGCGAGTGTTGCCGGTGTGAGTGTGCTGGTTGTGGCCAGTACGAATGGGTCCAGATAGATTGCCCTCCTAAGTAGTTAACTAATGAGTTTGGTAGTCTTGGGATGTTGCGAACTATGTTCGTATTTTAGAACTCTAGTTGGCGTTACGGTGTATGATCCGTAGCAATGGTTTCCCATACGTGCTCTATCGGTTGTGGCCGATAAGTATGGTAGCAAGTCATCTTGAGGTAACCACTAGAAGATGTAGAACACGAATAACATGGTTATGGCCATGTGATATGGAATCAAATGAGGGAATTCTTCTGGTGTGACTGTATGATATAAATATATAAGTGTTGTATATGTGTATGCATTTTTATATGTTTTATCTGTTAAGCTCACCATATCTACTTGTGGTTGGCGATGATCTTGTACGCGGTGCATGTGAGCAGATGATATCGTTGCAGGTAGTTCTGGTGAGGCTTAGACACGGAGCGAGGATAACTTAGGAGTTTTATATTTTGAGTTTTTGAAGTAAATTGTAATCCTTGTATTACACAACTTTTGGATATTATAATAGTATTTATAATTATGGTTGTTGGATTTATTATTGTTATAATAAAAGTTTTAAATTTTCCACACTTTTGGGAAATGATGTTTTATTAAATGCAGCGTAATTATTATTTTCTCTATTTTTATTATTTAAATCCGTAATATCTGGTCGGGATGTTACACTAAACATCTCGTTTAGCCAAAAAGAAGAATCATGATAATCATATCAATGATTAGGTCACAAAGAGAACTCAATACAACGGAAAACCACAAGCACATACATACTCTCTCTAAAACCACATACGACAAACATCAAGAAGTTAAACGATACAAGAATTTGATTCAGGAGAAAGCTTTCATGCATCAATATATAATGCAAATGCATATAATATCATTAAATCAGCAAATGACAACTCCCCTAACCTGGATTTCCCGCATCAAAGCTCTTCTAGAGTTCTTTTTGCTCCAAAGAGTCACACCTTTGCCTCCACACTAAAACGGGCATTAACTCTCTTTGAATTCAGGAGTGTGCTTGGAAAACTCTTCCTCTGTCAACCCACAATTGAATCCCCACCAAAACCCTATTGTTTCCTCTCTACTTTGATCTTAACCTAAGTATTTCACTAACATTACTAAAGAAATGAAAATTAAATGGAAGAGGTAAAGGACCATCAATTGTCTTTTACTTGACAATTTCCAACCCTTTTAGTTTCCTTCTATATGACGACTAGGGTTTTCTGAACATCTCTCCTCACCGCCAAAATAATATGAGCGCACAACCAACCAATTAATTCATGTTTTGTGATGTTTTATGCACACATGTGCTTATACATTAAGTCATGAGATCTTATTCCTATGTAAAACAAATTAAATAATTAATTAACACCACAATGTCATACATAAGACTTGAACCTAAGTCCTTTCATATAATCAAGTACTCTTAACCACTTGAGCTAATACCATTCCTTGTCTTCTTTCTCCACATTAATTAACTTAGAGATTTTAGCCATCGCATTTATTAAATAAATATATTTTTTTCCAGATCTCACAATATGTTCCTGAATATACCCATTACCCAAGCATACATGACCATAGAAAAAAAAATAAGGGTTAGCTCCCCTTACCTAGAAATTCCTGCCATAAGACCACCTTGCATTTGCTCTAAGCTTCCTTTACTCTTCATGTTCTAACCAAAAGTTATGCTCTCAACTTATAATTTAGGCTGCTCAAAAATTTTATTTTGACTAACCTTTTGCTTTCCCCCCTTATTTACACTACCTATGACTAGATACAATGAATATGTCTTGAACTTTTCATCTTCCTAAGAGCACCACAAAAATTCCAAAGAGCAAACCAATATTTATGCCTTTTGCTCTAGCCAAGGTTTAAACTCACCACCACCAAGTTCCAAACCAACACTCTAAACCATATCAACTATCACATTTATCTTGCCATACAACACGCATAACAACATTACAATAATATTTCACACAACAAAACATGCCAAAATAAATTATAAATACTTAGTAAACATAAGCCACACCAAAGACACATAATTCCCTCCAAATTAGTTATAAAATGATATTTAAATATAGACACTCCAAATGCACACATCAAGAATCGAACCCTTGATAGTCAACCCATGACAAGAATCTAACCAATTGTGCTACACTTCAAACCATATTAATTTAAATAGTACTCCTCTCATCCAATTACCACCTTGAAAATAACTATTTTTCCTGAGTCTTACGGTCACGATAATTGACAAATTCCTTGGATACAAGATAGTTCTCCCAAGTATGAAGGGACCTCACAAGGGTATACATCTCTTTATCATAGGTGGGATAGTTGAGAGTGACATCATTTATTTTTTTCACTAAAATAATAAATAGGGTGCCCCTCTTGCAACAAAACTCCATCTATTTCTACACCACTTACATTACATTTTATATCAAAAGTTTTGGAAAAATGCGGAAGAGCTAGAATGGATACATTGGTGAATTTTTCCTTGAGTTGTTGATAATGTTGTCGTTGACGCGATCGAATTAATACTACTTATCTATAACAACTTCGATAATGCCTAGAAAGTAGTCAATAAAATAGAAAGGGTAAAGTAACCCAAAGTCGTCTACTAACGAACACGGAATTGATTTGTAACATCCCAACCATATTTTATGAATTTAAATAATAAAATAAAGAAATAATAATTAATTTCATTTATTGAAATATCATTTCCCAAGCGGGAAATTCAAAACTTTAATTCATCGTATAATAAACTTTAAAACCATAATTTTGACCTCTATTACAAAATATTATAATTTATTCAAAACATAAACATAAAACTCTGAAACTTTTTTCCCATACTAGCCCGTTCCGGCTCTATGCCTCACTAGATCCACCTGCAACATCATTTGCTCTTGTGTACCACGTACACGATCATCGCCAAACACAAGCAGATAGGGTGAGCTAATTATTAAACAATCATATATATATATATATATATATATATATATATATATATATATTTATCATCGCCAAATCTTTAAGATATATTTGTTTGTTGTGGAGATCTAAAAAGATTTAAGATCATGTCATATTTAAAAACATTTGGTAGTTATTATCTTTTGATATTTTGTGATATAATTAAATAAGATAATTATTTAAAAATATCAAATAAAATATCTAAAGATATGTTTTCTCCAAATTATCTTTTATCATAAATATTTATGAATTATCAAATCCTTTTTCCTGGAAAAAGATAAAGATATGTTCAATTTTTGTTGCATGTTCCCTCTTTTTAGCTTAACCATACTTCCTCACTTTTTCAAGCTTTTATTTCCTTCTTTATGCAATGCTTGGCTTGAATTTTTGTGATTTTGATAATTTTATATTCTTTGATTTATTTTTAAGGTGTCATGAAGTTTTAATCACTTTATTTTCACACCTACAATTATACAACTAAAAAGAAATTTTTATCATGTTTTTGCATCTCATGCTCAATATATCCAATTATAAGAAATTCCAATTAAATCAGTTCTTGAAGAACAAAATTCAATTAAAGATCCCTATATAAACATTAAATGAGGGCAAAAATATGCATTTCAATAACTCATTAAAGGGTAAAGCTATGCTAAAGAAATGAGTTAGGAGAAGTAAAACCGAGAGTTTTGTGGGGGGCTGAAAACAAGAGCTTAAACAAAAGGCTGAGGTTGCAAGGTAGAAACATTTACGGGAAAATGGTTTGTTTTCCGTACTAGCCAATTCATCCACGATAATTACGGTAATGGGCAAGTTTTTTAAAAATTACAAGTATAGGTAAATCGTTCTGCCTCCACACAATTTCGCAATGAAGAAATCATTTACCCCCTATACATTTTCCCTTCAAAGAAGAAGTTAACCAGTCAAAGAGAGAAAACGTGCTGGGGCTAAACGTTTTCTGAACCAAAGTTGTCACGGGTCAACACGTTTTCAGCTGAAATCGTAGGGGGCACACATTTTCTTCACATGTAATCGATTACCACCATTGGTAATCGATTACAAAGGGAATCTCAGTAATTATGGGTTTGTGTAATCGATTACACACTAAATGTAATTTATTACACTCGTAATTTTGACATTATCAATTCCATTACATTTTAATTGGATGCAAAACAAGTATGATATTGTTAAATCTGACGAAAGTTAAAGTTGGTTATTAAATTTATACTTGTTTTTGAAGCTAAAAACATAGAAGAAAGTAGTAAAAAACATAAAAATTCATTAAGGTGATAATATTACAAAATAGAATGGCATTGTCAATTACACGATGCATAAAAAAATACAAAGCTGCTAATAAACATTAAGATAAAGTGCATCTAAGATGGAGGAAAGTGGCAGCGCACGTAAGCTATGTCATCCTCAAGTTGATCAACCTGAGCATCGATATTGTCAAATCTGGAATTCACGGATCTCATGGATAATATCATTGAGCATAACAATAGATGGATCCTGGATAGGTTGAGGTGGTGGAGACAGTGTGCGTTCTTCATGAATAGGTTAACCCTCAATTTCACATTTATGAACCCATTAATGATGAAAGTTTTTTACAAAGCCAAAGGAATGAATTACTTCAACACCAATATAAGATGTCCTCCAATTAATGCTCTCAAAGGGTTCATCTTCGAGAGGAACATGAAACTGAATTAAGATGTCAGTAATGTGGTGTGCATATGGTAAAGGGCCATTGTCTCTTAATGCCTTTTTCATCTGAGTTCTAACCAGATGACCCAGTTAACCTCCCTTTCGGTCAGCATTGCCCGCATTAATATAATGTCTTCTTCTGAAGCTTGGGCAAGGTTACTTCTTTCGGGCAACAAGCAGCGACATATGATGTAGTGCAATATACATGTTTTTACTTTCATCTGCCCTGCAAGTATTCTTCCTCCAATGTTGACATTGTCACGAAAAATCATTGATTTGACATTGTGACTAGAATAGACATCCTTACATTCCTCTACCATGTTTCATATTGAGTGACGGAAGAGAAAAGTCTTTGAGATATTGTTCAGCCACATCATAATGTTACACGAACAATAATGAATTGACATGTTTCAAAATAGATAATAGAAAAGAATAATTTTCAATTAAAAAAATATTAAATTCTCACATCATCATTGGACGATTGGTCAATAGGAAAAATGTATTGGATGGTAAGAGTGATGTACCATTGCATGTACGGTGAGTTATCACGTAGATAACCACTCTTGCTAAATGGTTCCCTTTGAACAAGGAAATTATGGCGATTATTCGACAGTGTGATAAATTGATGATGATATTGTCGTCAATTAATATTCGTCCTTCCTCAGAAATCAATTCTGTGAACCTTATCCAGGTTGACCGAGTCTGGCTGTATGCTCTATCGCCAACAAAATTATCTGACCACCCGATCAACTTGGTGAAATTCCACAATATGAAAACAGATCAGAGGAACAAATGCTTGAATAATAGGATAAAAATTTATGGTGATTAAGCGATTCACCATAGGTTGCAAATAAGGTGTCTATAAGAGCTGCAACAATTAACCAAAATAATAAAGAAAAGGAATAACCAAGCTAATATGTTCATAAATGTAATGGAGAAAACGTCATAAGGGAACCTGTTTCGGTTGTATTTTATCAAATTTCTTCTGAAACTCAACCATAGTGGTTTGGTCATGGAAGATGGAACGCATAAGTCGACACCACCTTACACTTAGTGGGAACACTAAGCCAGCCTGAATCTCTTTGTCAATGACTGGTTAAATTTTTGGAGAGATACAAGTCAATCTCTCTCAAGCCCAACAGTGCAGAAGTAATATGCATCCCCCGATGTTATCCTGTTAAAACTTAGATTGTGATCTAATGCACGATACAAACAAACCAACACTGTTGAACCCCAATTGAAGTTAGAAACATTAGACAAGTCTCTTAAGAGTGGCAAATACATAAAATGAACAAGACTTGTTGATGTATCTGGCATTAACATACTACCAATTTGTATGAGGATGTGAGCACGTGCATAGTGTGCAATTATGACGTGGTCATCATGAGCTATTAATTTTCGAAATCTAGTATTCAACCATGACAACTTAATTCGGTTACCTGTGAATGAATTTTCGGTGGAATATCTCCCAATAATTCTTGGCAAAGTTCCAACAGGTTCCCAGAACTAGATCCGGTGATGGGTTCCCTATCTATAGGTACACCCAATTGAAGTGAAACATCCTCCAAGGTCATAGTTGTTTTTTCGAGCGACATGTGGAAGGTGTGAGTTTCAATCCTCTACCTTTCACAAATTGCAGTTACGAGTAGATGGTTTATCACAATATTGTTGACCTTCAAAACATGCCCAAAACCAGCTTGATCAATTAAATTTCTGACCCTGGGGCAACCTAACTAGTATCTTTTAAAATCTAAATTGAATGTCGTCTTGGTCGAAGAATTCTCTCGTTCCCTTGCCATATGTCATTTGTAATGTGGTCGTCTTAATGACGCAAAACTGACATGTTTATTGGAAGATTTTTGTTTTCAACTATAATGAACTACATCATACAAAATTTAAAACCATTGACAGCAGATCATGTGGTAGGGAAGAGAAGCATGAAAAGGGAATAATGGTGTGGTAGAGATAGAAAACGTGGAAGAGGGACGTTTTCATGTAAGAAAATGTAGGGGATGGCGTTTTCTAAATGGAAAACGTGTGGGGGCATTTTCTAAATAAAAAACGTGTAGGGGGAAAACATTTTCTATTTAGAAAACATGTGGAGGGGTGCGTTTTCTAAGTAGAAAACGTGTGGGAGGGACATTTCTCAAAGGGTTGAGGTTGGGTTGGGTTCTTTCTTTGGGAACCTCCTCACCATTCTATTTTGGTTTCGGAACCTCATATTCCTTTCATTATTTTTACTATGTTTACTATATGAACGTCCTTCAAGTGCTTATATATACAGTCATACCATTATTTCATCTCCTATCATGTTTTCTCTACAAACACGCAAAACTCACTAAACTTCACATCTCTTATAACCCATTTCCAAATAAAGATTTTCATCATGAGTTCATGGAATTATAGAGGCTCTTCTTTCATCTAACCCAATCGAAGACCAACCTGTCATTCTAGATATCATAGACGAGTTTAGTTCTAATGATAATTTTGAAGACATTCCATATAATCATGAAATTGTTATAAGCTGTCCAATAGACTAATCTTGGGACAATTTTCCAATGCTCTGATCCTCTAATTAATGTTGATGGTCAGGATGGGACATCCTGCTACATTATGAAATGTTGCTTTTGGATATTTGGACCATGCATTAAAGGGTTTAAGTATTGTAAACTTGTTGTTCAAGTAGTTGGAACATTTATATCAGGTAGATATTATACCACCTTGCTAACTGCAATTGCTTAGGGTGAAAATAGAAACATATTTCCTTTGGCATTTGCAATAGCAGAAGGTTAGATAAATGAGGCATTGATTTGGTTCTTTCAACTACTACGAGAGCATGTAACTCCTCAACCAAATCTATGCCTCATTACTGATAGGGGCAAGGGCATTTTCTCAGCCTTACACTCAGAAGAAGTTGACTGGGAATCTGACAATCTTCACTCAGTGTACTGCATACATCACCTAGCTTCCAACTTCAACAACACATTCAAAAATTCATATATAAAGAAATATTTCCTTACTTGGGTACTACATTTTCCTAACCTTACATTCTATATCCATTCAATTTTTCTTTCCAACTAAATATTATTTCATTTAATATGTGATTTTTTTTCACAGCTTACGAAGTCAACCAACTTACTATCCAAGCAAAACTTTCAACAATGAGGTACCAATTCCCGCACGCAGTAGCTTGGATAAATAAAATTCCCACACACAAGTGGTCTTAGGCTTATGATGGGGGCATAGGTACACCTACATGACAACAAATTTGGCTGATTGCATGAACTCGCTGCTTAAGGAGGCATGATCCTTACTTGTTTGTGCGCTATTGAAAAAAACTTTTGAAAACATATGTCGTTTGTTGAACAAGGCTAGAAGGTAGACTCTATATTAAGAGCATATCATCAATATCCAGAAGACGTAACTGCCCTACTCCAACAAAATCACCTGAAATCCGCATATTATCATGTTCAACGCTATGATCGAGAAAATTCTGAATTCGAAGTGCAAGAGATATCGACTCCCCACCAATATCGGCCAAGACCAATCTCATGTAGTGTTAGATTAAATGATTGGTGATGTGATTGTGGTCACTTCCAACCAAGTCGTCTTCCATGTCATCATATCATAGTTGTTTGTTCCTTTGCTCATATGCCACTTACAAAATTTATCGATCATATTTACATTCTTGATGACATAAATAAGGCTTATCAAGTCCAAGTTCACCCATTGCGAAATAAGGACTATTGGTCAACATATACTGGTCCAAATTTCATTCCAAACCCTCAAACCAAGCGCAAGGCTTCCGGATAACCAACAACTACAAGGATCCATAACGAAATGGATCAACCAATTCTGGATAAACCAAAGAAAGTGTTCCTTATTGTCGGACTAAGGGTCATCATAGGGGCCAGTGCACATTTCGCCAATGAATTACGCTCCTTTGTAATTTGAATAACTTTGGTCTATCTTGTATCTCAATATTGATAAATCTTTTATGCCATTATCATATCTTATGCCTTCATTCATTAAAATTTCAAAAACTTTATCCTATGATGGATTAAAAAAATACCTAATGGATTACAAAATCCCAAAAACTCAATTCATGTGTCTATAATCGATTACAACATTGATGTAATCAATTACACAATCCTAGAAACTCTAGTTGGCAATTTGTAATTGATTATACTATAGTTGTAATCGATTACACAAACCCAGAAAGACAAATTCTTCAAATGTAATCAATTACACTCTTTATGTAATCGATTACATGCTGAAATTGTGTTGGGTGCACACGATTTCTCTTTTGAAATCGTCATAGGCCCACAATGATATGACCCCAAAAGCCCAAGCTCAAGTACATCAACAAGCCCAAGCCTACATCAAGGCCCAATCAAGAGAAGCATGATGAGAAAGATTCACATAAGCCTTTCACAAGATGATCAAGTCAATCATGGGCATTTTACATTATTCACATGGGCTAAAGAAATCTACAAAATATGAGTTGATGCATGAAGGAAGTAGTCTAGATTTAAATTGGACCATTGTTTAGGACTTGTTTTTCTAGAATAATAAGTCAAACAATGTGTAGTTGAATTAATAAAATTGGGCTTGACTAAGCCCAATAGGAGATTTGGCCATGAGCTACCAAAGGTCAAAGGTGGACTAAGTGGAAGTCAACATTCATTCCTATAAAAGCCAAAAGTAGACCATTTGTACATTTTAACTCTTGAAATTTCTAATAGAATGTTTGTGTTGGGATCACTCCACTCTTCTATTATTTTGAGAGCATACATGGCTAACCTTCTGATTCATCTTCTCTAGCCACCTTCCATACCATAGCTCCACTTCTACTCTTCATCTTAACCAAATCCTCTATTTCCGAGAGCTAGTTACATCTCCTTCTCCAAATTCCACTAATTCCACTACATTCCAACTCCTCATAATCATTCTCCATGGATTTCCTTCATCTCTTCCTCTAAGGACATCGATCAATTTGTATCTAGAGCCATCCAAGCCTTTGGTGCATCCATCCTCTTAGTTTGGGTAAGGTTCTTGGTCCATACTTGTGTCTTGTTTCAATTTCCATTTTGTCTCTTCTTCTCCACTATTTTCTTCATTTTTTCTATTGTTTTTTCATGTTCTTGCTGCTATTCACCGTTTGACATTGAGGCTACATGAATCTCCATTGATTCATCTTGTAGTACTCCTTGCTTCATTGGTGCAAATCTGTTTTAGGTTCCATTTTCGTTTTGCAACACTTGTTCTTTTCTTCCTTGCTGTTTTTCTTCATTTTAATCAGTGCATCTTTTAATTTTAAGTTCCTTATGTTGTGTTTTTTCTTAAGTCATGTTTTAGCACTTTAATACATCTTAATTTTCGTTCATATTGCTTAATTCTGCATTTTCTTGATGAGAACCAAGTCCTACATCACACAAAAGGAGCTATGAACTCCAAGTGATGCTTGTGGATGTGTAAGGCAATGGTCTCACTGTTTTTCATCCATTTCACCGATTGGATTGTGCTTTTGAGTGTTTAAGATGTCCTTCTATGATTCATTCTTGATTTTAGATCATAATCAAGTTCATTCATCTTGAATTTTCATAGAACATCTTACAATTTCCGTGAGCAATTCTGCTTCAGTCTGTTTTTCCAGATTTCATTGCACGCACACCTACTATTTGAGATTTTTCACGACTCACTTCTTGGTCCAAATTTCAATATGAATTTTTACTCATTTAGCTAACATCCAGACGAAAATACATAAAAATAATCATTCAAAAATGCTGAGTACAAAAAAAAATGAAAAATCGGTGAAGTTGAGGCAAATTTTCACATTTTCTAACGCAGTGGTCTCGGAAATTCTCTATTTTACTGTTGTTTTGTGCGTTTTGTGGTGCTTTTAAGTATCTTTGTTATTCTCATTGATTTCTTGATTGTGTACTCTATATTGGCTTGAGTTTGCCTTCAATTGAAGTGAAATTTATTCCCTCAATTTGGCACAAAATTACAATGAGTACAGTTGTTGTTTCTAAGCACTTTTTCTTCTATATTTTCAGTTTTTTTTTCATCTATTCTAGTGCACTCTAGGTTCCTTTTTGTGGTGCTTGCCTTTCTTTCCAGCCCTTAATTTCTTGCTTGTCACTTCTTGAATCTCCTTCTAGTCATGTTTCATTTCAATTCTCTTTTGGTTTAGCATTTCTAATTAGCTTTTCTTGCTTTCTCCTTTGTTTGGGTTCATATACTTGACTCTTGGTTATTGGTTGTGATTGATGATGCTATGAAGTTTAGAATGGTTTCTATGCTTTGGTAGCATCTTAGGTGGTGGATATTGAAGTAGAATTTTAGCTTGTGTGCTTATCCTTTTCCTCACCTATTGAGAGTTTTGGACCTATTCATTTGAGAGTGTGTGTGTGCTAACTCCATTGCTTGGTATAGTTTTCTTGCTATTTTGCTTTTTGGTGCAGGTTTGGTGGCTGTTTTGGCCTTAAAACCAAGATTATAGTTGTTGTTTTGCACTTCATTTTGGTGGCTTAAGGTGCTTACAAGTTCCTTACTTGGTGGTGGTCTTTGTTCAAATGAAAAGGAGGATACAAGCCAAGCTCTTGGCTCTTGATTTTGTGCAAATTGGCAGCACTTTGGCGGCACATTTGGAGTTGCATTGTTTCTTATTTTTGGTTTTATTTCTTTGTATTTTGTACTTCTTTTTGGCACATCTTATTTGGTACCATTTTGAAGCCTCCTTGATTGTGAAATTGCATATTTTGAGCATCAAAATTTGAGATATTAAATAGCTTGAGGTTGCTTCATTTTGAGTACCAAATTAGTGAACAAAAATTGCTTTTAAGTTCTCAATTGTATCCATGGCCTACTTAGGTGTCTTGGGGAACCAAAGGTGTTCAATCCTATCTCATAAGTAGAACCTTTTTCATATTATAGTGCAACGTTTTAGTAAGTGAGTGTGTTGAAAGTTCCAAGTGCTTTCTCACCTTGCTTTTAGGCCGCATAGTTAGATGCTTAGTGGTTTAAATTTGTGATACCAAAGTCTCTAAAATTTTTGCCATTTAGGGGTCCATTTTTAGTGTTAATCTTTTCTTTTCTTTGAGTCTTGTTTGTGTTTGTTTGTGCTTAGTTTCTCAAGTGATTCTATTTACTTAGCCTTAGACAATTGTGTGTTCTTTGAAACCTTTTGCATGTACATCTTGGCAAGGATTGGCCTTGGTACTTAAGAAGTCTTTTAGACTCACCTCGCCTAACCTGGAGGTCTACTTGTGCTTTGTTTATTCTTTCACCATTTGTTAAAGTTTCTAAGTTCTTTCAATCACCATGAGTACATATTCTACATATAGTTCTAGGTTGCATAGGCATAGTAGTAATGCGTTGCATCATACCATTCATAGTGACATTTCATTCTTTGGGGAGGATACAGGACCAATATCATTCATAGATTGGATGTGGGATACAGAGAAGTTGGTGCAACCTTTGTTTTGTAAATATAGTCAATCTGACATTCTTAGCCATGTTATTTCTAGATTTCTAGGACGTGCATGTGAGTGGTGGCATCAAAGGCAATTTCAAGTGAAAAAAGGAAGATCATCATGCATTAATACCTTTTATGAATTGAAAGCATGCATGTGGAAACATTTTGTTCCCTTTTCATATAGGATCACTCGAGAGCAACAATCTCGACTAGAAAACTTCATTGATATAGGAGATGCATTCATTCAAAATCTAAAGAAGTTTTCTCGTCAAGAAAGAGATTGTAAAGATAACCTTGACTTGCTCTTGAGTAAGAAAAGAGAAATTGAAAAGCAAAGAGAAATTAAAAAGCAAAGAGACCATGTGCAAAAAGAGAAAAAGGAGAAGGAAAGAAGAGATAGAGAGGAAGAGGAAAGAATCTGACAGGGCATTGAGAGAAAAGAGAGAAAAAATAGAGCTTGAAAAGAAAGAGAAAGAGGAAGAAGAAATCTTACTCAAGAAAGGAGTGATACTAAAGGCACCTCCCACCCCCACAATTCTCATTTAATCAGGAATTTTAAAGGGAGTGCTCAAATCTTTTAACTCTTCTCATTTCATCCATCATTCTCATTTTCCCAAACCAATCTTTACTTTTGCTGAGTTTTTCAAGCCAATTTCCATTCCCATTGTTTTAAACTCCTCAAAAGATTTTGCAAAATCATACTTTGAGTTAATGTTGCCTACTAGGTTTGAGATAACTCGAAGTACACCAAATTATTTTGGTGAAGTAGGTCTTCTTCATTTTCAACTAACTTTCAACAATACAACAAGACCTTCTTTTTTCCTCTACATTAGATATACTCTTGCTTATCAATTAGATCTTCGTTATGAGTATGGTGTTCATTCCACTTTCAATATATCTCACTTAATTCCCTTTGTAGGATCCATGGATGATGAACACCAAGATTTGAGGGCAAATCCTCTTCAAGGGGGAGGGGATGATGTGACCCCAAAAGCCCAAGCTCAAGTACATCAACAAGCCCAAGCCTACATCAAGGCCCAATCACTAGAAGCATGATGAGAAAGATTCACATGAGCCTTTCACAAGATGATCAAGTCAATCATGGGCTTTTTTACATTATTCACATGGGCTAAAGAAATCTACAAAATATGAGTTGATGCATGAAGGAAGTAGTCGAGATTTAAATTGGGTCATTGTTTAGGCCTTGTTTTTTTAGAATAATAAGTCAAACAATATGTAGTTGAATTAATAAAATTGGGCTTGAGATTTGGCCATGAGCTACCAAAGGTCAAAGGTGGACTAAGTGGAAGTCAACATTCCTTCCTACACCTCATGGATCATGCATCCCATGGAGCCAAGTCCACACTCCACCCATGTGCCTCCTTCATC